>Ga0208460_10000112_pt1 | contig 58591 bp, 64 predicted proteins | sample AD_STIC10_MetaG_FD_184436 | JGI IMG/M metagenome (GOLD analysis project Ga0208460, IMG submission 184436) | Active sludge microbial communities of municipal wastewater-treating anaerobic digesters from USA - AD_STIC10_MetaG (SPAdes) (version 2) | ecosystem: Engineered > Bioreactor > Anaerobic >... | reverse complement strand
CGAATTTCCTCTTCCGCTGACAGCAGCGACTGGCGCAGCTCGCCCAGCGTGCGCCCGCCCAGCACGGCGCCGATGAACAGGCCATCCGGCTTCAACACGCGGCGTATCTGGATAAGCGCGCCGGGCAGGTCGTTGACCCAGTGCAGCGACAGCGCCGAGACCACGAGGTCGAAAGACCCATCGGCAAACGGCAGCGCCTCTTCGTCCACGATCACATCCGGCCGGAAAGCCGCCGACATGTCGGCCGTGATGATCTTGCCCAGGCGCGGCCCCACCAGCGGATCGCCGCGCAGCGTGTTCGCCAACAGGCCATCATGCGCGCCAAGGTCCAGCACACGGTCAAACCGTCGGTTGATCGCGCCAAGGCGCAAGGCGATGTCTTCCGCCGCGACCTTTTTCAGGAAAGAATAGTCGGCAAAGCCAGCGGCGGCCCGAGCGCGACGGCGCGCGTGCAGCCCGCGGTCGAAGATCCGCATGGGGTCGGCTTTCCCAGCTGGGGGAGCCGAAGGGGGGATGGGTGAAGACGACATCTGACGCCTATGTAGCGACGGACGCGCGCCCCGGTAAGCCGCGCCGTGGCCGCTCGCCCGGGCGGGTACGGGCGGGACGGCGGCTGGCCGGCTTGATCTGGCCGCAGAGGTCGTTGATTACGCACCGGGAATTGCCCGGTCCCGGGCCGCTGGAGCCGGAACTCTGGTCGAAGCTCAATTTCATCACCGGCGCCCAGTGCCGGGCCTGCGGCCTGCCTTTCGAGATCGCGGTCGAGCCGGACCAGCTCTGCGGCGCCTGCCTTGTCCGCCTGCCGGCCTACGACCGGGCCCGCGCCGCCCTGATCTACGGGGATGTGTCCCGCGATCTGGTGCTGGGCCTCAAATACCAGGGTCGGCGCGATGGCTTGGCCACGTTGGCCGGCTGGATGGCGGCGGCGGGGTCGGAACTGCTTGCCGAAGCAGACCTGATCACGCCTGTCCCGCTGCACTACTTCCGGCTGATCCGGCGGGGGTTCAATCAGTCCGGCTGGCTGGCGGCGTCCCTGTCCCGGACCAGCGGCGTCCGGCTGTCGGTCGACGCCCTCAAGCGGGTCCGCTCCACCCCGATCCAGGGCAACCTCTCGGCCGATGCACGCCGGCGTAACGTGCAGGGCGCCTTCCGCGTGCGGGGTAGCCGGATGAAGCTGGTGAAGGACAAGCGCGTGGTGCTGGTTGATGATGTTCTGACCACCGGCGCCACTGCGGAAGCCTGCGCAAGGACGCTTAAACGTGCAGGGGCGGCCTGCGTCGATGTGATCACACTTGCCCGTGTTGCAGGCCCGAGGACGGCAACCATATAGTTTTGGAACGATTCCAGAGTTTCAGCGCTCTGTAATAATGTGATGTTCAGCTTCGAACGGCCACCATCCCGGTGTCACGTTCAGGGTCAGGAGTTTTGCGGTGTCGGCGCGGGTCGAAATCTACACGCGGGAGTATTGCGGCTACTGCACGCGCGCAAAGTCCCTGCTCGCCTCCAAGGGCGTCGAGGTCGTCGAGTATCGCGCGAGCGATAGCCCTGACTATCGCCGCGAGATGATCCAACGCTCGAACGGCACGACCTACCCGCAGATCTTCATCAACGGCCGCCACGTCGGCGGTTCCGACGATATCCACGACCTCGACTATCAGGGCCGGCTCGATCCCCTGCTGGCCGAATCCGCTGTCGCCTGAAGGGAGACAACAGACTTGATCCGCTACTCTCTCGCATGTGTGGGGGAACATGAGTTCGAGGCATGGTTCTCGGACTCGCAGGCCTATGACAAGCAACGCAAGCGCAAGCTGGTCGAATGCCCGACGTGCGGATCGACCGAGGTCCACAAGCAGATCATGGCGCCCACCGTGCGCTCGTCCGACAGGGCGGTGCCCGCCGAAGTTGCCGCCGCCAAGGCCGCCGCTGAAATCCGCCAGCACATCGAGAAGACCCACGACTATGTCGGCGACAGCTTCGCCAGCGAGGCGCGCGCCATGTATTATGGCGAGGCCGAGCACCGCCCCGTGTGGGGCGAGGTGACGCCCGACGAGGCGAAGGACCTTATTGAGGAAGGCGTGCCGGCCCTGCCGCTGCCCAAGCCGTTCGCGCCCGAACCGCCCAAGCGGCGGGCCAAGCTGAACTAGGAAACGGCAGAAATCTGGGCCATTCCGGCGTTCGCAAGCGGGCGCTGGCCGTGCTAGGAACACGGCCGATACAAGAGGACCTGCCCATGACGATGGGATTCATCGACGCCACAGACGCGCCGCCGCGCCACACGAACGAGATCAAGCTGCACGGGCCTGAAGCCTTCGCCGGCATGCGCAAGGCTGGACGCCTCGCTGCTGAATGCCTCGACATGCTGGCTCCCCATGTGGTGCCTGGCGTGACCACGGGCAAGCTGGATGATCTCGCGCGCGAGTTCGTGCTGAAGGGCGGCGGCCTGCCGGCATGCCTGTTCTACAAGGGCTATCGCCACACGGTCTGCACCTCGATCAACGAGGTCGTCTGCCACGGTATCCCCAGCCCGCAGCGCGCGCTCAAGGACGGCGACATCGTGAACATCGACGTCACGGTCATCGTCGACGGCTGGCATGGCGACACCTCGCGCATGTATTCGGTCGGCACGGTGAAGCGTAAGGCCTCACGCCTGATGGACGTCACCTACGAGTCCATGATGAAGGGCATCGAGGCGATCAAGCCGGGCGCGCGCCTTGGCGATCTTGGCGCCGCGATCCAGGAATATGCCGAACGCCAGCGCTACTCGGTCGTGGAGGCTTTCTGCGGCCACGGCCTAGGCCGCGTCTTTCACGACTCGCCGAACATCCTCCACTTCGGCCGCCGCGGGCAGGGAGAAGAACTGCGCCCCGGCATGATCTTCACCGTCGAGCCTATGATCAATCTCGGCCGGCGCGACGTGGCCCTGATGCAGGATGGCTGGACAGCCAAGACGCGAGACCGCTCGCTGTCGGCGCAGTACGAGCATTCCATCGGCATCACCGAGACCGGCGTCGAGATCTTCACCTTGTCGCCCACGGGCCTGCACACGCCGCACACAGCCGGCGCCGAGCCTGGCTGATACACGATGGCTGACGGGGGGAAGTCGAAGACCAGCGCATCAGAAGGCCCCACGCGGCACTATCACGGCCATCGCGAGCGCCTGCGCCAGCGTGTCCTGGAGGGCGATGGCGGACACTTCAAGGACTACGAACTTCTCGAGCTGATGCTGTACGCCTTCATCCCGCGCGTCGACACCAAGCCGATTGCAAAGGAATTGCTGGCGCGCTTTGGCACTGTGTCCGGCGTGCTCGCGGCGCCGCCTGAGCGCCTGATGGAAGTGAAGGGTGTCGGCGAGACCGCCGCATCCTATATCCGCGCCGCCAGCCTGCTTCTGAAGCACGCCGCAGCCGACCAGATCGCGGACCGGCCGGTGATCTCCAACTGGGCCGCGCTGCTGAATTATGTGAAACTCGCCCTGCGCCACGAGAAGTCCGAACAGGCGCGCGTGCTCTATCTCGACCGCAAGAACAAGCTGATCGCCGACGAAATCGCCGGGCGCGGCACGGTCGACCACGCGCCCATCTATCCGCGCGAAATTGCTCGCCGAGCGCTTGAGCTGTCGGCCTCCGCCGTCATCCTCGTTCACAACCACCCCAGCGGCGATCCAACGCCCTCGCGCGCGGACATCGACCTCACGCGCGACATCGAGAAAGCGCTCGCGCCGCTGGAGATCAAGGTGCACGACCACCTCGTGGTCGGCGCCTCCGAGACGATCAGCATGAAGGCCAAGGGCCTGATCTGATCCGCGTGAGTCATCCGGTTGTATTGCTGCGCTGCGGCAAGCGTTGTCGCGGGTTTTACCTGCATTCCGCTTGCCCTTGGAGCAACCGCAGCTAGGGTGCGCCAACGACGGCTCGGGAGCAGCCGCAGGGAGGACATCGTGGCAATAGCATCGACACCGGCGGGCGAAGCCCCAGCCGGCGGGCAGAGTTTCGGAACACCAGGATACCGGCTCTATGTGCTGCTATCCCTGACCTTCGTCTACACGCTCAACTTCATCGACCGAAACCTGCTTGGCGTCGTCGGCCCGCAGATCATCCGTGAGTTCGGGCTCAGCAGCACCGAGTACGGCTTCCTCAACGGCCCTCCGTTCGCGCTGTTCTACGCGCTGATGGGCATTCCGATCGCGATGGCGGCCGACCGGTTCAACCGCGTCGCCATCATGGCGCTGTGTATCGCGATCTGGTCGCTGATGACCGCGCTGTGCGGCTTTGCGTCGAGCTTCGCCTTCCTGCTGATCGCGCGCATCGGCGTCGCCATCGGTGAAGCGGGCGGCACGCCGCCGTCCAACTCGATCATCGCCGACTACTTCAAGCCGAAGAGCCGCGCCAACGCGCTCGGCATCTTCGCCATGGGCGTCACGATTGGCAGCGCGCTGGCTAGCGGGTTTGGCGGCGTCATTGTCGGCCTGACCGACGAGACCGTAGTCAGCTTCTTTGCCAGCGTCGGCATCGGCGACATTCACGAACAGCTGGGCTGGGGCGAGAATTTCGGCTGGCGTTTCGCCTTCATCGCTCTGGGCCTGCCCGGACTGGTGATTGCGCTCGTCCTTTTCCTGACGGTCAAGGAACCGCCGCGCGGCTTCTCCGATCCGCCGGGAACCTCGCGCATCGAAAAGGCCAACATCGTCCAGACCCTCAAGGAACTGGGCGGCAAGCCGACCTTCTGGACGATGTCCATCGGCGCCTCGCTCGTCGCCTTCGTCGGCTACAGCATGTTCGCCTTCCAGGCTGTGATGATGGACGGCGTCCACGGCATGTCGTCGGGCACGTTCGCCCTGACCTATGGCGTGCCGCTCGCCCTGATCTCGGCGGTTGGCACCTTCCTGGGCGGCTATCTCACCCAGTTGGCCACGCCGAAATCGATCACTGCAGTGGCGTGGATTCCGGCCATCGGCCTGATGATCGCGATTCCGCTGTACATCATCGGCTTCTACATGACACCGGGTATCCCGCAGCTCGCGGTCTGGGGTGCGGGTGCCCTGTGCCACTATGCCTATCTCGGGTCGCAGTACACGATCGGGCAGGGCGTGGTCTCGCAGCGCTCGCGCGCCTCGGCGATCGCCATCCTGCTGTTCATCGTCGCGGTGATCGGCAACGGCATCGGGCCGCTCGTCGGCGGCATGCTGTCCGACCTGTTTATGGGCATGCAGATCAAGTCGCTTGATGCATCGGGCGTGCTCACGCAGGCCCAGTGCCTCAAGGCGGCGACCACCAAGGCGCCGGAAGCTCTGGCTGCCCTGGGCATGTCTGCCGAGAACATCACGCTCTGCAAGGTCGCGTATGGCGAAGGCCTTCGCCAGTCGATGGCGGCCGTCGTGCTGTTCTTCGTCCCTGCGGCGGCCTTCTTCTTCCTGGCCTCGCGCACGCTGAAGAAGGACATGGTCGTCAAGCCGGTCTGATCGGCAAACGTAGCGGCGATTACACGGCCGGATCTGGAAACAGGTCCGGCCGTTTGCGTCGCAGCATGACGCTGTTGTCAATGCCGCTCTGCAACTTCTGCGCGATTGAGGGTGGACCACGAGAGGCAAACCCGTAAGCATTCGCAGGACTGTCCAGGCGTGGCTACAACGCCGGGCGCGAGCGGGAGACACACTGATGAGCACGCAAACGGGCGCTGCTGGCGCTGACGCGCCGGTGATGACTGGCGGCGAGGGGCATCTGACCGGTTATGGTACGAAGCCGTATCGCAGCTACGTCCTAAATGCGCTGCTCTTCGTCTACATCCTGAACTTCCTGGACCGTGGCCTGCTCGGCATCGTGGCGAAGCCGGTGATGGACGAGCTTCAGATTTCCAGAGGTGACTTCGGTCTCCTGACCGGCATCGGCTTTGCGCTCTTCTACTCGGTCGTCGGCATTCCGTTGGCGCGCTTTGCCGAACACGGCCATCGCGTTTGGATCATGACGATCTGCATCGCGCTGTGGTCGGCGGCGACGGCGCTGTCAGGCATGGTGGCGCCCGTGGAGATTGGCGGCGTCGTCATCTCGGGCTTCGTGATGCTGCTGATCTGCCGCGTGCTGGTCGGCGTCGGCGAGGCGGGCTGCACGCCGCCGGCCAACTCCATCATCGCGGACTACTATCCGCCCAAGCGCCGCTCGACCGCGCTTGGCTACTACGCGATGGGCGTCACCATGGGGACGCTCTCAGCCAACCTGATTGGCGGACCAGTGGCGGATGCCTTCGGCTGGCGGCAGGCCTTCATCTATATTGGCATGGCCGGTGTCGTCCTGGCGGTGCTTTTCCGCCTAACCGTGAAGGAGCCGCCGCGCGGCTATACCGATCCGCCGGGCGTCGTAAGGCCGAAGCGCGCCACATTCGCCGAGGCGATGAGGGAGCTGGGCTCCAAGAAGTCCTTCTGGCTGATGGCGGCGGGAGCCACGCTGGCTTCGTTCTGCGGTTATGGCATCACGACATTCCAGACCGACTTCCTCATGGGCACGCACGGCATCACGCTGACCGAGGCGGCGCTTCAGTTCAACGTGCCATCTGCATTCGCGGCGTCGGTGGGCGTGCTGGCGACCGGATGGCTCGCCGAGAAGATCGTGAAGCAGCGGCCGAATGCGATCGCTTGGCTGCCGGCGGTTGGCCTGGTCGCCTGCGTGCCGTTCTATGTGATCGGCTTTTCGTCAGACAACAAATGGGTGGCGCTGATCGGCATCTGTGCCGGCGCGGGCATCAAGTACGGCTATCTCGCTGCGCAGTACACAATCGGGCAGGGCGTCGTTGGCGCACGCACACGCGCGACTGCGACAGCCATTCTCCTCTTCATCGTGAACCTGCTTGGCTACGGACTCGGCCCGCCCTTCATCGGCTTTGTCGCCGATACGCTGTTTGCCATGCAGGCCAACGCCGACGGCTTTGCTGAACTGACGGCAAAATCGTGCAGGGGCGCTGCGCTGCTGGCCTTGCCGGAGACGTCGCAGGCGTTCTGCAAGGTGGCGGACGCGAAGGCTCTGCAGACATCTCTGGTGATCACCTCGGTCTTGTACGCACTGCCGGCGATCTTCTTCATGCTTTGCGTCAAGACGCTGCAGAAGGACCTCGTATCGAAGTAAGTCGATGGCGACTTCCCCTCCGTGCTTTGCGCGGAGGGAGAACCGCATTATCGCTTCCGCTTGCGTGGTTCACACGGAGCGTTGCATGACGGCCAATGCGCACGATCCCGGCGGCAAGGTTCGGCTCGCGCTGATGCCGGGCGTCAAGGGCGATGCCACGTTCAGCGCCGATGGCCGCTATCGCCAGCTGATGCGGCGCTGGCTCGGAGCGACGTTTCCGGAGCGCTACATCATGTTCATCGGCATGAACCCGTCGACGGCGGACGCCACAGTCAACGACCCGACCTGCGCGCGCGAATGGACCTTCGCACAGCGCGAAGGGTTCGATGCGATGGTGAAGGCCAATGTCGGCGACTACCGCGCCACCGACCCTAAAATGCTGCTGGCGCCCGGCGTCGCCGCGGTGTCGCCGGAAAACCTGCCCGCGATCCGCAAGGCGGCGGCGAAGGCAGGAAAAGTCGTGCTGTGCCACGGCAAGCTCAACAAGGCGCTCGCGCCGGCAGGGCAGGAACTTGTCGCGGCCCTGAAGGCAGATCGCATTGCGCTCTGGTGTTTCGGTACCAATGGTGATGGCAGCCCGAAGCATCCGCTCTACCTGCGCGCAGACACGCCACTGGTCCGCTTCTGAGGCAGGACGCCATGCGCCGCCTCGATCTTCATCCGCAACGCAAGCTGCGCAATCTCGGCCGGCATCTCCGCGCCCTTGCGCGCTGGCCGGAGCGGATCGTGCAGCAACTGCCGACGCCTGATCAGTGCGCGGGCGAACGCTTCTGGAACTTCAAGGTTCCGGTCTATTCGAAGCTGGTCGACCCTCCCCAGGCGACGCCGGAGACACAGCGCGCCTGTATCGCCGCGATCCTGGCTGCGGCCGAGGCTGTCGAAAGGTCTGAACGGCGCCTTCCGGCTTGCCGCGTCGCGTGCCTCGTCTCGACCCCGGCGCTTTTCCAGTCGGAAGTCACGTTGTTCTTCGACGACGACTACTTCCGCACTTTCCTGCCGCCGGAAGCGAAGAGCCGCAGCCTGTACGATGGCGGCTGGGTCGAGGCGGAGCCCGCCGAGTGTGGCGCGACCAGCGCCATTGTGCCGCCTGCGCCTCAAGGCCTGGAGTTCTTCGGCGGCACGCTGATGCGGCAGTACGAGACAGGATGGCCGGGACCACTCAAGCAGTCGACATGGGTGTGGGCGTATCAATTCAGGTAGCGGGCGTCCGTCGTCAGGACGCCAACCTGCGCGCGAGGTCCTGGGCACCATTAGGTCCTGCTGCGCTGACGGCCGACACGAGTTGATCGATCAACCGTACCTGCAGGTCCATGTGGGAGCCTTCGGCCGATCGAGACTGCGCATTCAGGACTTGCAGGAATGCAACCACAGCAACGTCGCTGCCTGGATCGCAAACCGGCATGCATGTCACCCTGATCCGGTGCTCTTCGCCATTCCGGTAGGTGCCGATCAGGCCGGCGTAGTTGCGTTCGCCGCGGTAGGCGCGAGCGCTCGCCCATAGCGTTCTGGGAATCGAGGTGCCCTGCCGGTCCAGGAATGTCCAGCGGGAAGCTTCCTTTGCATTCAGCGCGGGGATGACGCCGTTGAACATGGAGGCGGCGCCGCCTGCCTTGCCCACCACCTGTCCATCCCGCGAGAACAGGCTGACGGCGATCGGCAACCTGTCGAGAACGGTCGCGAGCTGAAGCGAAATGCCGGTCATCGGGCTCACCTCTTGCCGTCCAGCATTGCGCGATTTGCCATGCGAAACCACCCCGGAATCCTGCAGGACTCCGGGGCGGCGCCGTCGCGGGTAGAACTTGTGAGGTGGATCAGCCAGCCAGGCGCTGGATGTAGTCGAACTCGCGGGCGCGGCGTTCGCGCTTCTTGGCGGGCTGGAAAGCGACGCGGGCGTGCTCGGCGCAATAGGGCGAGCCATCAGAGCTGGCATGGCCGCAGAAGCCGAAATTGTTGTCGGCCGGGTCGCCGATCGGCCATTTGCACATCGAGTCCTTCACGGTCAGCACGGTGACCATGTCGCCGTTGGAGAGGCGCTTGGGCTCGATATTGGCTTCCGCCTCGGTGATGTGCGTGTGGACCGGCTCGGCGCGCACGGCGACGGCCGTGTTGGTGCGCGGGGCGGCCGACGAAGCCTGGCGCGGCATGGCCTGCGGCTTGGGCCGGGCGAGGCGCGGCGGGCGTTTGACGGGGCGCGAAGGAGTCGCCCGCCCGGAGAGTCCGAGACGGTGCACCTTGCCGATCACCGCATTGCGGGTAACCGAGCCCAGGCGCTTGGCGATCTGGCTTGCACTGTGCCCTTCGGCCCAGAGTTTCTTCAGCTCTGCAACGCGTTCTTCGGTCCAGCCCATGAATCTGTCTCCACAGCCTTAGGGAATCGCGCAAGACACTAGATATAGGTCGGTACTGCGGCGGCCCTGTGCCCAATTTCAAGGGATAGTAGCTGCGGCCTCGCTCCCCGCAATATGCGGGGGCGCTTCTCAACAGGTTAATCAATATATTGGGGTTGTACACAGGCCAACTGAGTCACGCCGCCGCAGGTCGGGTTGATGCAGGTTGTGGCCCGGAAGACTCAACTTTCAGGGGAAGTTCTGCAGGCGGACTCGGTTTGGACTCACTGCTGGTTCCTGGGGAGAAACCGGCGGCTGGACGTCGTGCCTGATGATCTGGCCTGTCCGTATCGTTTAGCCAGGCCGGGCTTGTGCCTTGGCCGCAAAGCCAACATTTCCATGGCGACGGGGATTGGGAGGCGTAAGACAGGCTCATGGATCAGACGCTCACCCGGCCACCTATGGAGTCCGCACACGAGGGACTGCGTCCCCGACAGTACGGGGCGGTCAACTGGGTCGGCCTGTGGACGCTGTGCCTGCGCGAGACCCACCGGTTCTGGAAAGTGGGCATGCAGACGCTGTTTGCCCCTGTCGTTTCCAGCCTCCTGATGCTGTTCGTCTTCAAGCTGGCATTCGGCCAGGGCAATGGCGGCATGGTCGGCGGCGTGCCGTTCGCGACCTTCCTCGCGCCCGGCGTCGTCATGATGGCGATCCTCAACAACGCCTTCGCCAACACCTCGTCCTCGCTGATCATCGCTAAGGTGCAGGGCAATTCAGTGGACTTCCTGATGCCGCCGCTGTCGCCGGGCGAGCTCACGCTGGGCTTCCTGTCAGGCGCTGTCACGCGCGGCATTCTCGTTGGCGTCGTCACCTACGCCGCTGTCTGGATCATGCAGATCACGCCCTTTCAGGTCGCGAACCTGTTCCCCGTGATCTACTTCGCGGTCGTCGCTTCGTTGTTCATGGGCGCGGTTGGCCTCATCGGCGGAATCTGGGCCGACAAGTTCGATCACATGGCCGCCGTACAGAACTTCGTCATCATGCCGCTCACCATGCTGTCGGGTACATTCTACCCGATCGGCCGGCTGCCCGAGCCCTTCGTCACGATCAGCCACTTCAACCCGTTCTTCCAGATGATCGACGGCTTCCGCTACGGTTTCACCGGTCATGCCGAGAGCGATCTCTGGTTCGGCGGCGCGGTGAGCGCGGTGATCACCCTGGCGCTGTGCTTCGCCTGCTGGCGCCTGCTCAAGGCTGGCTACAAGCTCAAGGCCTGAGGGCCCCTCGCGCCCCCTATTTTCATTGACATACGGGGTGTTCGGCCCCATTCAGCGCGCTTTCAAAATGGCCCTTGAACAAGGTCAGGAGAGATACTTCCCACCGGCGTCATAAGGAGATGCCCCCATGTCGAACGCAGTGCTTCCCGTCTACGGCCCCAGCCCGGTCGTTTTCGAGCGAGGCGAGGGCGTGCGCATGTATGACGACAAGGGGAAGCCCTATCTCGATTTCATCGCCGGCATCGCCGTCAACTCGCTGGGCCATTGCCATCCCGCGCTGGTCGAGGCGCTGACCAAGCAGGCCAACACGCTCTGGCACACCTCCAACATGTTCCGCGTGCCGGGACAGGAGCGTCTGGCCCAGCGCTATGTCGACCTCACCTTCGCCGACTACGCCTTCTTCTCGAACTCGGGCGCGGAATCGATCGAAGGCTGCATCAAGATCGCGCGCCGCTATCACTGGTCGAAAGGCCAGCCCGAGCGCATAGGCATCCTGTCGTTCGAAGGCTCCTTCCACGGCCGCACGCTCGGCGGCATCAGCGCGGGCGCGCAGGAGAAATACCGCGAAGGTTTCGGCCCGCGCCTGCAGGGCTTCCGCTCCATCCCGTTCGGCGACCACGAAGCGCTGAAGGAAGCCATCAAGGCGCCCGACCTCGCCGCCGTGCTGATCGAGCCGGTTCAGGGTGAAGGCGGCGTGCGCGAAGTGCCGCCGCAATGCCTCAAGGGCCTGCGCGATCTGTGCACCGAGCATGGCGTGCTGCTGATCTATGACGAGATCCAGTGCGGCGCGGGCCGCACCGGCAAGCTGTTCCACCACCAGTGGGTGGCCGGCGCCGAGCCTGATTTGCTCGCGGCCGCCAAGGGCATCGGCGGCGGCTTCCCGATGGGCATGATCCTCGCGACAGAGGAAGCCGCCTCGGGCATGGCCAAGGGCGTCCACGGCACCACATTCGGCGGCGGCCCGCTCGCCATGGCAGTCGGCAACGCCGTGCTCGACGTGATGACCGGCGAAGGCTTCCTTGAGCGCGTGCGCCGCGTCGCGGGCTTCATGCAGCAAGGCATGGAAAGCCTGAAGGGTCGCTATCCCGAACTGGTGCTCGACGTCACCGGCGCCGGCCTTCTGCGCGGCCTCAAGATGCGCGACGATCCAATGCCGCTGCGTGGCCAGCTGTCCGAGCGCGGCCTTCTGGTCGGGACGGCGGGCAACAACACGCTGCGCCTCGCCCCACCGCTGGTGGTCACCGAGGATGACGTGCGGGAGGCGCTCGACATCATCGACCAGCAGTTCGCGACCATGATGACGGCTGCCGGCTCGTAAGGATCGCGGTCATGAACCACTTCCTCGACCTCTGGCCGATTCCATCGGCCGAATTGCGGTCCATTTTGAACAACGCCAAGTCTCGCAAGGCTGCGCGCAAGGGCCTGCCGAAAGGCACGGCCGACCGCGACGCGCCGCTTGCAGGCCACACGCTGGCGATGATCTTCGAGAAGAACTCGACGCGCACGCGCGTCTCGTTCGACATGGCGATCCGCCAGCTCGGCGGATCGTCGCTGATCCTCACGGCAGGCGATTCCCAGATCAGCCGTGGCGAGACGATTGAAGACACCGCGCGCGTCCTCTCGCGCTATGTCGACGCCATCATGATCCGCGCCAATCGCCACGCCGATGTCGTGGCGCTGTCCGAGGCGGCCAGCGTGCCGGTGATCAACGGCCTCACCGAGAAGTCGCATCCGTGCCAGATCATGGCCGACCTGCAGACGCTTGAGGAAGCTGGCCTCACGCTGAAAGGCGCGCGCATCGCCTGGGTCGGTGATGGCAACAACGTCACCGCCAGCTTCATCCACGCCGCGCCCAAGTTCGGGTTCTCGCTCGCCGTCGGCACACCCGCCGGATACGAGCCGAACATGGCGGACGTGGAACGCGCGCGCGCCGAGCAGGGTCGCATCGATCTCTTCCGCGATCCGAAGGAAGCCGTCGCCGGCGCCGATGTCGTCGTCGCCGACACGTTCGTGTCGATGGGCGACAAGGACGCCGACAAGCGCCTTGCCGATCTCGCGGCCTACAAGGTAAGCGACGAGTTGATGCGCGCGGCCAATGGCGGGGCAAAGTTCCTCCACTGCCTGCCGGCCCACCGCGGCGAGGAAGTTGACGCCGAGGTGATCGATGGCCCGCAATCGCTGATCTTCGACGAAGCCGAAAACCGCCTCCACGCCCAGAAGGCGATCCTGGAGTGGTGTTTCAGGGGCTAATTCGCCCGGGACACGCAAATGCGACAGGCGCGCTGCTTCAGGCGGCTCGGCGCGACTCGTAAGTCAGAGCGGGCCGCGCTATATCCGCTGGCGCCAACTTCGGTGCTCCAGCGACAGAGTTAACCCAGGTGAAGGCAGCCATCCATCCGTTGCAGGCTGCCCGCATCGCTGAGCTGCGCGCGTACGACATCCTGGATACGCCCCGCGAAAGCGACTTCGACGACGTGGTCAGCCTTGCCGCGGCCATCTGCGGCACGCCCATATCGGTGGTGAACCTGATCGACGAGGATCGTCAGTGGTTCAAGGCCGAAGTCGGCCTCGGCGTGCGCGAAACCCCGCTCGACACATCGATCTGCGCGCACGTCATCCTCGAGCAGGATTTTGTCGAGATCGGCGATACGCTGGCCGACAGCCGCATGGCCGACAACCCGCTGTGCGCCGGAGAGCAGGGCCTGCGCTTCTACGCCGGCGCGCTGCTGCAGACAGAGAGCGGCCTGCCGCTCGGCACGCTGTGCGTCCTCGACTATCAGTCGCGCGAGCTGAATGACTTCCAGCGCGGCGCCCTGCGCGTCCTCGCCCGGCTGGTGATGAAGCAGCTCGAGCTTCGACGTGCGCTGATAAACCAGGCCACGCTGATGGACGAGATCGACCATCGCGTGAAGAACTCGCTGCAGGCGGTGGCCTCCCTGGTGACGCTGCAGCGCGGGAACTCAAAGGATGAAGTCGTCCGCGCAGCGCTCGACGAGGTGTCGGGCCGGCTGAGAACAGTCTCGCTCGTGCATGAAGAGCTCAACGCGGCGAATGCGGTGCAGGAAATCGACATGGGCGCCTACCTGCGTCGGCTCGGCGACCTGCTGCGCAGCAATGCGCCCAGCAATGCCGCGATCATCGTCAATGCAGACAGCATCATCGCCGACGCGAGGGTCACGACATCGGTCGGGATGATCGTCAGCGAGTTTGTGACCAATTCGCTGAAGCACGCCTTCCCCAATGGGCGCGAAGGCCAGGTCCGCATCACGCTGCGCCGCGAGGGGGATGGTGCGCTGCAACTGCTGTGCGAGGACGATGGCGTCGGGGTCAGGGCGGTGGACGTCGCCAGCGGCAAGCCGCGCGGACTCGGCCTGCGCATCATCGCCGCGTCGGTGAGCCAGCTGGCCGGCAAGATGGACGTAGCAGCAGCCGGAGAAGGCTATCGCCTGCTCGTGACCTTCAAGATCGGCGAGCCGGCTTAAGCTGGCTACTCACCCCGGCCGATGATCGACGCCGACGCGACCAGTTCATGCAGCAGCGCCAGCGTCGCCGTGCCCGAGGCGTCGAACGGATCAAGCTCGGCGCGCTTGAAGTACTTGAGCAGCAGGCTGGGGTTCACCTTGGACAGGTTCACCTGGCCCATCGTCCAGTTGCCGAACTCGCGCTGGGTGATCTCTTCGTAAGTCAGCAGGCGCACATGTTCGTGGCGGCCATCACGGATGATGGCGTTGTACAGCTCGCACACTTCATCCCGGCCGCCTTCCAGCAGCTGGATGAACACGTCGTTCGAAACGCACAGCATGCCCGTGATGCCCTGCTTGGGATTGTTGCGGCGCGACTGGGCAAGGATGTCGTCGAGCATGGCGGGGCCGGTTCCGGCGGCGGCGCGGCTGGCATAGAGGCAGCGGACAAGCATGGCCATCAGTCCTTCAGGTTCAGCAGCGAAAGAAACTCGCGACGCAGCGCCGGGTTCTTGAGGAATGACCCGCGCATCACCGAGTTGATCATCTTGGTCTGGTTGTCGCGCACCCCGCGCCAGTGCATGCAGAAGTGATCCGCCTCCATCACAACGGCAAGACCATCCGGCCGCACCTTGTCGAGCAGCAGCTCGGCCATCTGCGTGATCGCCTCTTCCTGGATCTGCGGACGCGACATCACCCATTCGGCAAGGCGCGAATACTTCGACAAGCCGATCAAATTCGAATGCTCGTTCGGCATCAGCCCGATCCACAGCCGCCCCATGATCGGGCAGAGATGATGGCTGCACGCCGAGCGCACAGTGATGGGCCCCACGATCATCAGCTCGTTGAGCGATTCCGCATTCGGAAATTCGGTCACCGCCGGGGCGGGATGATACCGTCCGTGAAACACCTCGGTGAGGTACATCTTGGCGACGCGCTTGGCCGTCTCGTGCGTGTTGTGATCGCTCTCGGTATCGATCACCAGGCTCTCCAGCACGCCCCTGAGCTTGCCCTCGACTTCGGCCTGCAGCGCTTCGAGTTCGCCCGGCTCGATGTATGCCGAGATGTTGTCGTTGGCATGGAAGCGGCGCTTCGCTTTTTGAATCCGCGCACGGATGCGGGCCGAGACGGGCTGGTCAGCCGCAGTCTCCGTCCGGGGCGCCGGGGTTTTCGTCCTGTCGCTCATGCGAGCCTTCCTTCCATGGCGGATCCGGCCTGTCGCTGGGCGACGATAGCACGGGTCCGCTTGTCTCTATTAGGGGCTGATTTCGCGCCCGTCCCATCCAATCAACCGGCCGGATGAGTCTGGCCCAAGTCCACCCAGCACGGCCAGAAGCTGCTGCGCCGCACGCTGGGGCGAGAACAGCTTCTCTGGCGCAACGCCAGCCTGAAACGGCTTCGATAGCAATGTATCGACCGTTCCCGGATGCAGCGCGACGCAAACGCTGCGCGGATGCGTCCGCGCCAGTTCAACTGACACGGTGCGGATCAACTGGTTCAGCGCCGCCTTGGACGCGCGATAACTGTACCAGCCGCCAAGGCGATTGTCCGAGATCGATCCCACCTTTGCCGAAAGTGCGCCGAACACGACGCGGCTGTCGCGGTTCGCCCGCCCGAAGATATGCCGCGCGATCATGACGGGGCCGATGGCGTTGATGGTAAACGCACGCTCCATCGCCGACGCGTCCAGCGAGCGGAGAGACTTTTCCGGCTGCAGCCCGTCAGCGTGGAGCAGGCCGGTTGCCACGACGACGAGGTCCGGCGTTCCAACAATCTCTGCCGCGTGCGCGATGGAGGCAGGATCGGCGAGATCGAAGGTAAACGGCAGCACCTTCTCGCTCGCAGCAGGGGAGCTTCCGCGCGACCCAGCGCGCACAATCACACAACGTGGATCAGCCGTCAGTTCGGTCACCAGCGCCGAACCAATGCCGCCCGAGGCGCCAAACACGGCCGCCGTATAGCCATCCGGAAGAGATGCGAAGGTCACGCCCGGCCCTCCGCGAGCAGCGGACAACGCAATCCAGCGCGGACGAGGGATCGTATCGAGGGGAGGCCGCCACGGGTCATGCCCCTGATACGCGGGCCGCAGCCAAAGGGTTTACCTGCTTCCCAAAAAAGCAGTCCAGGTGGAGCGGGTCCGATGGGCGACGGTAAAGGCAAGGGCAAGCGCGTCGCCAAGGTGAACTTGCCCACCAAGCCCTGCCAGGGCTGCGGCCGGCCCCTCGCCTGGCGCAAGAAGTGGGAACGCTGCTGGGACGAGGTCCGCTTCTGTTCCGACCGGTGCCGGCGCGATCGGCGTTCCGGCCCTGCAACCGTTGAATAATGGGCCGTCCGCCCCCATTTGGCGCGAATGTCCATACATGCTAGCTCCCCGGTCATGGCCGAACCCACTGTGCAAACTCACCTCCTGAACGCGGGCGACGACTTCGTCGCCACGTTCCAGATCGAAGATACGTCCGTCCGTGGCCGCGTTGCGCGCCTGGGCGATGGCGTTCTCGATCCCATTCTGAAGCGCCACGATTACCCGCGCTGGGCCGCCTACCTGCTGGGCGAGGCCGTGACGCTGGCTGTGCTGGTTTCAGCCTCGCTGAAGTTCGACGGCAAGGTGATGGTGCAGGCGCAGGGCGAAGGCCCCGTGTCGCTGCTGGTCGCCGAGGCGCGCTCCGATGGCGGCGTGCGCGGCTATCTGCGCCTCAACAAGGAAAAGTGGGATTTCGTCGAGCGCGTGAACAAGGGCCAGCGGCCGCATATTCCGCAGGCCCTCGGCCGCGGCACGATGGCGCTGCTGCTGCAGCCCAACGACCCGGATCAGGCGCCGTGGCAGAGCATCGTTCCCATCGAGGGCGCGACGCTGGCCGACTGCGCCCAGATGTGGTTCTCGCAGTCCGAACAGGTGCCCACACGTGTGCGTCTCGCCGTGGCGGAGATTTCCGAGCCCGGTGGCACGAAGCGCTGGCGCTCGGGCGGCGCGCTGATCCAGCAGGTCGCCGGCGACAGCGCACGCGGCGCAACCGACGAGCCGTGGGACAACGCACGCCACCTGTTCGACACCATCGAGGATATCGAACTCGTCGATCCGGACGTTTCGTCTGGCACGCTCCTGTTCCGCCTGTTCCACGAGAACGGCGTCAGGCTGGAGCCGCCCAAGGCGCTGACGGACAAGTGCACCTGCTCGGAAGAGAAGCTGCTCGATACCATCAGCCAGATGGACCGGGCCGAAGTGAAGGCGCTCGCGAACGCGGATGGCGACATCACCGCCGACTGCCAGTTCTGCGGCCGGCTCTATCGCTTCCCCGCCGACCAGTTCTGATTTTCCTGTCGCCCAACAAAGAGCCGCCGCGGACGTGAAGTCCGCGGCGGCAGTTGGCATGGCCATCCCTACAGGAGGAGGAGAGCGAGGGCGTAACCATGATCCGGAAGGTCACTTGCGGCGGAAATACTCCCTGATGCGGCTGTAGTCCTCGCCGATGCGCGTGAACGACAGCCACGCGCCTGTGGCGCACGCGATGGTCACCAGCGCCATGAGGATCAGCGTGACGATGTCCCACAGCGGCCGCGCGCGCAGGAACGAAAAATCGAGGCTGTGCAATCCCGCCTCAAACCAGCGATACCGCTTGGCAGTCGCATCCACGACCCGCGCGTCGCCGGTCGTTCCGTTGAAATAGACATGCGTCTGGTCGGCATCGTCGAGCACGAGCCGATAGACAGGAAACTCAACCTCGCGCTTGTGCCCGTAATAATAGTCGTCTTCCGCCGTCAGCACGTCGAGCTTGCCCGCCGCCACAACCCCGCCGCGCGCCTGCAGTCCAGCGGCGACCTCGGCCTGCGTTAGCGGCGAGCGGCCATTCGCGCCGATGCGCACGCGCGAGCCATCGCGCATCTGGGCCACCAGGTAGGCCTCGCCCATGAACGGCGCGCCGCGCAGCGCAACGATATTGCCCGCATCAGGGTCGGCAGCCGCAGCGGCGATGACAGGCTGCGCCTCCGCCCACGTCATACTGCTGGCGATCTCTTCACCCTCCAGCGAAGGCTCGCTCTCCAGCAGGCCCCACGGTGACATCGTCAGCAGGCCGGAGAACGTCCACGTCAGCACGAGGATACCGGCGAACGTGCCGAACACATGGTGCCACATCCACATCGGGCGGTTGCGATAAGGCCAGAACTTGCCCGACTTCCCGCGCAGGCGGATGAAGCCGATCACCATGCCGGTGACCACGAGAAAGCATCCGATCGCCGACAGCCACACCACAGTCCCGAACCACAGCGGCTGGTTGGTGCGCAGCAGGGCGGGATAAAGCCAGTGCGGAATGGCTCCCAGCCACGCGATGAATCGCTCGCCCGAATTGGCGTCCTGCACGACTTCGCCTGACGTTCCGTTGACATAGACAAGCGTGTTGTCCGCGTCGCTGAACTCGGCGCGATAAAGCGGTTGCTGCCGCGCGCCCGAGACGGCCCACTGATCGTCCCTGATCAGCTCGATCTTCGCGATCTCCCCCGCGATCCCGTTTCCCGAAGCGAAGGATTCCGCCACGCCACGCGCGCCCGCTTCATCGAGCACGTTCACCGGCATGCCTGACTTGAGGCTATAGGCGGCCTCCCGGCCAAGCCGCAGCACGGTGTCGCCGTTCAGCATCTCGATCCGGATGCCGCCGGCCGAAGCATCCGGCTCAATCGGCAACTCCGCGCAGCACGCAGCAAGATCAAGCGGCGCCAGCCCCGCAAGACGTTCGGCCTGCGATGTCTCGGGGAAGCCCTTGTACATCATCACGAAGCCGGAAATGCACCACAGCGTCATGATCACGCCCAGCACGACGCCGACATAGCGATGTACGACGATGAGCGATTTCATGATCATGCGTGCGAATTCCTGGGCGCCGTCTCCGGACGGGGAGGAAACCGGAGACAGCGCCCACCCGAACTAGAAGTCGTAGCTATACGTCACGCGAAGCGTCTGCGGCGCCCCGACATTGCTGACCAGGATCGGCCCGCCGCCATCGACGACACCCGCGGCAACCCGCGTGGCGTATTCCTCATCGAGCGCATTCTCGAGCCGGATGCCCAGCTTGTGGTTCTTCTCGGCATCCAGATACATGTGCCCGGCAAGATCAATCACGACGTAGTCGCCATAGTTGATGCGCCCGAACGCGCCTGCGACGGACGATTGTTCGCCTGTCCAAAGCACATTCGCCTGCATACCCCAGGTGTCGCCGTCAAACTGCCCGCCAATCTTGGCGAAGGCTTCGGGGATGCGTGCGATCTGCGTGTTCGAGCCTTCGGTTTCGGACTTGGAGTTGGTGTAGCTCGCTACCGCGCTGAAGCCGTTGCCGAAGTCCGCAACGCCGAACAGTTCGAAGCCCCGCACCTGCACTTCGCCGGGCACGTTGTAGAACACGCCGGCATAGTCGGCGATGAGCGAGGCGGGCGAAATGCCACGGAAGGCCTGGGTGCGATCGACTTCGCAGGCCTGCGTGTCGAGCGGGTCGAAGTCGCAGCCGTCGATCAGGTTGTCGATGTCGCGATGGAAGTAGGTGGCCGACCAGGCGATCGTCGGACCCACATTGAATTCCCCGCCAAGCGAGGCGTTGATGCTGGTGCTTTCTTCCGGCTCGACATCCGGATTGCCGAGATACTCGCCGACCTCGACCAGGAACAGTTGTTCCGCCGTGGGCAGCAGGAACGACGTGCCGATCGTGCCCTGCGTGTAAAGCCACGGCGTGAAGTCGTAACGGCCAGACACGTTCCACACGGTCGACGTGGCGCCGCCCGTGTCGTTGTGGCGGACGCCTGCTGCGAACGTCCCGTTCGTGATCAGTTCATCCGTCGAGCGGATCTGCGCGAAGAAGGCCTGAACGTCTTCCTCGGTCTGCTCGATGTTCCAGACCTGATCGAGCGCGGTGTAGGTCTGGTAGTCGTACCCCGCGAGGTATTCGAACGGACCGCCCGGCGTCCACTTCACCAGCGCGTTCACGCCCTTGTCCTCATACCCCCAGAAGAGATTGTCCGACGAAACCGTCTGTGTGTAGGGCGGCAGCACGCTGTTGAGGATGTCGGTATAGCGCGTGTTCCAGTCGTGCCAGTATCCCTTCACCAGCACTTCGACATCGGGCGCGGCCTGCCAGTCGATACCCAGGCTTGCGATTTCCTCGTCGCGATTGTTGGAGCCGCGGAAGGAGCGGTTGTAGCGCAGGTATTCGAGGTCAGCGTCGTTGTGCTGATAGCGCGCGTCGATGCTGAACGTATCGGACAGCTCAAGGCGATACTTGGCCCCGATGGTGCGCACGTCATAGCCGCGCTCGCGATTGGTCGAGGAGGGCTGGATGTTGTCAAACATCTCGAAGCCCGGGCCCCGGTCCTGCGAAGCGTAGACCACGATGTTGCCCGGCCCCAGCTTGCCGCGCATGAAGCCATCGACGTGATAGCCCTCCAGCGAATCGACGCCGGCGCTGACGAGACCGTCGAACTCATCCGTATAGCCGCGCGTGACGACGTTTATGACGCCCGCCGCCGCGTTAGTGCCGTAGAACAGGCCCTGTCCGCCTTTTACGACCTCCACCCGCTCGACCATGGACGAGGGCAGGGTGTCAGTGATCGTGCCGGGGTAGAGCCGGTTGTTGATGCGGACGCCGTCGACCAGGAACAGGATGTCCTGGGTTCTGGAGCCCTGAAGGGAAATGTCGAGATAGCTGAACGGCCCACCGCGCGGAGCGACGAACAGGCCGGGCACTTCCATCTGCAGCGCGTTGGAGACGTCTGTGTACCCGCCCTCGCGGATCTCCTCGGAGGTCATCGTCTCGACCACGGAGCCATAGCGCGCCAGCTCCTGCGGCAGCGTCTCCTCGATGGTCTGGCCAACGATGACCACGACGTCGCGGCCGGGCTCCGGTTCGGTCGAAGGCCCGGTCTGGGCGAGCGCGCCCTGGGCGCCCATGCACAGGGCAAAAAGGCTGGCCCCGGCCGCCAGTGCGTGGCGGTTGGTAATGGCAAAAGACACGGTAGTCCTCCCGTCCGATTTTATCGTGCGGGCGCGGCCAAAGCGGACGCGCCTCCCCCTGTTCACGGTAGGGAATAGGAAAACCGTTGTGGTTCAGTCAGTTATTTACCGTTACCGGCTGCGTTACACCGCGTAGCAAGTGCAATCGCGCCCCGTTACATCGGCCCTGGAGGGGGCGGGTTTCCGCCGGTTAGTTGGGCAGGCGGGTTTCGTACGGGCTGTCGAGCGGGAAGAGGGGAATCTCGACCACCAGCGCATCGCCCTCGCGGTCGTGCAAGGTGTAGGTCCCCTGCATCAGCCCCGAGGGCGTCGTCAGGGGGCAGCCGGAGGTATACTCGAAGCTCGCGCCCGGCCTCAGAACTGGCTGCTGGCCAATGACGCCGTCGCCGATCACCTCCTGGGTGCGGCCATCCCCATCGGTGATCCGCCAGTGCCGGGTCATCAGCTGGAGCGTCCGCGCCCCGGCGTTCTCGATCTCGATGTGGTAGGCCCAGAGGAACTTCTCATCCTCGGGAGAACTCTGCTCCTCGACGAAGACGGGCCGCACGCGGACGATCACGTCCTGCGTCCTGGCTTCAAAGGTGAAAGCGCTCGCCACGTCTGACAGCCTCATCCGGACACTTCATCCCGAATACGGACAAGGAGCGCGAACGACAAGCGTCCGCGCTCCCTGAATGTATAGTCTGTGCGCGTACGAAACGAACGAACGGACTAGGAGGCGACCTTCTGGATGAAGTCGCCTTCGATATCGACCTTCACGTCATCGCCGACGATGGCCGGCAGCAGGTAGTCGAGGCCGAAGTCCGAGCGCTTGAACGTTCCAGTGGCCGAGAAGCCGATCGCCGGAACCTTGGAGAACGGGTGCGAAGCCGTCTCGCCCGCAAACGTGACGTCCAGCGTCACCGGCTTGGTGACGCCCTTGAGCGTAAGATCGCCCGTCACCTTGGCCGTACGCTCTCCCGAAGGCTCAACCGAGGTCGAGACAAAGGTGATGGTCGGAAACTGGCCCGCATCGAGGAAGTTGGTCGAGTTGGCGAGATCGTCTTCCCAAGTCTTGAACTTCGTGCCGGCGTGGTTGGCGACGTAGTCGCTCGGATAGCCCGCCAGGATATCGGCCGCCTTGATGGTCGCCGTCACTTTCGAGGCCGCGATGTTGGCCGGATCGAACGTCACGGTGGCGTCGTACGTCTTGAACTTCAGCGAATAGAACGACAGGCCAAGGTGCTGCACCTCGAAGTCGACGCTCGCATGGTTGGGATCGGAGACATACTCCCCGACCGGAACCGTGATCGCGACCGGCGCGGGCGCGGCGGCGACGGTTTCAGCGGCAGGCGCAGCAGCTTCAGTGGTCGGCGCAGGCGCACAGGCGGCGAGCAGGATCAGCGCAAGGCTTGCGCCGGCGAACAGCTTCTTCATGGCAGACAGTCCCTCAAATGACATCGACGCCCCCCGCCGCGGTTTCGCGGCGTTTGCGTTGTGCGAGGGATATGGAGGAGTATGTTGCGATTGCAAATAAAACATTTGCAATCGCAACTAAACCGTTGATTCAGCCAGACTGTCGGGCGGGCCGGACGCTAAAGCGCCTGTTCGATGTCCTCGACGATGTCTTCCGGGTCTTCGAGGCCAACCGACAGGCGCACCCAGGTGTCATCCAGCCCGATAGCCGCGCGTTCCTCGTCGGTCAGCGTACGGTGGGTGGTCGTCGCCGGATGGGTGATCAGCGACTTGGCGTCTCCAAGGTTGTTGGAGATGTCGACCAGCCCGAGCTTGTTCAGCATCCCGAACGCCGCCTCGCGCCCGCCCTTCAGCGAGAACGCCACCATCGATCCGCCTGCCTCGGGCATCTGCGCGGCGTGGATGTTGTGGTGCGGGTGGTCCGACCGGCCAGGATAACGCACGGCCGTGATCTTCGGATGCCCCGCAAGGCGATCCGCGATCTTGCGCGCATTGGCGCTCATCGCACGAACCCGCAGGTCCATCGTCTCAAGACCCTTCAGCACGATCCACGCGTTGAACGGCGACATCGATGGCCCGGTGTGGCGATAGTATTGCTGGATATTGTCCTCGATGGCCTTCGCCTTGCCGAGGATGGCCCCGCCCAGCGTGCGGCCCTGGCCGTCCATGTGCTTGGTCGTCGAATAGACCACCCAGTCCGCGCCGAACTCGAGCGGCTTCTGCAGGATGGGCGAAGCAAACACGTTGTCGACGATCAGCTCACCGCCGGCCGCGTGCGTCAGGTCGGCCACCATGCGGATATCGACCGCATCCAGCATCGGGTTCGACGGCGTCTCGATCAGCACGAAGCGGCACGGCTTCGACAGCGCGCGCTCCCACTCCTTCGGGTCCGACCCATCCACCCACGTCACCTCGACGCCCATCTTCGGCATCACGTTCTTGAGGATCCAGATACACGAGGAGAACAGCGCACGCGGCGCCACGATGCGATCGCCCGGCTTCACCGGCGCCACAAGCATCGTGTGGATCGCCGCCATGCCGCTGGCCGTCGCGCGGCAATCCTCCGCGCCTTCCAGCAGGCAGAGCCGCTCCTCCAGCATACGCACGGTGGGGTTGGCATAGCGCGAATAAATATAGCCCGCCTTCTCGCCCGCCATGCGGGCCGACTGTTCCTCGGGGCTGTCATAGACAAAGCCCGAATTCAGGAAGAGCGCCTCGGACGTCTCGCCATGCTCAGACCGGGTCGTCCCGCCCCGCACCATCATGGTCTGCGGGCGCCAATTGCCGGGCTTGCGGTCTTTCGTGTCCTTGGTCATGGCGGCTGCCTTTCGGTTGAAGAGGACCGCCGTTTAGGACAAAGACCGCCGCCGCGCCAGTGAGCAGCGCTAAAGGATCAACGCCCGCAGCGCATAGGCCACCGCCGCCACGCTCGCGAGCCCGCCCACCCACAGCGCCGCGAACCAGATCAGGCTCTTGCCCAGCGGCCGCTTCGGATCGCCCGGCTCGGGCGGGCCTTCAATGGTAGGCGGCTTCATCGGACACCTTCGCGCGGAAGAGCCAGTACACATACGCCGTATAGCCGAGGATGATCGGCAGCATCGGCAGCGCCCCCCACAGCATCAGCTCCAGCGCATTGTCGGCCGCCGCCGCCTCCTGCGGCGTCATCGCGAACGGGATGATGTAGGGCCACAGGCTGATCGCCAGCCCGACAAAGCCAACCAGGAACAGGCAGACGGTATAGAGATAGGGCTGCAGGTGCTGGCCCTTGTCCGCTCCGCGCCACAGCATGAAGCAGAGCCCGCCCGCCACGATCGGCAACGGCGCCAGCACGATGAATGTGCCCCAGTCGATCGAGGTCATGGTGAGGCCCCAGCGATAGGTCACGCGCGGATCAACACCCAGCGTCGCAAGGCTCACCGCCCCCATGCCTAGCGCGGTCAGAAGTGCGAGTTGCTTCACCCACGCCCGCGCGCGCTCGAACAGTTCGCCCTGCGTCTTGTAGACCAGCCATCCCGCGCCCAGCAGCGCATAGCCAGCCACCAGCGCCGCCGCGACCAGGATGGAGAACGGCGTCAGCCAGTCGAGCGGCCCGCCGACGAACACGCCATCGACCACGTTCACGCCCTGCACGAACGCGCCGAGGATCAGGCCCTGCGAAGCCGACGCGACGATGGACCCGGCCGAGAACGCAACCGTCCACCATTTCTTGCCACGCTCACGCCCATGGTGCCGAAACTCGAACGCCACGCCGCGGAAGATCAGCGCCAGCAGCATCAGGATGATCGGCAGGTACAGCGCCGGCATCAGCGCCGCGTAAGCTTTCGGGAAAGCCGCAAACAACCCGCCGCCGCCCAGCACCAGCCACGTCTCGTTGCCATCCCACACCGGCGCGATGGCCGACTGCATCTGGTCGCGCTCGTGGCGATCCTTCGCGAACGGAAACAGGATGCCGACGCCAAGATCGAACCCGTCGAGCGCGACATAGAGAAAGACAGCAACCGCGATCAGCACGGCCCAGATCATGGAGAGTTCAATGCCAAACATGATCTATGCCTCCCCGTTTGCGGGTGTCTTGTCCGTGGCGCTCTTCACGCCCGTCGCCAGCGGCGATCCAGGCGGCTCGCTTGTCTCCTTCGGCGGTTCTTCCTCGGTGTCCGGCCCATTCGCCATCAGCCGCAGGATGTAGAGCGCCCCCGCCGTGAAAACGATGGCGTACACCACCATGAAGAACAGCAGCGACAGCGCAACCGACCCCGCCGGCACGGGCGAGACCGCATCCGCCGTCCGCAACACGCCATAGACGACATAAGGCTGGCGTCCGACCTCTGCCGATATCCATCCCGCCAGCACGGCGACAAATCCCGAAGGCGCCGCCACAACGAGCGCGCGCTGGTAAAGCGTCGCACCATCAACACGCCTGAACACCCACAGCGCCGCGCCCCACACGCCCAGCGCCACCATGATCAGGCCCATCCCTACCATCACGCGGAACGCCCAGAAGGTGATCCATACCGGCGGACGGTCTTCCTTCGGGAACGCCTTCAGGCCGTCCAGCTCTGCATTGGCGTCGCCCGCCACGAACCATGATCCCATTCCCGGAATGCCGATGGCGGCGTGTGTCGTCTCGTTCTCTTCATCGGGCCAGCCGAACAGGAGGGTAGGCTGCTGCGCCTGAGTCTCCCACCAGCCCTCCATCGCCGCCACTTTGGCGGGCTGGTGCTCGTGCGCCACCACGCCGCTCTCATGCCCCACCACAACCTGCAGCGGCGCGACGATCGCCATCATCAGGATGCCCATGCGCAGCGCGATCCGGCTCTCCGCGACGGCCTTCTTCGCCAGCAATGCAAATGCCGACGCCCCCGACACCACCATCGCCGTGGTGAGGAATGCCGCCAGCACCATGTGCATGAAGCGCGAGGGCGTCGACGGATTGAAGATCACGTCCACGAAGCTGGTGGCGATCATCGTCCCGTCGTCGGCGAACGCGAAGCCCTGCGGCGTCTGCATCCACGAATTGGCCGCCAGGATCCAGAACGCGCTCACCAGCGTGCCGAACGCCACCATGCAGGTGGAGAAGAAATGCAGCTTCGGGCCAACCTTCTTCCAGCCGAACAGCATCACGCCGAGGAACGAGGCTTCAAGGAAGAACGCCGTCAGCACCTCATACGCCAGCAGCGGCCCGATCACGCTGCCGACCTGCGTGGAGAACACGCTCCAGTTCGTTCCGAACTGGTAGCTCATCACCACGCCTGACACGACGCCCATGCCGAACGACAGCGCGAATATCTTGACCCAGAAGAGATAGAGATTGCGATAGACCGGCTTTTTCGTCGCCAGCCACAGCCCTTCAAGAACGGCAAGGAACGACGCCAGCCCGATCGTGAAGGCCGGGAAGATGATGTGAAACCCGATCGTGAATGCAAACTGCAATCGCGAGAGGAGAAGGGCGTCAAAGTCCATCGTCGAGCCTCCCATTCCGACAGGACAAGGTCCTGAGAGTCAGGCGCGGGGCCGGATGAATTGCAACCATTTCCCGCGCCGTTCCGACCATGTACCGGTCGCGGGCTCACCTATCAGATGCGCCTTGCCCTACGTGTACGGAAGGCGACACTTCCGCCGCATCCGTGCGACAAAAGCGTCGACAATACCATCCCCTGCGCAGGGAGCTCCGTTGCGTGCGCAGGACACGTAATGCAGTTTTGCGAGCTGGAGGCGAGCGCCATGATTCTGATCGGCCAGTATGACAGCCCATTCGTGCGCCGCGTCGCCATCGCGATGCGGCTCTACGGGATGGCGTTCGAGCACAAGCCATGGTCGGTGTTCGGCGATGCCGACAAGATCGCGCAATACAATCCGTTGATGCGCGTGCCCACGCTTGTCCTCAACACGGGCGAGGCGCTGATCGAGAGCCACGCCATCCTCGATGCGCTCGACCAGCTGGCCCCGCCCGGCCTCGTCATGATGCCGGCGGGCGGGGCTGAACGGCGCGAGGCGCTCAAGGTCTGCGCGCTGGCGACCGGCATGGCCGACAAGGCCGTGTCGCTGGTTTATGAAAGCGTTGTGCACGGCCGCGCGACGACCGCCTGGGTGGATCGCTGCCGCAGCCAGATCGCCGGCTGTCTCAACGCGCTCGAACGCAGCCGCACCGCCCGGACGACGCCCTGGTGGTTCGGCCCCGCCATCGGTCATGCCGATGTCACGGTCGCCTGCGCCGTCCGTTTCCTGGGCGATGCCCATCCCGGCCTGTTCGACATTGCCCAAGGCTGGCCGATGCTGGCCTCCCATGCCGCACGGTGCGAATCACTGCCGCCCTTTCAGGAGATACAGCAGGCTTTCAAGGTGACGCCGCCCGGTGCATGAAGGGCCAATGAAGAAGACGCCGCCCGCCAAATCACCCGCCAGCAAGCAGCCCGCCAAGGCCAGCGCCAAACAGATGGCGAAGCCGTCGCTCGCGCCCGGAGTCATGCCCGACAGCGAGCTGAAGGCGATCATCGCCTCCGGCGCTATCCTCGCCGATGGCGGGGTGAAGCCTGACCAGATCCAGCCCGCAAGCCTCGACCTGCGCCTGGGCAAGGTCGCCTATCGCCTGCGCGCCAGCTTCCTGCCCGGCAAGTCCGTGGTCGCCGACCGGCTCGACGACAGCCTCGTCATGCACACGCTCGATCTCACGCGCGGCGCCGTTCTGGAAACCGGTTGCGTCTATCTCGTCCCGCTGCAGGAACGCCTGCGCCTGCCGAAAGACGTCTCCGCCGCCGCCAACCCCAAGAGCTCCACCGGCCGTATCGATGTCTTCGTCCGCGCGGTCTCGGATCGCGCCCGCGCCTTCGATGGTGTGCCAGCCGGCTATTCCGGGGAACTCTACGCCGAGATATCCCCGCGCACCTTCTCCGTCCTCGCGCGTACGGGCGATCGCCTGCTGCAACTCCGCGTCCGCCGCGGCCCGCCAAAGCCTGTGCGCGACATGACGTTCAGCCTCGACCTCTTCCCCACCAAGTCCGACATCGTCGGCTATCGCGCCAAGCGCCATTCGCGCGTGATCGACCTTGCCGCCATCGGCGCACACGCCATCGACGATTTCTGGGAGCCCATCCGCGCCCGCGGCGGCCGTATCGTGCTGGACCCCGGCGAGTTCTACATCCTCGCCTCGAAGGAAAAGATCGTCATCCCGCTCGACGAAGCTGCCGAGATGGCTCCCATCGCGCCCGAGCTTGGCGAGTTCCGCGCCCACTATGCCGGCTTCTTCGATCCCGGCTTTGGCGTCACGCACTCCAAGGGCAAGGCAGTCCTCGAAGTCCGCTCGCGCGAAGTTCCCTTTATCCTCGAAGACGGCCAACCCGTCGGCCGCCTCGTCTTCGAGAAACTCACCGCCGAACCCGACGTGCCCTACGGCGCTGCCGGCTCATATTCGACATACGCCGGCCAGGGCCTGCGCCTCTCGAAATACTTCCAGGCGGCGGAAGATTGATCAGCGCTTCTGTTGGGGGATCTTCCAATGCGCATGTTCTCCAACCTTCCAGCTGCACTGGCCCTGTTGGCCGCAGCCTGCCAGACGCCTGACGCGCCGCCATCGCAACACGCGGCAGAAGCGCCCACATCCGCCTGCGCCGGGGTTGTCGCGTCAAGCGGCGCACTGGGCGCGATGGCGCTGTTCGAGGCCGCTACCACCTGCGCAAGCGAAGACCGCAAGGAAGACGCAAACACGCTGATGATGCTCGGCCATGTGCGCGCCATGGCCGATGTTGCGATCCTGAAGCCGGCAGACGAAGACGCCGAGCGCGTGCTCGCCGAAATGGCAGGCCAGCTCTATTACGAGTTTGGCGGACTGGGCTTCGATGAAATCTACCGCGATCCCGCCGCTGTCGAGCGTCTAGCTCTGCGCGTGGAGTCAGCCGTGCTCAATCTTGGCGAAGGCTACGATCCCGGCTGGGCCTACAAGCCGACATCGAAGGCCGATCTCTATGGCAATGTGATCGCGAACCTGAAGCGCCATCGCGTCTGGCAGATGCGCAACTTCGCGCTGACGATCCAGAACGACACCTACTACGAAGCGCATCTCGCCCATAACGAGCTTCAACGCGCCAATCGCATCTTCGTGGAAGGCACGCCAGCGTACGATGAGTCGATCCGTCTTTCCGCGATAATGAGCGAGGCTTCAGCTTCGATCCCGCAATTGCCGCCGCCGGAAGACACCCTCGACTATGCGCGCCTCAACGCGCCGGAAGAGGATGCGGGCTTCCAGCAGATAGCGGTCGGCTTGAATGGTCTCGAGGACCAACAGACCGCCGTCTTCAATTCAGCCGCAGAGGTCGAAGCGTCTTGGCTTGCCCGCGCCTATTCTCCGGACGCGCTTGCCGGAATTCTCGACGGCATCGACTTCGAACGCGACGCCCTGATCGTCTACGCAATCGGTGAGCGCGTGAACACGTCGGGCAGGTTGACTGTCAGCGAACTCGAATACGACAGCCGCTTTGGCGGATACTCCATATCCGTGCGTGTCGGCATCGTTCCGGAATCGTGCGGCGTTCCGAATGCGTCTTCATTTCCGTTCGTGTTGGCGACAGTCGCCCGGGGCGAAACGAGCGAGTTGAACGGTACGAGCATGTCGCATTTCCCCGATGCCTGCGGGCCCATTCCATCGGGCGAAGCCGTTTTGCCGAACTGACAACCCATTCAAGTCGCGTTCAGAGTCGATACCACATAGTATCGAAATGACACGCGGTTGGAGATGGCGATGATCTCGACACGACGGACACTCATGCTCGGTATCGGTGCGGCAGCTTTCTCAGGCACCGCCTGCGCACAAAGGCTGCGCAACCGCCTCGGCGGGGATGACGCGCCGCCCGTCTCAGGCCCCTACGGACCAGCAGCTGATTATTCAGCCAAACGACGCGGCGTCTCGCTCCTCGTGATGCAGGACGGCAAGGTCCTGTTCGAGACCTATCCCGATCCCGGAGCCCCTGAAAAAGGATGGGAGCTGGCCAGCGGCACGAAGAGCTTCACCGGCGTGATGGCGGGCCTCGCCCAGGCCGACGGACTGCTCGACATCAACGAGCCCGCCGCGAAGACGCTGACCGAATGGAGCGGCGACAGCCGCAGCAAGATCACCATCCGCCACCTGCTGACGCTGACATCCGGACTGCAGGGCGAGGGCGAGGTCGCCCGTCCGCCCGCCTATGCCGACGCCATCAAGGCAAAGGCCGTCCGCGAACCCGGCGCGAAGTTCGTCTACGGACCAACCGACTTCCAGTGTTTCGGTGAGGTACTGAAACGAAAGCTGCGCGCAGCCGGCAAACCGGAAGACCCCGTCGTGTGGCTGCAGGCTCGCCTGTTCGACCAGCTCGGCGTCAAGCCGACAGACTGGAAACGCGGGGCCGACGGCAACCCCTTCCTCCCTCAAGGCGCCCACCTGACCGCGCGGCATTGGGCGAAGTTCGGCCAGTGGGTGCTCGATGGCGGCAAGGGCATGGACCCGCGCGTTCACACAGCGCTGTTCGAGGCGACCTCCGCCAACCCCGGCTATGGCCTGTCATGGTGGCTGCTTCGTCCCGGCCTCATCGGTCCCAGCCCGCGCTCCGGCATTGATGGCGACGCCATCGGCGATGCAGCCAAGGGCGAGGACATCGTCATGGCCGCCGGCGCCGGCGACCAGCGGCTCTACCTGTTCCGCAATCGTCGTCTCGTTGTCGCAAGACAGGCCAATGAAATCCTGCGCGCCATGACGCCGGGCGCTACACGCTGGCGTGACGATGAATTTCTGAAGCTTCTGCCAAGATGACTCTTTCTTCATCCGCCGCACACGCGTAGACTCAACTTCGTTCAGCTGTTGGTGTCGCGCATGTCGACGGGTGTGCTCATTGCCGTATGCCTTGCCTCGCCCGCCGTCTTTGCGGCGCTGGTCTGGCTTACGCGCGCGGGCGGAAAACGCGCCACGGCTGCTCTCGCCGGCGGTGTCGTCGCAGCAGTCTTCAACATCGGCTGGGATGCCCTGGCCGCGCAGCAGGACTGGTGGACCTATCCCGAAACGAACGACGTGCTCGCCACGCTCGCGCTTGCGCTATCGGTGGCGTTCGTGTTCGGCGGCGCGGCCGGCCTCGTCGGCTGGCGCATGATGCGCGCCATGGGCTGGACCGGCGTCGCCACTTTCTTCGCCGGTTTCGTGGGCCTCGGCATGCTGCGCGATCACCTGCTCGCCACCAACACCGGCCTGATGGTGTTCGGCGATGGCCCCATGCCGCAGATCATGGGCGCGGTGGGCTATCTCTCACTGGCTCTCGCCGTGCAGGTCACCATGCTCGTCATGGCGGGCCCGCCGCGCCGAGACCAGCTTCGCACCAGCTAGCCGCGCGGCAACGCAGCTGCTTCCTTCGCCAGCACGCCGATCTCGTCCCACTTCTTCGCGTCGATCAGCTTGGTGGGGCACACCCAGCCGCCGCCAACGCATCCGACATTCGGCCGCTTGAGATAATCGCGCGCCAGCTCCAGCGAGATGCCGCCCGTCGGGCAGAACTTCACGGCGCCAAACGGCCCGCGGAACGCATCCAGCATCGCTCGCCCGCCAGCCTGTTCCGCCGGAAAGAACTTGAACCGCGTCAGCCCGAGGTCCAGCCCCTGCATCAGCTCAGTCGCCGTCGCGATCCCCGGCAGGACCGGAATGTTCGACTCGCGCGCCGCCGCCACCGTCGCAGCAGAAAGACCCGGCGTGACGATGAACGTCGCTCCCGCCTCGCGCGCGAGCATCGCATCGTTCGCCGACAGCACCGTCCCCGCGCCAACAATCGCGCCGGACACTTTCGTCATCTCGCGAATGCAGGCGAGGGCGGCCGGCGTGCGCAACGTGACTTCCAGCACGCGCAATCCATTGCCCGCCAGCGCGCTCGCCAGTGGGATCGCGTCTTCCACACGCTCGACAGTGATCACAGGGATCACCGGCTGCACCGCCATGAGTTCATCAACAGTCATGACCGTGCTCCAGCTCCAAGAAAGTGAAATATCCCGCCGCCCGCTTCCGCGTCGCCCGCCAGAGCCCGCAGCGGCGCAAACAGCTCGCGGCCCCAGCCATGTCCCGCCGCCGGCGCCTGCGCCCTCGGTCGCGCCGCCAGCTCAGCCGGATCAACCATCAGCTCAAGCGTGCCCTGTTCCGCATCCAGCACAACGCGATCGCCATCCTGTATGCGCGCCAGCAACGAATCCTGATCCGCTCCCGGCGTCATGTGAATCGCCGCCGGCACTGCGCCCGAAGCGCCAGACATGCGCCCGTCCGTTACCAGCGCCACCCTGAACCCCTTGTTCTGCAGCGCCGTCATCGCCGGCGTCAGCGAGTGCAGCTCCGGCATCCCGTTCGCGCGCGGCCCCTGGAAGCGCATGATGGTGATCACATCCCGATCCAGCTTCCCCGCCTTGAACGCGGCAGTGAAATCCGCCTGTGTCTCAAACACTGCCGCTGGCGCATCGATCACACGCCGATCCTTGGGCACGGACGAGATCTTGATCACGCCGCGCCCAAGGTTTCCTTGCAGCAGGCGAATGCCGCCCTCTGTCTCGAACGGCGAATGCACAGGACGCAGTATGTTTTCATCCAGCGTCTCCGCCGCGCCATCGCGCCAGCGCAGCGTATCTCCATCCAGCCACGGCTCCTGCGTGTACGCCGCCAGCCCCTTGCCCGCGACCGTGTTGGTGTCGCCATGCAGCAGGCCAGCCGACAGCAGCTCGCGCGTGATGAACGCCATGCCGCCCGCCGCGTGGAACTGGTTCACATCCGCCGTCCCGTTCGGATAGACGCGCGACAGCAGCGGCACGACCGACGAAATCTCGGAGAAGTCGTTCCAGTCCACCACGATACCCGCTGCCTGCGCCATCGCGGGTAGATGCAGTGCATGGTTCGTCGACCCACCCGTCGCCATCAGGCCGACAATCGCATTCACGATCGACTTCGCATCGACCACATGCGCCATCGCGCCTTCGCCCGATTGCGCCAGCTCCACACACCGCACAGCCGCCGCTCGCACCAGCGCATCGCGCAACGGCGTGCCCGGATTGACGAACGCGGTGCCGGGCAGGTGAAGCCCCATCAACTCCATCATCATCTGGTTGGAATTGGCCGTGCCATAGAAGGTGCACGTGCCCGCCGTGTGATAGCTCGCCGCCTCCGCTTCCAGCAGTTGCTCGCGAGAAACCTGCCCAAGCGCGAACTTCTCGCGCACGCTGGCCTTCTCCTTGTTGCTGATCCCAGACGGCATCGGCCCCGCCGGCGAGAAGATCACCGGCAGGTGTCCGAACGCCAGCGCGCCGATCACCAGCCCCGGCACGATCTTGTCGCACGTGCCCAGCATCAGCGCCGCATCGAACGCATCATGCGTCAGCGCCACGGCCGTGCTCAGCGCAATCACATCGCGCGAGAACAGCGACAGCTCCATCCCCGGCCGCCCCTGCGTGACACCATCGCACATCGCCGGCGTGCCCCCGGCCACCTGCGCCGCCGCGCCTACTTTCCGCGCCGCATCCTTGATGATGTCGGGATAGTCCTTGAACGGCTGATGCGCGCTCAGCATGTCGTTATAGCTGGTGACGATGCCAATGTTCGGCGCGCGCCCCCGGATGGTCAGCTTGTCGCCCAGCGGCACCGCCGCGAAAGCATGCGCCAGGTTCCCGCACGAAAGATGCTGCCGCCCCGGCCCCGCATCCTTCGCCGCCTGCATGCGCGCCAGATAGTCGGCGCGGCTGTCCCTGCTGCGCTCCTCGATGCGCGCCGTAACCTCGGCGATTTTCGGATGAAGCTGCGTCATGCCGGGACCTCTGCTCTATCAGGGCATATAGACCCGCAGTCTCCGATCAGAACAACCCGCAGCCGGAATTTTCACCGATAGGTCGTTGTCCTGCGCGCTGTCCCTGCGCCTCGGCGCGTCAGCGCGGATTGTCCACCAGCCAGTCAAGGATCATGCTGCTGAGATCGCCGCCATAGGCATGGCTCAGATCGTCGAGCCGCCTGTAGGTCACATTCGCGCCCGCGCCTGTGAAATGCTCACGCGCCTCCTCCGCCATCTGCACCGGAAACATCCAGTCGCGCACGCCATGGATGATGTGCAGCGGGAGTCCCCTGAGGCGGTCATGATCCGCCATCGCTACCAGCAGTGGATGGAAGGCCGCCGCCACCGGCGCCAGATGCGTGAAGGGCGAGTCTCCAACAAGGCCGGACGTGTAGGAGAACGTGCCCCCATCACTCATGCCAGCCAGCAGCATGCGGCGCTCGTCGATTGCCCACGTCTCGCGCATGAAGGCGAGCACGGCGGCAAGGCGCGGCGAATCCGGATCGGGTCCCTGTATCGCCCACGTCTGTCCCAGCGATGTCGGAGCGACGACAATCACGCCCCGGCTTCGCGCCGCCCGCACCCAGCTCCACAGGAAAGCGCGCCCGCGGCCCGATCCGCCATGCAGCACGAAGGCGACCGGCGCGGGCGCGGCGGGGTCATACGGTTCCGGCACATAGACCCACACAGTGTCCCGCGCATCGGGCTCGTCACCCAGCCGGATGACGCCCGTGTTCTCCACCGGCGGCTGGCGCAGCAAGCGATGGTGCAGCTCCGCATCCTCGCGCATCGCAGGATCGAGAAAGAAGCGGCTGATCGGCGGCACGATCCCGGCGAGCGGATACAGCGCCTCCAGTGCACGCGGTGCATGACGCAGGGCGCGGAAAGCGCGCGTGATGTCCTCCGGCGGGCCCGCCGCTTCTTCCAACCCGTCATAGGCGGCCAGCGTCTCGTCAGCAGCCAGATCAAGCTGCGGACGCAGCGCGGAGTAGGGCGCCTCCCATTCGGCAAGCCCCGCCTTCGCTGCGCGCAGGTCCACATGCGACCCACCCGCGCGCGCAAGAATATGCGCATAGCCGATGGGATCGAGATGGCGGGAGATATAGCCCAACCCCTCGAGCGCACGTAGCAACGGCAACAGGTATTCCTGTAACTGCTGGACGCCGACTGATGTCATGCCGCGTACACTGGCCGCCGCCGGCCGTTTGGGCAAGAACGTGCCTTGCTGTTGCATCCGCGGGCGATGCCTGCTTCCTCCTCGCTTGAGTTCAGGAGACCGGCCCGATGTCCGCAGACATGACCTATGCGCGCTACCTGCAGCTGGACAAGGTGCTGTCGGCCCAGACGCCGCTGTCCGAAACGCACGACGAGGCGCTCTTCATCATCATCCACCAGACCAAGGAGCTGTGGCTCAAGCAGGTGATCTCCGAGTTGCACCTCGCAAAGGGCCTCGTCCGCCAGGGCGCGCTGATCGAAGCCTACAAGTCGCTCGCCCGCGTCTCCCGCATCCAGGCGGTAATGACTCTGTCATGGGATGTCCTCGCGACCATGACCCCGTCGGACTACACCAGCTTCCGCGCCGTCCTCGGCCCCAGCTCGGGCTTCCAGTCGGACCAGTTCCGCACGGTCGAATTCATGCTCGGCCTGAAAGACGGCAAGCACATCGCCATCCAGAAGGATCGGCCTGCCGCGCAAGCCGCGCTGCTCACTGCCCTCGAATCCCCCAGCCTGTGGGACGACGCCAACGCCGCGCTCGCCACGCGTGGCGTGAAGCTCCCCGACCACGTTCTCAACCGCGACTGGACCCAGCCCTACCAGCCAGACCCGGAGGTCGAAGCCGCGTGGGCCGAGGTCTATCGCGACACGCACAACCTCTGGGATCTCTACCAGCTCGCGGAAAAACTCCTCGACGTCGACGACGCCTTGGCCACCTGGCGCCATCGCCACGCGGTCACGGTCGCCCGCATCATCGGCGGCAAACCCGGCACGGGCGGCTCGGCCGGCGTCTCCTATCTTGAAAGCACGCTGGGCAAGCGCTGCTTCCCCGAACTCTGGACCCTCAGGAACAGGCTGTGAGCTTCCGGCATCTCTTCTCCCGTGCGCTCGGCGCTGCGCCGCATCGCCTTCACATGGCAGCGCATAGTCATCACCTCTGGCCTGACGCCAGCTTCGATGGACAGCAGGAAGCATGGAACGACGCCGCGCGTCTCGCGGACCACAAATGGGACCGCATCATGGGTGAGGTCTGGCCCGAAGCGCAGCGCCACATCGCGGCCGAACTCAACCTCCCATCGCCCGACAGCATCGTCTTCGCGCCGAACACACATGAACTGATCGTCCGCATCCTCTCCGCCATCGGGCGGCCCAGGCCCCGCGTCCTCGCCAGCGATGGCGAGTTTCACTCCTTCCGCCGCCAGTCCGCACGCTGGGCCGAATCCGGCGCCATCGATCTCGAAACCATCGCAACAGACGACCCCGCCTTCGCCGACGCCTTCATCGAGCGCGCACGCAGCGGCGATCATGATCTCATTTTTGTTAGCCACGTCATGTTTGGCTCAGGCCGCATTTTCCGTCGGCTGGAAGACCTGGCCGCCATCGCCCATCCGGATGGTCCGTGGGTGGTGCTCGATGGCTATCACGCCTTCATGGCGATCGACGTTGATCTCGCCCCTATCGCCAACCGCATCTTCTATCTCGGCGGCGGCTACAAGTATGCGATGGCGGGCGAGGGCGTGTGCTTCATGCATGCGCCGCCGGGCTATGGCGAGCGTCCCGAAAACACCGGCTGGTTTGCGGCCTTCGATGATCTCGCGCTGCAGCCGGGGCAAGTGGGCTATGCGAAAGACGCGCGCCGCTATGCCGGCGCAACCTTCGATCCCTCGGGCCTCTACCGCTTCAACGCTGTGCAGGCGATGCTGAAGCGCGAAGGTCTCAGCACCGCGAAGGTCAACGCACACGTCGATCCGCTCCTCAACTCACTCGCAGCAGAGCTTGATGAGACGGGTCTCGGCTCAGCGCGCCTTCTCAATGCAGGCATCCTTCAACCCCGCGCGCGCTTCCTCGCGCTTGAAAGTCCGCGTGCACGCGCATGGCAGGAGGCGCTCGCTGCATCCGAAGTCGTCACCGACCTGCGCGGCGATGTGCTGCGCATCGGCCTCGGCCTCTATCACAACGAAGATGACATCGATCGCTTCTGCGAGATCGCAACGCGACTCTGAAGAAGCGTTCACCGAATTCTGTAATCATATGTCATGCAGCCGATGCAGTTTGATCTGCATACCGAACGCGCTGTTCAGCCAGCGCTCATCCGCCGAACCCCATCTTGCTCGTGTCGCGCTTCGATAGGTGCGCGAGAGCAAACGGAGTTCTACTTATGAAACGCATTCTTTCAGCAGCGCTCGCGATGGCCATCCTTGCTGGAGCAGGCGTCGCCGAAGCCCAGGGCCGCAACCGCGTTCAGATCGACCAGACCGGTCGTGGCCACGGCGTCGCCGTCGCCCAGAACGGTGATCGCAACGGCTCAGTCACAGTCCAGGGCGGCCGCGGCCACTACTCGCAGAGCGTCCAGTCGGGCTACAACAACTTCCTGCGCGTCGACCAGTACGGCACGCGCAACAGCTCGACGACGCAGCAGCGCGGTGAAGCCAACCTCGCCGTTACGGCCCAGGACGGCCTGCGCCTGCAGGCCACGACCAGCCAGACCGGCTACAACAACGTCGCCGGTACGGCGCAGATGGGCACGAACCATCGCGCTGTCACGGATCAAGTCGGCACCAACAATGCCTCGGCCATCATCCAGACCGGCAACGGCCAGGATGTGACGGTCCGCCAGCGCGGCGAAGGCAACATCTCGGTGGTCGTGCAGAGCGGCTACAATTAACGCATCGGCGGCCCGGCGGGTGAATTCACTCGTCGGGCCCCTCGCCGCCGGAACCCTCCAGCGGCACAAACGAACGGGGGCTTTTCCCATGACCAAAGATATCTCTCTCCGCCTGATGATGGCGTCGGCTTCGCTTGTGCTGGCCGCCTGTTCCTCGGCCGTCTCGCAGGAAGCCGTCTCCACCGGCGGTTCCAACACCGCGATCGTGACGCAATCTGACGGCAGAATGGCTGACGGCGGCCTGATCGCCTCGCTCGACGCAGCTCCCCCGGCGCCGCCCGTGCTCGATGGCGGCCCGCCTCCGCTGCGCACGCCCGCCCCCGATGCGATCGCGCCCGAACCTGTCCTCCCTCCGGCCCCCGCGCCGCGCGTGATCGCGCCGGAGCCGCTCGCGCCGCCTGCTGTCGTGCGCGCCGATTTCACTTGCGATATCGACGTGGTGCGCACGGCGAACGGCATCCGCATCACGCCAGTTGTCCGCGCTGACCGCACGCTCGACGGCGAATACTCGCTGGTCATCACCAGGACAGGCGCCGCCGGCTCGTCAGACATCAACCAGGGTGGCCCGTTCGACGCCGCCCGCGGCGAGCGCGTGAAGCTCGGCGCGTCCGAAATCTCGTTCGAACGCGGCGACACATATCGCGCCGTCCTGAAAGTGCGCGCGAATGGCCGCGAGATCTGCCGCGACACGCGGTCCTAGTCTGCCATTCTGATCGGAGCGATCACATGTCCACCCTTCGCCTGAAGCTCGCAGCCGCCGCCCTCATCGGCGTTCTCGGCGTCTCCGCCGCCCACGCGCAGACCCGGCCGTCCCTGTTCGCAGGGCAGGGGCGCAGCACCGCCGAGATCAGCCAGCAAGGTCGCGGTAACGGCGCAGCCGTCAGCCAGAACGGCCCGGCCAACCGCGCCGGCGTCACGCAACGCGGCGCGAACAACACCGGGCAGATCGTCCAGGAAGGCGTCAACAACTCCGGCGCGGTCTACCAGCTCGGCAGCAACAACTCGGGCTCGATCACCCAGACGGGCGACAACAATGCGGCGTGCCTTGTCCAGCTCGGCAACAACAACGCGGGCGCCATCACGCAGTCCGGCAACGGCAATCGCCTCGGCGTCGCTCAGAACTCGGTGAGGGCGTGGGAGTTCGCGCCCGAACTCTGCGACCAGCACGGCGGCAACGCGTGGAGCCTCAAGCGTCAGGTCCGCGCTGCGGGCCTTGAACCGATCAGGCCGTGATCAGACAAACCCTGATCACGGCGCCCAGAAGGCGTGAACCGGTACTTTCTTCTGCGCCAGCAACGCCTTCAGGGGCGACGATCCCTCGCCAGCCTTGGCCTCGTTGTACACGTTCAGCTTGTCCTGGCCCATGAACAGCACAACGATGCGGCGCGACGACAATAGTCCGGGCACGGTCAGCGTCATCCGCTCCGGCGCGCCGGCGGCGCCCGGCGCGTGAATGCCAGCGAGCTTCTTCGTGGTGTTCGGGTCGGCCGCCGCAGCATAGCCCTCGGCGCCGGGGATCAGCGACGCGATATGCCCATCCGGCCCCATGCCGATCAGGCAGATGTCGAACGGCATGAGCGGCGTGATGCGCTTCTCCGCCGTGCCCGCTCCACCTGAAGCCTTGGCGTGGTTCGTCTTCAGCGGAACAAACGTCGCTCCCGCCGCGCGCCGCTTCATCAGCAGGTCGCGGATCAGGTATTCGTTCGATGCGGGGTCCTCAGGGCTCACCCATCGCTCGTCCGTAAGCGTGATCGTCACTTTCTCCCAAGCCAGCACCGTATTGGACAGCGCGTCATAAAGCTGGCCCGGCGTCGTGCCGCCAGCCAGCGACATCGAGGCCTTGCGTCGCTTGCGGATGATTTCGGCCAGCCGTTCATGCATGTCCTGGCAGAGGCCGGAGAACAGACGCTTGCGGTCTGGGAAGAAGGATTCTTCGTGGCTCGTTACCGTGCTCATTCGTGCCAACTATGTCCGTTGCGTTCAGTGAGCGCGAAGGCGCCGGCCGGGCCCCAGCTGCCAGCGGGATAGGAAGTGGGCTTCAGCCCCGTGCGCGCCCAGCCTTCGATGATGCGGTCGATCCAGGTCCAGGCGGCATCCGCCTCGTCCCGGTGGACGAACATCGTCGTGCTGCCGGAGATCGCCTCCAGCAGCAGGCGCTCATAGGCGATGCGAACACGCTTCTCGCCCTTGAATGCGTCGATCAGCGAGAGGTTCAGCGACAAGGGCTGGAGCTCATATCCACCCTGCGTCAGCGTCGGAGTCTTGTTCATGATCGTGAGCGATATCGATTCCGACGGTTGCAGCGTGATGACCAGCCTGTTGGCCATCAGCGGCGCGCCGGTGAAGATCGAGTGCGGCACATCCCGGAATTCGATCACGATCTGCGAATGACGGATCGGCATGCGCTTGCCCGTGCGAAGGTAGAAGGGCACGCCCGCCCAGCGCCAGTTGTCGACATGGGCGCACAGCGCGACGAAGGTCTCGGTATCCGAAGCCTTCCCGCCTTCCTCGTCCGTGTATCCGGGAACGGTTTTGCCGTCGGCGACGCCGCGCACATACTGGCCGCGCGAGGTCTTCTCGATCAGCTCCGAATCGCGAATGGGGCGAAGCGCGCGCAGCACCTTCACCTTCTCGCCATGCATCGTTTCCGGCCGCATGTCGGACGGAGGCTCCATCGCGATCAGACACAGCAGCTGCAACAGGTGGTTCTGCACCATGTCGCGCGTCGCGCCGTATTCGTTATAGTAGCCAAACCTGCCTTCGACGCCGAGCGTTTCGGCCACGGTGATCTGCACATGGTCGATCGAATGCCGGTTCCACAATGGCTCGAACAGCGCGTTGGCAAACCGCAGGGCTATGAGATTCTGCACCGCCTCCTTGCCGAGATAGTGGTCGATCCGGAACGTCCGGTTCTCGGGGAAGTGCTCGGCGATGGCGCTGTTGATCTCGTCACAGGTGCGACCGCTATTGCCGATCGGCTTTTCCACGATCACGCCGTTGGGCGGCGAAGTGAGGCCCGCAGCGGCGAGCCCCTGCACGATGGGAATGTAGAGGGCAGGCGAGGTCGACAGGTAGAACAGCGCGCCACCCTCCGCGCCCTTCAGCTTCTCCTGAAGCACCGTGTAGGCGTCCGGCGATGTCGAATCCCCCGCCGCATAGGACAGCCGCGTGACAAAGCTGGCCCACGCCTCTTCGGAGAAGAATGCGCCCGCCCGCTCGCGAACCCATCCCTCCACCTGTTTCCGGAAGTCAGCGTCGGTCAGGACCGACCGCGCGGCACCAATGATTCGCAATCGGGCAGGCAGCAAGCCGTCCGCATCCAGGAAGTAGAGCGACGGGAAAAGCATTCGCCGGGCAAGGTCGCCCGTCGCGCCAAATATTACAAAAGCCCCCGGCATCGCCATTTCCTCACCTCAGGGCCGCAGGGGCCGCTCGGTCAAGCGGAAATACGTCATATGGCTCATTGCGCGCTGCCGACCGCCCCAGACCCGGTGGGCACAGCAAGCAAGTCTTGGAATTGCTTGCGTATAGTATGCAATCACGTAATTTTGGCCTCTCGCGTTCCCGGCCATGTACTGGCAAGGAAATCCGCGCGCGGGTGTAGCTCAATGGTAGAGCAGAAGCTTCCCAAGCTTACGACGAGGGTTCGATTCCCTTCACCCGCTCCAAGTATTCATCAGTATACTGCCATCGAAAACTGACACGACCGTAGCATAGGCATCGTGCTTGTCCTGCAATGTGTAGTTTCCGCGACAACTCCTAACGAACCGATCTCGAAAATTAAGACCTGTGACCGCAGCGTTCTGCAAAAATGCAGGGATATGCAGCTTTTTGTCTTGTGCGCGTCAATATATTTACTGCGCAGGCTTTTCGAATTGACGCACGAGTAATATGTTTGATTGCTACTGGCTTGCACGAAGCGTCGGACGTTCGCGGTGGGGATTCGGGGCCCGCCTTAGTTGGTCGACGTCGCTACAGGGGAGTTAGACACTCATGGACGCCAGCGTTGTCGCCCGGCTTCTCGAACAGACCGCACGAGCGGTTTACGACGCACGCGGTCCCCGGGCCATCCATGCCGGCCAGTGGGCCGTGCTTCGCTATCTTGCTCGCGCAGGCCGCCAGGCGCGGACCGTGGGCGGCGTAGCCACCTATCTTGGCGTCACACACGCGCCGGCGTCCCGAGCGGTATCATCGCTGGCCCGCAAGGATCTCGTCACCGTCCGCGCCGACCCGGAAGACCGCCGCGTCCGTCGCATCGATCTCACCGCCGCCGGCCGCGCCCTGCTGGAGCATGATCCCGTTCACCGCCTCACCGCAGCGATCGAAGATCTGAGCGCGGACAAGCAGAAAGATCTCGCCGTCACGCTGGAGGCGCTCTACGGCCGCCTCGCGAAGGCGTCCTAGGCGATGGCTGAAGTGCAGGCCGCCTATTCGGCGGACAGGGCGACGGCCTATTCCGAACTTGTGGCTGAAGTGGCCGCCGTCGTCGCGGGCGAAACCTCGCGCACGGCCCGCTACGCCACAACCGTCTCGCTCCTCAAGGCAGCATTCGGCGACCGCTTCTTCTGGTGCGGCTTCTACGAAGTCGATTCGCTGAAACCCCGCGAACTTGTCGTCGGCCCCTATCAGGGCACGCTCGGCTGCCTGCGCATCCCGTTCGGCAAGGGCGTGTGTGGCGCCTCTGCGCTCGCGCGCGAAACCATCATCGTGCCCGACGTTCACGCCTTCCCGGGCCACATCGCCTGCGACAGCCGCTCCAATTCCGAAATCGTCGTGCCGGTGTTCGACGCATCAGGCGCGCTCGTCGCAGTGCTTGATGTCGACTCGACCGAGTTCGCCGCGTTCGATCAACGCGATGCAGACGGCCTCGAAGCCGTCTGCCGCGCTATGATGGCCTGATATCAGTCCAGCTTCTCGAAGTTCGTGACCCGCATACCGCCCTGCAGGTCGCGATAGACCGTCACGCCAAACCGCGAATTGTCGGATAGCGTGATGTCGAAACGATAGTTCAGGCCCGCCACCACCTGCTGCTGGGCGCTGACCGACTGCACAGTCGCGCTGGTCTTGTCGACCCGATAGATTTCGCTGACCGCCATCGCCTGCGCGGCCTTCACCCACTCATCGTCCAGGCTGGCCGGAGAATACCCGCCGGTGATCATCGGCTGCGGCGCGGGTGCAGGCTGCTCCACGACTGCCTCGGGCGTTGCGCATGCGCCGGCTCCGGCGAGGGCGATCAGAGACATGAAGAACGTTGCAGAACGCATGAGGAGCTCCCTTTGATGCGATCCTATAGCCTTCCGCGTGCGCCAGACATGCGGCGAGATGGCGGCGAAAAGGCGGGAAAGCGAATAAGCGGGAAGGGTGGCCTGCAGATCAGGAGGCTTTCGCCCATCTTCCGTCGGCCGCGCGACGATAGAAGGTGAAACTCGCTGGGTCCCAGGGCGGCGTGTCCTGACCCAGCATGTGGAACAGCGCCACGGTCTTGCGCCCTTCCCAGAACTGCGCGGCGTCTCCCGTGAAACCGTTCGGGCCGCAGGCGTCATAAGGCTCGTCCGGATAGAGCGCATCCAGTTCCGACTTCAGCTCTGGTCCCGGCTCCAGCGCAAACGCATATCCCGCCAGCTTCGGCCCCGGCAGCTTGGCCACGACGCAGCGCCCGCGCTGCTCTTCCGGCGCCAGCTCCAGCGTCTTCATCGCAGCATCTTCGGGCGTCTCGCCCGCAGCCAGCGGAAAGACCTGCAGCGCAAAGCCCGCCTGGTCTTCCGGCGTGCCGTCCATGCGGTGTTTCACATACCCGCCAACATGGCCGTAGACGGTTCGCACCCAGCCTTCGGGCGAGCAGTCCTGCGCGCGAAACACCAGCACATCGTCCGCCGATAGCTGCACCTCCTCGGTGCGCCACAGGCAGCGCGTCGCAAACGTCTCGATCGTGTCGTCGGTCGCAAGGAAAAGCGAAGCGTCCGCCGTGTTGCACAGCCCGGTTATCGGCAGCGGCGCCCCGTTGCGGCATGCCCCGTCCGCCGCCGGCAGCGCCACGGCGTCAGCCGCAACAGCTACCTCCGGCGCACCGGCCGGCTCGCCGCTGCAGCCCGACGCCAGCAGCGCACAGGCAAGCCCAAGAAGGATGCGGCTTCGACCTGCCATGCTCAGTATTCGTATCCGATGTGGTCGGCGAATTCGATCATCATGCCGTCCCACCAGGTCAGCGTATCCATCATGTTGTCTTCCGTGATGCCGCCGACAAGGTTGACCTCAAGCGCGATCCAAGGATTGCCGGACTCGTCCATGTAAGCCTTGCCCCACACCTCGCTGTTCCACTGGTTCAGCGTTTCCAGATCCGGCTGGTCCCCCGGTTCAAACCCAAACCCGGAGCGGAACACGATCAGTTCGCATCCCTCGCCATCCGCGTCACAGGCCTCGAACGTGACCTGGAACATGAAGCTGTCGCTTGCCGAGTTCAGCACGGGCCCTTCGGAATCCTCCGGATACTCGATCTCAACGTTGAGACCGTAGGCTTCCATCATCGCCACCACTTCCTCGGGCGAAGAACCGTCGAGCACCTGCGCGCTGGCCGGCGCGGCCGCGAACACGAAAGCGGCGCCCAGCGCGACCACGGCGCCGACGACGTTGAAAAGCCTGAGCATTTGAAGCTGTCCCCTTTTGACGCCGCCAGCTATCCCCGAAACCGGCGGTAACTCAAGCATCAGGCAGCAGGCCACCCTGCAAATTCGGTCGCGCCGCCCATTCCCCGGGCGGGCGGTGTTTCCCGTGCAATCGCTTGATCCCCGGCCCCCGGGCTGCCATCTACCTGCCGCGCTTCCCCCAAAGGACAACCCGATGCCCGCCTATCAATACGTCTACCACCTCGACGGCCTCACCAAGATCTACCCGGGCGGCAAGAAGGTGTTCGAGAACATCCGGCTCCACTTCCTGCCCGACGCCAAGATCGGCATCGTCGGCGTCAACGGCTCGGGCAAGTCCACCCTGCTGCGCATCATGGCGGGCGAGGACACGGAAATCCTCGGTGAGGCAAAGGCCGCCGACGGCATCAAGATCGGCTACCTGCCGCAGGAACCGAAACTCGATCCCTCGATGGACGTGTTCCACAACATCGCGGCGAAGTGCCCCGAGAAGATGATGGTGGACGAATTCAACGCCATCTCGATGAAGCTGGGCGAGGAATACACCGACGAACTGATGGAGCAGATGACCAAGCTCCAGGAACAGATCGACGCGGCCAATGCCTGGGATATCGACGCGAAGATCGAGATGGCGATGGAAGCCCTGCGCTGCCCGCCGGGCGACGCAGACGTGAAGACCCTGTCAGGCGGCGAGATCCGCCGCGCCGCCATCTGCGCGCTGCTGCTCTCCAAGCCCGACATGATCCTGATGGACGAACCGACCAACCACCTCGACGCGGAATCGGTGGCCTGGCTGCAGAACTACCTCTCCAACTTCCCGGGCTGCGTGATCCTCGTCACCCACGACCGCTACTTCCTCGACCAGATCACCACCTGGATCCTCGAACTCGATCGCGGGCAGGGCATCCCCTACGAGGGCAACTACTCCGTCTGGCTCGAGAAGAAGGCCAAACGCATCGCGCAGGAATCGCGCGAGGAAGCCGGCCGCCAGAAATCCATGGCCCGCGAACTCGAATGGGTCCGCTCATCCGCCAAGGCGCGTCAGGCCAAGTCCAAGGCTCGCATGAACGCCTACGAGGAAAAGGCAGCCCAGGCCGAGCGCGAGAAGATCACGACCGCGCAGATCCGCATTCCCCCGGGCCCGCGTCTCGGCTCGATCGTCATCGAGGCCGAACACCTCAACAAGGCCTTCGGCGACAAGCTGCTGATGGAAGACCTGTCGTTCAAGCTGCCACCCGGAGGCATCGTCGGCGTCATCGGTCCCAACGGCGCGGGCAAGACCACGCTGTTCAAGATGATCACCGGCCGCGAACAGCCCGACGGAGGCACGTTCAAGGTCGGCGAGACGGTGAAGCTCGGCTACATCGACCAGTCGCGCGACAGCCTCAACGACAAGAACACCGTCTGGCAGGAAATCTCCGGCGGCCTCGACATCATGGAAATCGGCGGCATCGAACAGCCCAGCCGCGCCTATGTCGGAGCCTTCAACTTCAAGGGCGGCGACCAGCAGAAGAAGGTCGGTCAGCTCTCCGGCGGTGAACGCAACCGCGTCCACCTCGCCAAGATGCTGAAGGAAGGCTCGAACCTCCTCCTGCTCGACGAACCGACCAACGACCTCGACGTCGAAACCCTGCAGGCCCTCGAAGCCGCCCTCGAAGACTTCCCCGGTTGCGCCGTCATCATCAGCCACGACCGCTGGTTCCTCGACCGCGTGGCGACGCACATCCTCGCCTTCGAAGGCGACAGCCACGTCGAATGGTTCGAAGGCGACTTCTCGTCCTACCTCGAGGACAAGAAACGCAGGCTGGGGGCTGAGGCTGTTGAGCCCAAGCGGCCCACGTTCAAGAAGTTCGCGCGGTAGGCTGGGCGACATCACCCCGGTTTGCGGAACCTGTAGATGATCTGGTCGGTCTTGCCCCGGATTTCTGGGCGCATCACCATGACCGTGTGATCGTCGGCGGGCTTGCGCAGCGCATCATGTTCGCCGTCAAATCGGAATCCCGCCGCCTCGATCTCGCGACGGAGCACCGCCGGGTCGATGCGATGGACGATGTCGGGCGCGTTGGCTGTGTCGGGGTTCGCGACATGGTCGATGACGATGTAGATGCCCCCGGGCTTCAGCGCGTTGAACACTTTGACGTTCATCTGCTCGGCCAGATCGGCCGGGAATTTGCGCTGGTGGAGGTCGTGGTAGTTCTGCGAAGTGAAAACCATGTCGAGCGGCTCGGGGAAGGCGAGGTCGCTGAAGGCGGACCGCAGCGTGACGATTTCCTCAGGATAGGCCTTCGACAGTATGTCGAGAGAGTCGCCGTAGAGGACGGGCTTCGTGCGCATGAACTCGTCCGGGCTCCAAGCGTAGACCTTGCCCGTCGGGCCTGCCTTCGCCACGAACAGCCGCGTGAAGTATCCGGCACCCTGCATGATATCAGCAACTTTCCAGCCGGGCTGGATGTTCGCCAGTTCGAGGACGGCATCGCCTCGGCGCTGCGCGTCGAGCGCGACGTCTTCAGCGGGCCGGCGCGGATCGGCCATTGCCTGCTCGGTTGAGACAGTCGCGACGGTGTTGTTCGCTGTTGCGCAAGCGGCGAAGCAAAGCGCCGACCCCGCCAGCGTCAGGCGCGCGAGAAAGCGCATTGCGGGGCGAGGGGTCTTGTGCGGCATGATGCGGTCCGTTTGATTGCAGACACACCGTGCTGTCGTCGTGCAAGTCAATGCACTTAGGTGCGAAGCGCCTACGCCGCGCGGAACTCGCCCGTGCCATCCAGCGGCACGCCCGCCGGCCAGGCTTTCTCGATCCGCATCTGCGAGACGCCCATGATCTCCGCCACGCGGCGCAGGGTCGGCTTCTCGCCGCGCGAGATCAGCGTGTCGCAAGCCCGCGCGATCTGGAGCGGCGTCACCGCCTGCTCCATGCGCGCCTGCTCGATGTCGTGCACGCGGCCCATGTGCTGGTCGCGGTTCATATGCTGGTCACGGAAAGCGGCGAAGCGGCGCTCGGCGGCCTTCATCGCGGCGGCGCGCTGTTCCTCTACGGTACGAGCCTTGCGGCGCGTCTTCGGCTGGCGGGCCTTCGGCTCGGGGGTGGCTTCCGGCGGCGCCTCTGACGCCGGCTGAGCCTCGGCCGCCACAGCCGTCTCGGCCAACGCGGCAGAGCCCTCGGCGACAGCCTCGCTCGCCTGCTCGGCCCGATCCATGGCTGCGCCCGCTCGCGCAAACTCGGCGCGGATCATTTCGGCCTCAGCCATCTCGTTGGCTTCCTGCCGGCGCGAGGCGCGGTGCGCGGCGTAAGCCTCCGCATCCATCGACTTCCGGCCTTCGACGATCCAGGCCATCGCCGGTTTCGCGAACGCAAAGATATAGAACACGGAATCGACCACCACCGCCGGCGGCAGCTTCGCGCCCTCCGGTGCATTGGCGATCACAATTTCCCAGCCCATGTGGACGCCCACATTCGTCGCGAACACGAACCCAAGCGTGCAGATCAGCGCGGGCACCAGAACAGCCCATTCCACCTGCCGCCCATCGGGCTTGCGATGCTTGATCGCCTGCAGCGCGCCGGCGGCCGAGCAGTTCACGAGGCCGATGCCGAACGCCATCATGCCGGCGAATGCGACAACGCACATCCAGCTGATGTCGAGATGCGGCCAGAACATGCCGATCGCGCCGCCTGTCGCCAGCACGGCGCCGGAGAGGGTCAGCCCCCAGGCAAAGATCGAAGACCAGGTGTACTCACGCTGTATCATGTCCGTGAAAATGCCTGCGCTGTGTTCATGAGTCGTGAACACGCATTATCGGCAAATGAATCCCGGTTCTCCGCGTTCGCCGCGCGCCACTCCCGCAAAATCAACGCGATCGACGATACCTGCACGGATTGCCGACCGGCACTTCCTGCCGGTGCGACGTCCACGCATGAAAATTTTCGGCCCGTTCCGCAATCGTTGCGCGCTGCGGATATTCCGCTCTCGCGCCGAACCGCGCGCGTTAACGGATGAGGTCGACAGGCTCACCGCGTGCGTTATGGTCAGGCAATCGGTGTGAATGGGAGAGTACAATGCGCGCATGCCTGCTGCTCGTCGGCGGCCTTCTGGCGTCCGCGTGCGAAACGGCGCCGCCGCCCGCCGCGCCCGTCCTGGTCGAACGCGACCTGCCGGATTACCGCCCCGAAACCGCCGCCGCCTGCAACGCCGTCGGCCTTTCCATTTCCTACGGCCCCGGCGCCGCCATCACGGTCAACGGCGCGTCCAGCCACATGGACGGCCTGATGGCCGCCGCCGCCCGCAAGAACACCGCCTGCTCCAACGCCCCCGCCGTCGTGAACCTCACGGTCGCCCCCGGCGTCCCCCCGAAAGACGCGGAGGCTTTGCGCGAAAGGCTCGCCGGCGCAATCGTCAATCTGGCGCTGTCCGAAGGCAACTAGCCCACTGGCGCATCCCGCCCGCTCTGGCATGGTCCGGCCCAAGTAGAGAGCGGGGCATACACATGGACGTCAAAGGCAAGATCGTCGTCGTGACAGGCGGCGCCAGTGGCATCGGCAAGGCGCTGGTCGAGCGCTTCCACAAGGAAGGCGCAGCCGGCCTCATCGTGGCTGACATGAACGGCGCCGGCGCTGAATCCGTCGCCAAGTCCGTCGGCGGTATCAGCCTGCAGGCTGACGTGACGAAGGAAGCCGACGTCCAGTCCATCGTCCGCACCACCGAAGACAAGTTCGGCCGCATCGACCTGTTCTGCTCCAACGCCGGCATCTCGCGCCACGACCCGGACATCGACAACCCCGGCTCGCCCCCCAACGAACACTGGGACCTCGCCTGGGGCGTCAACGTGATGGCCCACGTCTATGCCGCGCGCTACGCGCTGCCCGGCATGATCGCGCGCAAGTCCGGCTGGTTCCTCAACACGGTCTCGGCTGCGGGCCTCCTCAGCCAGATCGGCTCGGCCGTCTATTCGACGACGAAGCACGCCGCTATCGGTTTCGGTGAACACCTCGCCATCGCCGCGAAGGAAAACGGCATCGGCGTCTCGCTTCTCTGCCCGCAGGCTGTCGACACGCCCATGCTCGGCGGCGCCGCCGGCTCACAGAATGTCGACGGCGTCCTCGCGCCATCCGATGTCGCGGAAGCCGTCGTGAAAGGCCTCGCCGCCGAAAGCTTCCTCATCCTGCCGCACGAACAGGTCACCACCTACATGCAACGCAAGACCGGCGACTACGACCGCTGGATCCGCGGCATGGTCCGCCTCCGCCGTGGAGTCATCGACGGCGCCAAGGGCGCCCGCTGATGCAATCATGGCGGAAGAGCGGGACAAGCTGAAATCAAGCATCGCCGGGAAGGGCGTCTATCCTGCAGCGCAGGCAGGGTGGCTGCTGCATCCGCTTCGCCGCTTCATCATGTCGCCAACACGCGTCGTCGGCCGGCTTCAACTGAAACCAGCTGACAGCGTGCTGGAGATCGGACCCGGCCCCGGCTGGTTCAGCCCCGAGATCGCACGGACGATTCCCCAGGGTCGTCTGGTACTCGTCGATATTCAGCGCGGCATGCTCGACATGGCCGAACTGCGCCTGAGACAGAATGGCGCCGCCAACGCCGAATACATCGAGGGTGACGCCGTCAGCCTGCCATTCGGCCAGGCTGAGTTCGATGCCGTGCTGCTGGTCACCGTGCTGGGAGAGATCCGCGACCCTGAGCGTGCGCTACGCGAGATCGCCCGCATCCTCCGCCCAGGCGGCCGTGTCGTCGTCGTGGAACAGCTTGGCGATCCTGATCACGTTCGCCGGAGCGCGCTTAAGGAAATGGCTGTGAACGCCGGCCTGAAGATCGCACGCGTAGAGGGCTCGCTACTCCTCTACAGTGCAACGCTGACTGGCAGCTGATGTTCAAGAAAATGCGCCCCTTCTCTGGATAGATGAGAAGGGGCGCCAGAATGGCCGGCCGGAACGTGGGGCGTCCTGGCGTGCCGGCCACCTCGCCTTACTGGGGCGAGGCTTAAACCTGTCAGCGCTTGCTGAGATTCCACTCGTAGCTCACCGAATGAGCGCACACCGCCTGCGCGACACCATCCAGCTTTGCCGGCGTGAACTTCGCAGACCGCACCCATTTCAGCGCGGCCTCGTCCAGCGCGTCATGTCCGCTGCTGGCTGCAAGGATCGCGGACGTTACCCGCCCGCGCGCATCAAGGCAGACCTCCAGCGTGCTCACGCCTTGCTCGTTCCGCCTGATGGAAACGGGGGGATAGGGCGGGGCGGCAGCGGGGATGATCTTCGCCGCTGTGCGAATGCCCGGCGGACGTGGCGGCGTCGGCGGACCTGAATTGCCGCCAGCCAACGGCCCCGGACCGGGGGCTGCATCGGGCGATGGATCGATCACGACGCGCGTGGGCGTCTCTTCCGCCTCGAAAACCTGCGTCGGGACCAATGGTTTGACGGCATCCACCGTCGCATCGTTCGCGTCGTCGAACAGGGGCCGTTCCGGCGGCGGCGTCACCACCGGGTCCGGCATCACCGTGAACATCAGCGGCTCGTCCTTCACCATCAGGGCATGGCCGCCCATCCCCAACACGACAGCCAAGCCAAGCGCAGCCGTAACGGTCAGCGCCGTCGCGCCTCCGGCCATGCGGGTTGAAGCAAGCGCGCGTTCTCTCATGGCTCCATACATGGAGACCTCCCTGAACTTGGTTGGCGTGGGGGTGGGCTTGGGTTGGTTAGTCGGGTGCTAGCTCATGGCGGCGAACCGCCCGGCCTGGATCCTGCCGTCGTGAATTCCACAGTGATGCGCTGGTTACAGGCGGCGACGGCAACGCCATCGCGCTTGGCCGGCTCGAACCGTGCCTTGTTCAATGCTGCCAGCGAAGCCGCATCAATCCGCTTGTCGCCAGAGCCGCTCACCAGGGCGACGCTCTCGACCCCGCCCGCCGCAGACAGGCAGAGCTCGGCCACAACCTCAGACTCGCCGCGCCAGTGATGCGGCATCGCCGGCGCTTCGAACGAAGACGGCACCAGCGTGGCGCGCGTCATGGCGCCATCCACTTCGTTCTGCGGGATCGGCCTGAACGGCACCAGCACATCGACGCCCTCGCGGATCACCGTGCGCTCGGGCTGCGCCGCCCACGCCGCAAATCCAGCCCCGCCCGCCAGCGAGACGACCAGCACAGCCGCCACCGCCCGGCGCCGCGAAGAAACCGGCCGCCGCGCCAGAAGATCGATCCGCTCGGCCAGCGGGTGCTGCGCCTCGGCGGGCCAGTGGCAGCCCACCGGCAGCGCCTGCGCTGAAAGATGCGTCTTCAGCAGCGTCTCGGCATAGGCCCGGCGCACACGCGGCCGGCGCTCCACCACTTCGGCGTCGCACGACAATTCCTGGTCGATGCGCATCGCCTTCGCGCCCATATGCACCAGCGGGTTGAACCAGAACAGGCAGCGCATCATCGCGACAATGGCGTTGATCCGCGCATCGCTCCGCTCAAGGTGAACCTGTTCATGCGTGATGATCAGCTTGCGCTCGTCATGGTTGAAGCGATGGGAAAAATCGTCCGGCGTCACGATGCGCGGATTGCGAAAGCCCACGATTGCCGGCCCCGCCAGCCCGATATCAGCCTCGCGCATGAAGGCCCGCTGCCTGCGCACGAACAACGCGGCGAGGGCAATCGCTCCACCCACCCACACCACCGACAGCAGCGAAGGCAGCCAGGCGAAACCCGCGCCATCATCACTCACGGCCACCGCCGCCGGCATCTCGCCAAACAGGAAATCCGTCTCCAGCGCGAACAGCGTGCGCTCGGGCAGCAGCGTCGCCGCCATGGCTACCGGCACGATGGCCCACAACGCATAGGCCGCATGCGGCCCGAAATGCCGCGCCATGCCGCGCCGCACGAGAAGGACAAACAGGATGGCGCCGCCAGCAGCGAGGTTGATCTCGACAAGCCCGGGCAGGAGCCAGCTCATTTGCCATCCTCCTCGATCTTGGAAATCAGCGCCTTCAGCTGGCGCAGATCCTTCGCCGACAGCTGCCGGTGCTCGGCAAAGTGCGCGACCAGCGGGGCGACCTCGCCCTTGAACAGCCGGTTAAGCAGGCCCTGGCTCTCGCTCTGCACCCAGTCGGCCCGCGCGATCAGCGGCCGATAGAAATAGCCGCCATCTTCCTTGGCCCCGGCAATCGCGCCCTTCTTCAAAAGGCGCGTCACCAGCGTCTTCACGGTCGCAGGCGCCCAGCCATTCTCGGGCCCCACAGTGGAGATGATCTGCTCGGCCGTCAGCGGCGTCTTGCGCCACAGGGCCTCCATGATGCGGCTTTCGGCTTCCGAGATCGATTGCATGGTACACCTGTAATCTCACCAAAAAGTACGCCTGTAATCTGGCAAGTCAATGGCAGGAATTGTGGCAGATGTAGAATTGTTGCGCTGCGGCGCGCGGCCCCAAGCCCAACGGACAGTCCCGTGATTGTCATCGCATCGCGCGGCCCATAAGCAGGGGCCGTCTGTTGAATGGGGCGCAAGTGAAACTGGACACTCTCGAACGTTTTCTCGCCGGCCTCGCCGTGCTGATGTCGGCCGCCGCCCTCGGCGCAGCCTACCTGTTCGAATTCCAGAGTTACTATTCCGCCTTCGACCGGCTGCAGCGCTCCATCGGCTTTGTGCTCGGCCCCTGGGTCGTCGCCGCCGCCGTCACCGGCCTGATCTGGCTCGGCGGCAACCTGCTGAAATTCCGCGTGCCGGTGCTCGAAGTCTTCTTCACCCTCATCTGCGGCGCCAGCGCCGTCTCGATCCTCGAAGCGCTGCGCTAGCTTTCAGCGGCGCCCGCCTGCGTGGCAACGCAGACGCTCTCCACTTGCTTCCGGCAGGCGCGACGCCATTTCCGCTTGCGCCGCGCGCCGTCTTCGCCATGAAGGGCGCTCCGCAAGACACGAGTGACGTGACACAGATGGCCACCCGCAGACGCTACAAGCCCGGCGATTTCGAGTTCGCGGTGAAGCGCGCCAGCGCGGGCCTCGGCCTGTTCGCCGTCTCGCCCATCCCGAAGGGCGCCTGCGTGATCGAATACACGGGCACGCCGATGACGAATGCCGAGCGCGAGGCCAGCAACTCCCGCTACCTGTTCGAGATCAACTCCCGCAGGACCATCGATGGCAGCCCCCGCTCGAACACGGCGCGCTACATCAACCATTCCTGCAAGCCCAATTGCGAGATCGAGATCTACAAGGGCCGCGTCTGGATCTTCGCCCTGCGCAACATCGCCCCCGGCGAAGAGCTCGGGTACGAATACGGCGAGGAATACGTAAACGCCTACCTCTCCGGCAAATGTCTCTGCGCGGCGTGCGCCCCCAAGGCGCAGAAGAACAAAGCGGCTTAGGCGCCAATCGTCCCAGCCGCCCTCGTGGTTCGACGGACGCAACGCCATGCGAGCATGGCGCTGCTGCTCACCATGAGGGCTCCCGCTGGCTGCAGTTGAGGTCCCTCATGGTGAGCAGTGGCGATGTGCGTCGCACATCGTCACGCCCGTCGAACCACGAGGCGCCGGGCTCACAGTCCTCTAATTGTTGAAAACCTAAATCCCGCCGCCCGAGATCGAGAACTTCCGGCGCGTGCCCAGAAGCTTCTGCGCCTCGCCGATCGCCTGGGCTGCTGACTCCGCGAGCTTGAGCCGCGGCTCGGACCGCAGCGCCTCGAGCGCCTCGGTCAGGTGCGCAATGCCCTCGCGCAGCATCACAGGATCAAACCGCTTCTCGGCTTTCAGACGCAGCGCGCGCCCAAGCGTGATGTTGGCCGCGATCCACCGATCCGGCGCCGCCGAACGGTTGATCTCGCCCAGCGTCGAGCGCGCAATCTCAACCGACTTGTCGATCCACGCATCGTCCCCCGCAAACGCCAGCTGCAGCGCGCCGGCGGATGAGTCGTCCACCATCTCGGCCAGCAGGGCAGGGTCCGCCTTCGGCTTCTGGCTCAGGATCGACAGCACCGATTCAACAACCGGCTGCAGACGCTCCGCACGGAAATCCTGCGGCCTGCCCAGCGCGGGGCGGAACTGCTTGGCCGCGGCATAAGCCATCGCGCGCGCCAGCGCCTCGTTCCACGTGCTCTTCTCTTTCGGCATCGCCAGCGTCACCGCCGCGCGCGGCGGCTCGAACGTGTTGGTCGGCCGGGCGAGAATGCGCGCACAGCCCTTGGTCCCGCGCGGCGCCTCGGCCCACAGGATCACGTCCGCCTCGGTCCGCGTCAGAAGCTGCTGGGCGCGCGCGTCGCCCTCCAGGCTGCCGGGATAGGAGATGACCGCGAACGGCCCGCCGAACATGTATTCCTTGAGGTGGGTGTCGACCGACTTGTGCAGGAAGCCGGCGATCGTGCTCCGTCGTCCGCCGCCTCCGCGCACCACAACGATGCGAGCGCCGATCTCGTTCTGCTTCTTGATGCCCTTGGCGACCGCGCCGCGCCGCATGGCGAACAACAGGCGCACCAGCCCGGCCAGCGCCAGCACCGCAATGGCCAGTCCCGCGCCCACCGCCAGCATCAGTCCGATGCCCGCAAGCGAGGGTGAACCCGCAAGCGCGGCTTCCACCGACGCCCACGTATCCGCCAGCGTTTTCACAATGCCCGAAAGGAATTCCATCGACTGGTCCTGCCGCAGTTCGCTCGCGGCCCTGAGAAAGCGTTCTAAGGGGGCTGCAAATTCCGCGCAACGGTCGGTGGCGCCCCAAGGCAGGTCCGGGGCCATTCTGACCATAAGGTCATGTGCCGCCTGGGCACACCGGCCCCCGCTCGCCCCGAAATCCGGCAGAAAACTGGCCAGATAGCTGAACTGCCGCCCCGGCTGGCGACCCCGGCAGGATTTGAACCTGCGACCTCCGGTTTAGGAAACCGATGCTCTATCCAGCTGAGCTACGGGGTCTCGGGCCGCCTTATGCCCGCTTGCGCCGCCCCCCGCCAGCCCGGCCCATGCGATTGCGATTCGGGTCCGCCGCCCTAAAGTCGGGTCATGGGGCGGGTTGGGAATCCGGAGATCACCCGACGCATCGCGCTTGCCGGCATGGCGGCGCTTGCGGCCGGCTGTTCAGGCGAACCCGACCTGTCCGAGGGCGAGACGGGCCGCATCGCCCGCATCATGGATGGCGACGCCCTCGCGCTCGACACGGGCCTGCGCGTCCGCCTCGCCGAGATCGAAGCGCCCGCCCCCGGCTACAACGACCGCCCGGACGAACCCTTCGCCATCGAAGCCCGCGATGCGCTCGAACGCGCCGCCCTCGGGCGAGACGCCCGCCTCTGGTATGGCGGCCTCAGCCGCGACGGCTACGAGCGCGCCATCGCCCACGTCATCGCCCGCGACGAAGTCGGCGGCGATGTCTGGCTCAACGGCTTCGTCGCCCGCCAGGGCCTCGGCCGCGTGCGCAGCTACCCGGACAACTCCACCCGCGCCCGTAAGCTCCTCGCCATGGAAGCCGAAGCCCGCACAGCCAAACGCGGCCTCTGGTCCGAACCCCACTGGCGCATCCGCACTCTCGACGACCTCGCAGCCGCCCCCAACTTCACCATCATCGAAGGCGAGATCACATCCCTGGGCGACATAGCAGGAGACGCCGAAGCTCACCTGACACCACAAGGCATCCGCCTCGACATCGGCGAACGCCTCGGCAAACCAGACGTGCAACTCGCGACGGGTACACGCCTCCGCATCAGAGGTCGCATCGACACGCGGCCGGTCGCAAAGGGCGGCGTCCCGCTGATCCGCATCACCCACTGGCCGCAGGTAGAGGTGGTGTGATCACCCCGCCGGAATAAGCCCGGCCTCTTCCGGGTCGCCCACAATCCGCATCAGCGCCGACTTCAGCTTGTTCAGCGCCTGATGCTCGATCTGCCGCACGCGCTCCTTCGAGACGCCCAGCTTCTGGCCCAGCGACTCCAGCGTCACGCCATCCTCGACCAGCCGTCGCTCGCGGATGATCATCATCTCGCGCTCGGTCAGGTCGGCCAGCGCCTCGGCCAACCACGCGCTGCGTGTTGCGCGGTCGCGCGTCAGCATCGTCTCGTCCTCGGGCAGGGCGGTCTCGTCGGCCAGCAGGTCCTGCCATTCGGCTTCGCCGTCCTCGCCGATCGGCGCATTCAGCGAACGGTCAGAGGCTGAAAGCCGCGCCGCCATGCGGTCCACGTCTTTCTCGTCGACGCGCAGCTGCGTCGCCACATAGGTCCGGCTCTCCGGCGACAAGCCGCCCTCGCTCGGATCGCGCAACAGGACGCGCAGCCGGCGCAGGTTGAAGAACAGCGACTTCTGCGCCGTCGTCGTCCCCGTGCGCACGATCGACCAGTTGCGCAGGATGAAGTCCTGCACGCACGAGCGGATCCACCAAGTGGCGTAGGTTGAAAAACGGAGTTCTCTCTCGGGCTCGAAACGCGCCGCCGCCAGCATCAGGCCGACATTGCCTTCCTGCACCAGGTCCGACATCGGCAGCCCGTAATGGCGAAAGCGCGAAGCCACCGCCACGACAAGGCGCATGTAGGCGGTACACAGCTCGTGCAGCGCGTCCTCGTCATGATCGTCGCGCCAGCGCCGCGCGAGGTTCAACTCGTGCTCGCGCTCCAGCATGGGAGCCGCCATCGCCAGTTTGACGAACTTGCGGTCCGCGCCTGAGGCCTGATTGTCGGTGGATGCCATTGCGGACTCCGGCTGAGATTGTCCGATGGGTGCCGGCCGGGGCCGACGCTCAAGCGAACAAACCCGGCAGCCCGGGAGAGGTTCCCCACGGCGTGTCCGAAAATTTGCTGGAACAGGAAATAGAGCGCTTTGCCCCGCGGGAAAGGGCCTCCGGGAAACGGCCGGCTTCCCACTCCAAAAAGCAAACGGGGCGTCCCGACAAGGGACGCCCCGCAAACTAATCTACCGCTTCGTCAGCCGGGTCGGCCTGCCTTCAGGCAGCCCGCTTGGCCAGCGACTTGGAGAGCTTCTCGACCGCGTCGGCATGCTTGATGTTTTCCACGGCCGCGAGTTCGCGGGCCATCCGGTCCAGCGCCGATTCATACAGCTGGCGCTCGGAATAGGACTGGTCCGGCTGGTCGCCGGCGCGGTGCAGGTCGCGCACGACTTCCGCGATCTGGATCAGGTTGCCCGAATTGATCTTCGCTTCGTATTCCTGGGCGCGGCGCGACCACATCGTGCGCTTGATGCGCGCACGGCCGCCCAGCGTCTTCAGCGCATCGCCGACGATCCGGGTGGAGGCGAGGGCGCGCATGCCTGAGGACGCGGCCTTGGCGACCGGAACGCGAAGGATCAGCTTGTCCTGCTCGAAGGCGACGACGAAAACTTCCAGCTTCATGCCGGCGACCTGCTGTGTCTCCACACCTGTCACACGGCCGACACCGTGCGCGGGGTAGACAACATGCTGTCCAACATTGAAAAGGCCTTCGACGAGTTTGGCCGGCTGCTTCTTCGTCGTCATGCTCTGATCACCTCATAATACTCGCAACAAGTGTCGCTGCCTCACCCCGCTCACCTGATGATGTGCGGCTGAAGAGTTCTGACCTGATGCGTTGTGCTATCGCCCGTCGGCGTGTTTGGTACTTAGCACAATTGTAAGGAATTTCAAGCCGTTGCTGCAGCGCTCAACGCGCGAAGAGCCCTGATTCCATTGGGGCTAGCGGCATTACGCCTCAGATTTGGGCGTTAACGAATCAAGTTCCCGAGCCCGGCTTGGTCGAGAACAGCGATTCCAGCTTGTTCTTTACCTTAGCGTAATCGTCAGCGTCCGCCGGAGGCGTCCCCTTGAGGGTAATGTTCGGCCAGACTTTCGCGTATTCGGTGTTCAGCTTCAGCCACTTGCCGTCCTTGTCGTCCTCCGTGTCCGGCACAATGGCCTCCACGGGGCATTCAGGCTGGCAAACGCCACAGTCGATGCATTCCTCCGGGTGGATCACCAGGAAGTTCTCGCCTTCGTAGAAGCAGTCCACCGGACACACCTCCACGCAGTCCATGTATTTGCACCGGATGCAGGCGTCGGTGACGATGTAGGTCATGGGCTGGAATACTCGTTTTACCGGCGGCGACATGCGGCCAGCACGCGGCCTTGTCAATTCGCAGCCCTGTTGAGGCCAGCTCAAGTATCAGCTGCTGGTCAACGACTGGTAACACGCTGCCGCCTCCGCAGGCGGTCCCCGGCGCTCGGGCAGCGCCAGTATCT
>Ga0208460_10000110_pt1 | contig 59178 bp, 52 predicted proteins | sample AD_STIC10_MetaG_FD_184436 | JGI IMG/M metagenome (GOLD analysis project Ga0208460, IMG submission 184436) | Active sludge microbial communities of municipal wastewater-treating anaerobic digesters from USA - AD_STIC10_MetaG (SPAdes) (version 2) | ecosystem: Engineered > Bioreactor > Anaerobic >... | reverse complement strand
TGGGCAATTCACCGCTGCGATCGAATGGAAGCTCCCGCTCCAGGAAGGATGGGCCAGATTGCACGTGAATATCGGGGATGGAGAGCGTGCTGTGGCGTCGTGGGAACGGTGCGTTGCCCAGGGTCAGATAGCACTGCCACGTGCGGCTGGGCTTGCCGCGAACACTCGTCCCGTACGCTCGGGCCGAACAGTTCACCGCACTGACTGGGGGCACCGACTCCGCCGTGCCAGCGCCGAAGTAGGCGCGGGTATCGAGTGGCAACATCGAACCTCCGGGAACGAAAAGTTCGAAAAATGGGAACGCCACGCAGACCATCCCAACGATGGCGAGGAAAGTCGCGAGACCCCGGAACACCATGCACCGCATCAAGGCGCTCCAGTCTGAAGTGTCATATTGGCTCGGACAGTATGGCATTGCCTCGGGTGAGCGCTGACCGCCGCGTGGCCAAGGACAACGTCGCCAGCAGCGGCCCGAAAGCCCAAGGCAAAGGCGCCACGCGGACAATCGACGGGATGTCCCTGGAGGATATTCAGGGCACTCTCACGGCTGTAGGGATGCTACCAGACGTTTCTTTGCACGCCGGATCTGGCCAGGACCCCGGGCTTCAGTCTTTCATCGGCGCCGTAGTCTTCAGCGGGATGGAAGTACAACCGAGGTGTATCACCGAGTGTCTCCAGTCGTCGCTCGTAAGACGCCAGTTGCTCAGCACGACCCGCCTCGCCAATCTTGCCCGGCATGTGCGCAACAAATGGAGCAAGGACATCAAATCCTGCATAACGCAGCAGCCCATTGTGAATGGGCCAAAGGACCGTAAGCAAGCTCCCATCGATGCCGTCGGGCGCGTATGTCTGTGCCGAGGTGCCCGTCGTAGTCGCCACCATCGCCAACTTGTTCTTGAACATGCCGGTGTCATATTTGCGGCCCGTATGGTAGGCAAATCCTCTGGCAAATACGCGATCAAACCAGCCTTTCAGAATAGCGGGCGGACCAAACCACCAGATGGGAAATTGCAGGATCAGAAAGTCGGCTTGAAGCAGCTTGTCCTGCTCCGCTTTTATCTCGGGCGCGATGGTTCCATGTTCCATCGCGTGGGTCTGCTCACGTGCAATGCTGAGTCGATCCGGATCGGAGCGACCACCCGTGAAGTCATGAGGGCCCGTTACAGGATTCCAACCGATTGCGTAGAGGTCGGAAACTTGCACGTCATGTCCTTGCGACGTCAGCACTTTTACCGCCAAGTCCTTCATTGATCCGTTGAACGACGAGGGCTCAGGATGTGCGTAAACAATGAGAACTTTCATGATGGCCGCGAAAAATCGGTTGAGTGCCTTTACGAGTAAAAAGAGACTTCCCGATCGTGCGGACAACCGCTCGGCCTCGCGGCTCCGAAGAGCCAGGGCCATGATGGTGATCCACCATCGGCATAATGGAAGGGGAAGTCTCCATGAACACTATAACCATTGGCGTGGATTTGGCGAAGTCTGTGTTTCCGTCTGTACGATCAATGCCACGGGCCGGGTGCAGTCGCGGCAGGAACTCAAGCGCGAGGCATTTGGGCTGTGGTTGGCGCAGGTGCCTGCGGGTACGGTGGTGGCGATGGAAACGTGCGGCGGGGCGCACCAGTGGGCGCGGCGCTGTATGGCATACGGCTTGCAGCCCAGGATCTTGGCGGAGGAGTTTCCACTGTCGCCGGCAATTACCGATTGGAAAGTTGATGCTTGCCGAGAGCCCGGCGTTTGCTCCCAAGCAAAAGAAGCGAAATGGCGACCTCGCTTGCGAATGCGGGTTGGAATGAATGGCCATGCGGGAAGTGGCTGCCAGCGCACGCCCCGTTCTGTCAGCGCACGCGAACTACCAAAGCTATCCCTATCAACAACCATGGAATGCCGATCAGTGCGGAGACGAGGCTCGCCCCATGAAGTTCCCAGAATGCATTTATGCGTGCTGTTCCGGGTGACCCGGCAGCAATCACGACGGGAACGTGCGAGCCGACGGGATGATCCTTGGGGGACTTGCTGCACCATTCGTCGGTGAATGTGTGCGTCATGTTGGCATGTTGGAACTCAATCACCGGACACAGCGAGCTCCCTATCTTGGCTCTTCCCCGGTAATTTGGTCGTTCGTATTTGACGATGACTCCGGTCTCAAACGAACCGGAGTTGGTCAGCTCGATGCTGCTCGCGGCAAGTTTCACGGAGTATCCCACGATGGCAATCCCCGGCAGGCAGAATACAAGCAATAAGATCATCCGCAGTTTCAGACGTGTGGACACCATAACCTCATGCGGGCAGGGTTGACGGGGGAGTCCATACAGGAATTGTCAGCCCCCAGCGCGTTTGGCCAGTACGGTCGGATCACGCCGATGATGGAACACGGCTACGACCAACAACTCATCACCACGAACGCGATAGACCAATGAGAACGGAAACCTGCGCAGCAAGACGCGCCGGCAATTACTTGCAACGAGGGATATGCCTCAGGGTTACGAACGGCCGAAGCTACGGCGGCGTCTATGGCGCGTGCGAATTCCAACCCAAGACCGGCAGCACGAGACTCATACCAAGCCTGCGCCTCAAGAGCCGCAATCCGGGCTTGAGGCCGAAACAGGACGCGCATTGGTGATTGCGCTGAAAGAGCTCGGAGCGGACCTGCTCCCAAGACACGGCTGTGGAAGGATCTTGGTCGTGCGCCTGGAGCCGGGTCTGGGCCTCTTGGAGCTGGGCAAGCGAAAGTGCCGCTGATTCAGGGCTATCAGCGGGAATACTGTCTCAAATGTCCTCTGCAAGCTGGATTCGCTCGGCGACGGAGAGGCTAAGGAAGTCGGGTCTTGGTTGGCACATGGGGGCAATATAGACCGATGCTTTTCTGGGGGGCAACGCCGTGTTAACGCGCCGCGCGAGGGCGCAGGATTTTCGCGGCGACATTCGGGGGTCGCGTTGATCCACTTGTTGGGCAACGAGAGCCTAGGATCACCCGTGCCTAATCGATGCGCACAAATAACCAATAGAATATCCAATTGGTTGTGTCATGGGGATCATCGCCATCGATGCTCAATGGCATGTCGCTCAGGCGCCTAACTTTCAAAGGATCGCCGTCGACAAAGCGCAAGTCATCCCAAAACCAGCCATCTAACCAAATAGGCGCTTCGCATTCCTTTGGAACTTGATGCTCGCCGTCTATGGAAAAAATGACCGAACGATATGCGTCATCGGATATTGGCCAACTTCCAAACGCCGCATCTTGACTCAAAGGAGATTGCCTGCTCCTTGCATCGCGAACCAGTTTTGCGAGAACGGACGAATCATCGTTGGTGATTTGCGCCCTCGTTGCCAACATCGATCCCTTTAGCCCACCGCCATTGCTCTTCCAATCATCCAGTATGGAGCCCCAGGCATTCCAGCAAGTTGCCTGCTGAGCAAAGACTTCGCCAAGGTGCTTCGAATAATCTTCACCTTCATCGTGACTCAAACCACGCTCTTGCGTGGACGCGCAACCGCAAAGCGACGCCCATAAACACGCTACACCGAAAGCAAGAGAGACTCGAAGCTCTTTCATGCGGCCCAACGCCCGAGGTAACCGGCGCAAAGACCGCGTAGCGGGATTTGCGTCCGGTCGGCCGAGTTGTTATGCGGCAGATTCAAGCTGCCAACCCGGAAAGACGAGCACGGCAGGATGGCAACGCAAAGCAGTTGCCAATACCTTGGCACGCTCAACGCCAAGATTGACCCGGCTGTTCTCGATGCTCGAAATGGTGGTTTGCGGAATGCCGCAAAGCGCCGAGAGTTGCGTTTGGCTGAGCTCCTGCAGCTCGCGAATGATACGCACCGACTCGCCAGGACTGACGTCGACGCGCTTTTTGGCAGGGACGAACTTGCGCATTTCAATGCCTCCGATAGTCGTGTGGCGTGACGCGGACCACTTGAACTGTCATGACATCTGCCGCCACGGAGTAGATGACACGCCACTGCTCGTTCAGACGAGACGACCTGAAGCCCTTTTGCTCTCCGTGGAGCGCCTCGTCGCGGAAGCCCCTGATAGCGCGGAGGCCTTGCGGACCAGAGAGCATGGCTATGTCTTTCCATTTCTCGTAACGCTTCAGGATCTCGACCGGTACACGCCCCGAAGAAAGCCCTTTGTCGGCTTGGAGAGATTCGAGGATCGTCCACATGCCACATTGTGGCTAGACCAAATATGGACTGTCAAGTGCCGAGCCGGTGGCTCTGCCGCACAACGTGCCGGGCCAATACAGCTCGGGAGGCAAGGCGCGGCTGGGTCGCATCACCAAGGCCGGTGATGGGTATCTGCGCAGTCTGCTGGTGCTCGGTGTGCGTGCCGTGCTGGCTGCTGTCATGAAAAAGGACCATCCCAAGCAGGATCCGATCAGCCGCTGGGCGCGCGCCCTGGTCGAGCGTCGTGGCTATTGGCGAGCCGTCATCGCCATTGCTGCCAAGAACGCGCGCATGAGCTGGGCGGTACTGCAGCGCGGGGAGGCGTTCAAACTCCCAGCTTGAATCATCCGCACAACAGCAACCCATCTTTCACCGCGTCACGGCCATCGCTGATGGGCACAGGTCAGGACCTGCGCCGGGGAATGCTCGGTTAATTCAATGGAGCCAACGGGCAACCGAACTCCGGCTAACGAATGGAGCCCCCGGCGTGCGACTTTCATCAGGGTCTGCTGGCACAAAAGCGCCAGCGCAATGACCGTTTGCAGCATCGCCGTCCGCACCATGCCGAAGCAAGCATCAGCAGAAAGTCGGACGTGGTGAACAGGAAAGGGTTGAAACTCGAATGACGTAACGAAGGCGATGCGTCAGGGAATCGTCGTGCTTGACAGGCGGGGAAGCCCTTGTAACCGGAAATAAGCCGCCGCGTCAGCGGTCGACATAATTGAAAAGTTGGGTGCCATCTTGCCCACTATTCCCATGAAATGCATATGCCGCTTCCATCAGCGTTGCTGACACCACACGATGTGTAGCAATTGCCGGGCGAGGAACCCCAAGCCTGAGCAATCGATTCGCACAACGCTTGAGCCGAAGCGAGATCGTCAGACTGATGCCATCCGCAATCTGTGGGCTTGCCTGCGACTGAATAGATACCAAATATTTGGTTGTTTACAGCTAGTGCAACCTTGTCGCCGCGGATACTCTCATAGAAAGCTTCAGCCGACTCGCGTGATGCACATGAGAACCTTACTGCGGCGCCGCCCCATTCATACGAAATTACGAGCAAGTTGCCTGCCTTGAATTCAAGGCGCGGCTGGTTTCGATCTACGCAAATTTCCATTCCCGAGCGGCAGTCAAGAGCATCATGGCCCAGCATGACGACTCGCTTGTCTGGCGGGGTGCTGCTTGAACAGATCCGACCAGCCCAAACTGCGGGAAGATAATCTGTAGACAGTGATTGGCCAAAAGCGATTGGGATGCAGAAGAAATACACCACGATACCAATCAAAGTCAGCGGAAGCATTGAGGTCATAGTGTGCTCCACCCAACGAATGAAAGGGACTTCCCCATCCCGGATGTGCCGCGCAATGGCGAGTTTCGGCAACCAAGTGCCTCGATGGGAAGTGCAATCTCTCAACGCCACACCAACAAGGGGAAGTCCACATGCGCATCGTAACGCTCGGCATCGATCTGGCAAAGAATGTTTTCGCACTGTACGGCGTGGATGCCGCGGGCAATGCCGTGCTGGTACTGCCCAGGGTTTCCCGCGACAAGATGCTGGAACACGTCGCCCGGTTATCGCCGTGTCTGATCGGCATGGAGGCCTGCTCGGGTGCTTCATTAGTGGGATATTGCCGCAGGTTTTGGTGCGGTCTGGCTTCCGCATGCCTTGGCCCGCAAGTATCCGAATGCGGCGCGCGAATGGATGTGGCAATACGTGTTTCCCTCGCAGCGACGCAGCGTGGATCCGCGAACGGGTTTTGAAGGTCGTCACCATCTGGATGAGGGTGGGCTTCAGCGTGCGATGAAATCGGCGGTGCGCAGGGCTGCAATCGAGAAGCCCGCCACCTGTCATACCTTGCGGCACACGTTTGCCACGCACCTGCTGGAATCGGGGTCTGACATCCGCACAATCGCCGCTCTAGCGCATCCTGCGCATGCGGCATTCGCACATCCATGTGCATCACAGGAGTTCCTCGGTCACTCCGACGTTTCCACCACGATGATCTACACCCACGTCCTGAATCGGGGTGGGCGAGGAGTGGTCAGCCCGCTCGACAGAGCGGGTTGATGCGTGGTTCGAGACGGCGGCGCTCGACCTTCGGTCTCGACGTCGCCTCCTCACCACGAACGGTTTTCTTGTTCATGGTTCGACGGGCTCACCACGAACGGAGTCCGGGAATTCACCACGAACGGAATTGACGGTCTCACCATGAACGGAATACGAGTCGACAGAGCGGGTTGACGCGTGGTTCGCGATTGGAAAGCCCCGGTCATGGTGAGGAGCCATCGAGCAAGCGCAGCGCGTCGAGAGGGCGTCTCGAACCACGACCCTTCGTCTCGTTCCAGTCTCCTCACCACGAACGGTATTGAGGAAACGACAAGCGCCCGAGTCGTGCAGGGCGAAGGCCGGAGCGTGGTGTGGTGGTTGCGACTTGCATGCGATGCTATTGTAGAGCGGAGCTTGCTCCGCTTTGTGTTGGGGCCGCTCATGCGGCCGAGCAAGCTCGGCTCCACAAGGGCGGAGAGATGCAGCCGAGCAAGCTCGGCTCTACGAGGTTGGAGAGGTGCAGCCGAGCAAGCTCGGCTCTACAAGGGCGGAGAGATGCAGCCGAGCAAGCTCGGCTCTACGAGGTTGGAGAGGTGCAGCCGAGCAAGCTCGGCTCTACGAGAGAGGGAAGGTGCAGCCGAGCAAGCTCGGCTCTACGAGGGCGGAGAGGTGCAGCCGAGTAAGCTCGGCTCTACGAGAGAGGGAAGGTGCAGCCGAGCAAGCTTGGTTTTGTGAGGGCGGGGGTCAGCCCAGCGAGGCCAGCCACTCGTCATCCGATCCTTCGTTGACACCCTCAAAGAGAAATGTTGAAAGATAGCGTTCGCCGGTATCCGGCAGCATGGCCAGGATCACGCTGCCTTGCGCGGCGTCGCGGGCGATCTCGAGCGCTGCCGCCAGCGTGGCACCGGCAGACACGCCGACGAAGATGCCCTCCTTGCTGGCCAGCAGGCGTGCGGTGTCGCGCGCGATGATGTCATCCACGGTCAGCACGCGATGGGGAACATCGCGATTGAGCACGCCGGGAATCAGGTCGGGTGTCCAGCCCTGGATCTTGTGCGGCTTCCATTCCTGCCCGGACAGCATTGCGGCGGCGGCGGGCTCTGTGGCGATGATCTTTACCTCGGGGCGCGCCACGCGCAGCACTTCGCCGACGCCGGTCAGGGTGCCGCCGGTGCCCCAACCGGATACGAAATAGTCGAGACGCCTGCCGACGAAGTCACGCAGTATTTCCGCCGCCGTGGTGTTGCGATGCCAAGCCGGATTGGCCGGGTTGTCGAACTGGCGGGTCAGGAACCAACCATGCTTTTGCGCGAGTTCTTCCGCCTTGCGAATCATGCCGGTGCCACGCTCGGCGGCCGGGGTGAGGATGACCTTGCCGCCATAGGCACGAATCAGCTTGCGGCGCTCGATGGAAAACGAATCGGCCATTACCGCAACAAAGGGATAGCCGCGTGCGGCTGCGACCATGGCCAGGGCAACGCCGGTGTTGCCGGATGTCGCCTCGACAATGGTTTGTCCGGGCTTGAGCGCGCCGCTGCGTTCGGCATCCAGCACCACGGCGAGGGCAAGGCGATCCTTGACCGATCCGCCGGGGTTGAACGATTCCACCTTGACGTGGATTTCCACCCCCGGTGGCGCAAGCCGCTGCAACTGCACGATGGGTGTATTGCCGATGGTGTCGAGAATCGAAGCGTGGGACATGGGATCAACTCCGTTGGATTCAGGCCGCGCGAAGGTCGCGCGCGATGTCGGTGGTTCCACCCAGGGGGGCTTGGCCGTACCAGTGTAGGCGATCCGCCAATGCAGCCACCGCGCCGACGATGAGCAGGGCGGGTGACTGGACCTGGTGCGTGCGCGCCAGTTCGGGCAGTTGATCCAGCACGCCGCGGATGATGCGTTGTTCGGGGCGCGATCCGTTTTCCACCAGGGCGAATGGCGTTGTCGCCAAGCGGCCATGTGCGAGCAGGTGGTCGCGAATCTCGCTCAGAAGACCCACGCCCATGTAGATGGCGAGCGTCTGTCCGGCATCGGCCAGATCCTGTTGAGCCAGCGCATGCACGCCTTCGCGGCTGTGTGCAGTGAGGAAACGCACGCTTTGAGCGTGATCGCGGTGGGTCAAGGGGATGCCCGCGTAGGCGGCGCAGGCCATTGCCGCGGTGATGCCGGGCACCACGTCAAAGGCGATGCCGTGTGCACGCAGAAATTCCAGCTCCTCGCCACCGCGACCAAACAGGAACGGGTCGCCTCCCTTCAATCGCACCACGCGCTTGCCTTGGCTTGCGTGTTGCAGAAGCAGCGCGTGAATGGCCTGCTGGGATGTGAGATCGGCGCCGGATTGCTTGCCGACATCGACCAGCTCGGCATCGCGGCGAGCCAATGCAAGGACGTCGGCAGAGACCAGGCGATCATGCAGGATCACATCGGCTTCATTGATGGAACGCAATGCGTTCAGCGTGAGCAAACCGGGATCGCCAGGTCCGGCGCCCACCAAAGCCACGGAGCCCGCCGCCTTCTCGTCATGCAGGTCGCGCAATGCCCCAATCAGTGCGCGTGCAGCACGCAGTGCCTGACCCTGGCGCAGGAGGCCTGCCACTGGACCGTGGAACAGGCGCTCAAAGAAGCGTCGACGTCGCGCGGTGTCGGGAATACGCGTACGTATGCGTATGCGGTATCGGGCCACCAGATCGGTGAGCGGACCCAGCGATGCATCCAGCAGGGACTCGATGCGCTCGCGGATCAGTCGCGCAAAGGCAGGTGCGGCTCCACCGGTGGAAATGGCGATCATGAGCGGGCTGCGATCCACCAGGGCAGGTACCTGGAAGCTCGACAGGGCCACGTCATCCACCACATTGACGAAAATGCAGCGCCGCCATGCTTCGGCGGCAATGCGCTGGTTCAAGGCGCGATCATCGGTCGCGGCAACCACCAGCCAGATGCGATCCAGTTGGGATTCGTGGAACGCCTCCGGGATGTGGCGGATGAAGCCCGCCTTGGCCCAGGCTTGCAGATTCGCGCTGACTCGCGGGGCCACAACCATGATGACGGCGCCGGTCTTGCGCAGGGCGGCAACCTTGCGCTCGCCCACCGCGCCGCCGCCGACGACAAGCACCAGGCGCTGGTTCAGGTTGGCAAAAAGGGGGTAAAGGCTCATGCCGCCAGCATGAAAGCGCGTGGCTTGCCGGGGAAATACCCGGCAATTCGAGGCTTATGCATTTCCGTGATTTGCCCAAACAGCCGTTTAGACGTCCATACTGGACGCGCCGACGTGGACCCCGTATGCTGCCGCACCAGCCAGCGATGCCCGGATCCGTCTTGTTCCCGTGACCGTGTCGATGTGGGCCTTGCCAAGGTTCCACGTGGTACGCATGCACGGTTGCCTTGGGCAGGCAGGTGTTTGCCGATATCCAAAGCCGCGGATTGCAGCACATGACACTGACCCAGTTGCGCTACATCGTCGCCATTGCCGATGCCGGCCTGAACATCACGATGGCGGCGGAGCGCGTGCACGCCACCCAGCCGGGTATTTCCCGACAGTTGCGCCAGCTTGAGGACGAGCTCGGTTTCCAGGTGTTCCTGCGCCGGGGCAAAAGTCTGGATTCCATAACCGCATCGGGGTCGCAGGTGATTGCGCGTGCACGCAACATCCTTGCCGAGTCGGCCAACATTCGCGCCCTGGCAGCCAACCTGCGCCGGGACGGCGATGGTGAATTGATCATCACCACCACGCACACCCAGGCGCGATTCGTGTTGCCGGGCCCGGTGAGCACGGTGAAGCAGCGCTACCCGAAACTCTCGGTTCGGCTTGAGCCGCGCGGTGATACCGAACTGATTGAATTGCTCGGGCGAGGCAGCGCCGACATGGCCATCGTCAGCACCGCGGGCGAGCCGCCCACGGCTGACCTGGCCATTCCCCTGTTCAGCTGGGATCGCAAGATTCTCGTGCCACGTACGCATCCGCTGGCGGAATTGGGGCGCGCGCCGCGAATCGACGAGCTGGCCGCCTGGCCATTGGTGAGCTATGAGTCATCGCTGGCGGCGGATTCCTCGCTGCGCAAGGCATTTGTCGCTGCCGGTTGCGGGTTGAACCTGGCCGTGACGGCGCGTGATGCCGATTTGATCAAGGTCTACGTGCGTGCCGGCCTCGGCGTGGGCGTGCTTGCCGAGATGGCCCTGCTGGAATCCGACAGCAAGGACCTGTGCGTGTTGTCCGCCGAAGGATTGCTGCCGACCTGCACCACCTGGGTTGTGCTGCAGGCCGATCGCGTGCAACGCGACTATGCACTTGACCTGATCGCCGCATTGGCACCGCGCGTGGATCGACGCGATCTCGTGCGCGTGGTGCAGGGTGCGGCTTCTCCTGCCTGGTCGACCCCGCCGCATTGGCGTGACCTCTCCGCGCAACATGCCAATGCGGCGTAGTTGCGCTTGCGTTCGCCCATAAGCAGGCGATCGCCAAAGAATCGAATCGCCATCGCCCCTGAAGGGGTTTATCCCCTTTTCGGGACTCCTACAGGGAGCGTGTTTCGTGCCGCCTCGTCTTTTAGGGAAACTCTGAACAAGTATTGTCGCGAGCAAGCTCGCTCCCACCATTGCTTGATTTTGTGGAAGCGAGCTTGCTCGCGACGAATGAGTTCTGTACGTGTTCAGAGTTTCCTTAGGAGCCCCAAAAAGGGGATAAACCCATGCATGGGCGATTGTGAGGCGATTGGAAACGCCATCGCCCCTGAAGGGGCTCCTACCAATGAGTGGCTTGTGGATGGGATTCACGCGGGTGTCGCGGGCTCAATCAAGCCGCGATTGCGCAACAGGGCGACGACCTGGGTTGCGAGGCTAGCCGGGTCGCCACCTGCGCCATTCAATCGCAACTCGGGATTGAGCGGTGCCCCGTAGGGATCGCTGATTCCGGTGAAGTGGGGGATCTTGCCGGCACGTGCCTGTGCATACAGTCCCTTGCGGTCGCGCGCTTCGCAGGTGGCCAGTTCGGTGTCCACGTGGATTTCGATGAAGCTGCCGAAGTTTTCCACGCGAGCGCGCACCTCCGCGCGGACATCGCGATACGGTGCAATCGGCGCGCACACGGCAATGCCGCCATGGCGCACGATTTCGCTGGCGACGTAGCCAATGCGGGAAACATTGGCCGCGCGATCCTCACGCGAGAAGCCGAGCCCCCTGGACAGGTGCGTGCGCACCTCATCGCCATCCAGCAGGGTGATGGAACGTGCCGAATTCTCCAGCAGGCGCGCGATCACCGCCTGCGCGATGGTCGATTTGCCGGCACCGGAAAGGCCGGTGAAGAACAGCGCAAAGCCCTGGCGACTGCCGACCGGATGGCGATCGCGAAGAATTTCCGTCACTTCCGGGAAGGTGAACCACTCCGGGATTTCCGAACCGGTATGCAGACGACGGCGCAATTCGGTACCCGATATGTCGCGAATGTCATCCTGCGCTTGCACGTCGGTTGAGGGAATGTAGGTATCGCGATTGGCGGCATAGACCATGGCAGGAAACGGCACCACGCGGATGCCGAGTTCATCCTGGTGTTCGGCAAGCAACTCCTGTGCCGCGTAGGGTTCATAAAATGGATTGCCGTTGGAATCCTTGCCGGGGCCGGCATGATCGCGGCCAACGATGAAATGCGAGGCGCCGTAGTTCTTGCGGATGATCGCGTGCCAAAGCGCTTCGCGTGGGCCACCCATGCGCATGGCCAGCGGCAGCAGGGACAGATCAACGGAATCCTGCGGGTAATGCTTGAGCAATGCCTTGTAGCAGCGCACGCGGGTGTAGTGGTCGACGTCGCCAGGCTTGGTCAGGCCGACCACGGGTTGGATCAGCAGCTTGGCATGGGTGCGTTCGGCGGCGCGCACGGTCAATTCACGATGGGCGCGGTGCATGGGGTTGCGGGTCTGGAAGGCGACCACGCGATTCCAGCCGCGCGCGGCGAGGCGGGCACGCAATGATCGTGGCGTGTCGCGCAGCTCGGCGAAATCGTGATGTTGCGGGGCCTGGATGCCTTGCACGCGACCGCCGAGGTAGACGCGATGGCGATGGTCGAGCAATTCGGCCACGCCCGGGTGCAGTCGGTCGGTGGTGCCGAACACCTGGTGTGCTTCCTGCAGCGGATCGATGAAGTAGATGTCCTCGACCTTGAGCACGGCCAGCGGTACGCCTTCACTGTCGCGCAGAGCCACTTCACCACCGCTTGCCAGTTTCGCGGCAAACGCTTCATCGACATCGAGCGTGATCGGAATCGGCCACAGGGTTCCGTCAGCCAGGCGCATGTCATCGAGAACGCTGGCATAGTCGCGCCGGTTCAGGAATCCCTCAAGCGGAGAAAAGGCCCCGCTCAAAAGCAACTCCAGGTCGCACAACTGGCGTGCATCGAGTGTCCATCCGGGCAGGCTGGCGCTGCGCAATTTGAGCGCCTGGGCTGCGGCGAAGGGCAGGTAAAGTTCCTTGAGGGTGCCGCCATGTGGTGGGTTCAAGGATTCGGTAAACGTGGGTACCAATGCGGGTTGGTTCATGGTGCAGGCTCGCGAAATGGAAAAGACATGGGTGAAGGGAAGGGCCGCCGGCCGGAACGGCCCGATCCTCTGGGGGGCGGATGGGGCAAAATCCGGTCGGCGGCTGAAACGTTCTTGAGGCAGAGCTGTTGTTCCGGCGCAGGCCGGAGTCAATTTCACCTTTGGAAACCTGCTGTTTGAGTCAAGATGGATCCCGGCGTTCGCCGGGAGGACGATTTGATCAGCGCCGCTTCAATTGTTCTGGAGTTGGGCGAGGAGCGTAGAAACGACCCGTCTTTCAGATCTCCATGTGGATGCCGCATTCGCGCTTGAGGCCGAAGTAGCGGGTCTCTTCCTCGCGCATGCCGGGTTGCCAGCGCCGCGTGGTGTGCACATCGCCGATTGAAACGTAGCCTTCGTGCCAGAGCGGGTGATACGGCAAGTCATGGCGAGTCAGGTACATCCAGACGTCGCGGTCGCTCCAGTCGATCAGCGGATGCACCTTCCAGCGGCCCGAGCGCAGTTCGAGTACCTGGGCGTTTTCGCGCGTGCTGGCCTGGCTGCGACGCAGGCCGGCAAACCAGGTGCGTGCGTTGAGATCATCCAGGGCGCGCTTGAGTGGTTCCACCTTGTGCAGGCGATCGTATTGGCCAAGACCTTCGAGGCCCTGTTCCCAGAGTTTGCCGTGGCGGGCTTCCATCCACGCGCGGCCAAGCTGCGGGCGAACCACGCGCAGGTCGAGCTTGAGGCGATTGCTCAACGCATCGGCAAAACGGTAGGTCTCATCGAACAGGTATCCGGTATCGACAAGGATCACCGGTATACGCGGCTGCTGCCGGGTGAGCAGATGCAGGGAAACCGCCGACTGCGCGCCAAAGCTGGAGGAAAGCACGTGCGTGCCCGGCAGGGTTTCCAGTGCCCATTGCACGCGCTGGTCGGCGCTGCGTTTTTCCAGCCAGCGATTCAGCGTGGCGAGGGCGCGGCTGTCTTCGGCGGCCGTGACCAGATCCGGAAGGTCGTTCATGCAATCACCTCAAGGGGAATCTGCCGGGGCGCGGCGACGATCTTCCTGCGCACGAGGAAGTCGCCAAATGCTTCATCGGCCTCGCGCGTGGCGGCGTAGTCGGCAAACAGCGCGTCGAGGGCGTGCAGGATTGCAGCCTCGTCGATGTTTTCCCGGTACAAGGCGTTGAGACGCTGGCCACAGCGATCAGCGCCGAGCATCAGGTTGTAGCGACCCGGTGCCTTCCCGACCAGCGCGATTTCACCCAAGTACGGACGTGAGCAGCCGTTCGGGCATCCGGAAATGCGCAGATGAATGGGTGCGTTCTGGAGACCGTGCGCGGCCAGCAGGTTCTCGATTCTTTGCGCAAGCTCCGGCAGATAGCGTTCGGCTTCCGCCATGGCCAGCCCGCAGGTGGGCAGAGCCACGCATGCCAGTGCATTCAGGCGCAGCGGTGTTGCGCGTCGATGCAGGTCCAGCCCGTGGGACTGGACCAGGGCATCGATTTCCTCGCGTGCGCCGGCTTCGACATTGGCGATGACCAGGTTCTGGTTCGGGGTCAGGCGGAATTCGCCGTGATGGACGATGGCAATTTCACGCAAGCCGGTCAGGTGCGTTGCGCCAGGGCGGTCGGCAATGCGCCCAGCCTCGATGCGCAGGGTCAGGTGCCAGCGACCGTCATGGCCTTCGCGCCAGCCGAAGCGATCACCGTTGTGCTCAAGTCGGAAGTCGCGCAAATCGCCCAGGGTAAAACCGGCACGCGTTTCCACTTCGGAACGAAACGCGTCCAGGCCAAGTTTTTCTATCGTGTACTTGAGCCGCGCATGCTTGCGCGCGGCACGGTTGCCACGGTCGCGCTGCGCGGTGAGTACCGCTTCGGCGACGACGAACAATTGCTGCGGGGTGACGAAACCGATCAAATGCCCGAGCAGGGGATAGGTGCTGGCGTCACCGTGGCTGGCACCCATGCCGCCACCAACGCTGACGTTGAATCCTGCGAGCTTGCCGTCCTCAATGATGGCGATGAAGCCGAGATCATGGGCAAACACGTCCACATCGTTGTCCGGTGGCACGGCAAAGGCAATCTTGAACTTGCGTGGCAGGTAGGTCTCGCCATACAAGGGCTCGCTTTCCGGTTCGGCCCCGGCGAGGGGCACTTCATCCAGCCACAATTCGGAGTACGCGCGCGAGTTCGGCTTCAGGTGCAGCGACAGGCGGCGCGCCCAGTCGTGCACCTCGGCGTGCACCCGGGAAAGCAGCGGATTGGCCGAAACCATGACATTGCGATTGACGTCACCGCAGGCGGAAACGGTGTCGATCAGGCTGGCGTTGATGGCTTGCAGGGTGGCTTTGAGTTCGCGCTTGATGACGCCGTGAAACTGGAAGGCCTGGCGCGTGGTCAGGCGCAGCGAGTGGTTGGCGAAGCGGATGGCGATGGCATCCAGCGCCAGCCACTGTTCGGGCGTGACCACGCCACCCGGAGTGCGCGTGCGAATCATGAAGCTGTAGTCAGGCTCCAGTTTCTGCTGGCGACGCTCTTCGCGCAGGTCGCGATTGTCCTGCTGGTAGCTGCCGTGGAACTTGATGATGGCGGTGTCGTCCTCGCGGATGGCGCCGGTATGGCTGTCCGCAAGGCTCTCGAGCAGGCTGCCGCGCAGGAAGCGGCTGCGTTGCTTGATGGTTTCGACGTGGGAAGGTTCGGTGCTCATGGCAGGGTTCCGGATCGCGTGCAGTCGGGTTTCAGTACACGTCGCGTGCGTAGCGGCCGGACTGGCGCAGGGCTTCCAGGCGTTCGCTGGCTGTCTCGCGATCCACGGCGGCGTGCTCGCCGATCACGTCGATGAGGGCTTCGTGGACATCACGCGCCATGTGCGTGGCATCGCCGCAGACATACAGGTGTGCGCCCCCGTCGATCCAATCGAGAAGTCGGCGACCGTGCTCGCGCAGGCGGTGCTGCACATAAACCTTGTGCTCCTGGTCACGGGAGAAGGCGAGGTCGAGACGGTTCAGGCGACCCTCGCGCAGGGCCTGTTGCCATTCGGTCTGGTAGAGGAAGTCGCTGCGCAAATGCGGATTGCCGAAGACCAGCCAGTTGCGTCCCGCGGCTGAAGTTTCCGCGCGCTCCTGCAGGAATGCCCGGTACGGCGCCACACCGGTTCCGGCACCGATCATGATGATGTCGCGGCTGCCATCGACGGGCAGGCGAAAGCGGTCATTGGCTTCGATGAAGACGGGGAGTCGGTCTCTCGGCTGTGCGCGCGCCAGATAGCCTGAAGCGGCACCGCCGTGGCTGCGCCCGAACGCCTGCCAGGCGACGTGCGCCACGGTCAGATGCACTTCGTCTTCAACCAGCTTGCGGCTGGAGGCGATGGAATACAGGCGCGGCGTCAGCGGGCGCAGGGCGGCGATCAGCTCATGCGCATCCCACGCGGCCGGGTACAGACGCAGCAGGTCGATGAACTGATGGCTGGCAAGCAGCTTCGCCAGCTCCTCGCGTTGTTCGCCGGCGAGCAGCCGGTTCAACTCCGCGTTGCCGGAAGCGGCGGCCAGGCTCGCGAGCAGCGGTCGGCTCACGCGCGTCAGTTCGCGACGTGTAGCCAGCCATTCGTGCAGGCTCAGGTTTTCTCCCTCGTGGGTGACCTGCGTTGCGCCATCGAGCTGCAGGTGTTCGAGGATCTCGTTGACCAGGGCGGGGTCGTTGGTTGGCCAGATACCCAGCGCATCGCCGGGTGCGTAGTCGAGTCCGGAGCCTGCCAGTGACAATTCAATGTGGCGCACATCCTTGTCGCTGTCGCGGGAGGTGATGCGCTGGTTGGAAAGCAACTCGGCGGCAAAGGGATTTTCGCGGCTGTAGTTCGCAGGTTTACTGGCGGGATGCAAGGGCACCACGCTGGAGCGCAGCGTGCCGGGCGAGTTGCCGACCTTGAAGGCCGCTGCAGGTTCCAGCGCCTGCTGGCGCCAGGGCGTGGCCACGCTGTCGATGTCCAGATCGGCCTCGCCAAGGGCGATGGCACGCTCGGCACCCAATTGCTCAAGGCGCGCGTCCAGCATGCGGCCGATGGCATTGAACTGTGGGTAGCTGGAATCGCCAAGGCCAAGCACGCCGTAGCGCAGATTCGGCAGCTTGGGAGCGCGTGGGCCGAGCAGGTGCTCGACGAAGGCGCGGCCATCATCCGGCGGATCGCCATCGCCTTGCGTACTGACCACCAGGTACAGCAGGCGCTCGCTCTTGAGTTGGCGAAGCGGGTAGACGCTGGCATTGAACAGGCGCACCGCGATGCCCGCGGCCTCCAGCTCGGCGCTCAGCTTTTCGGCCGTGCGCCGGGCATTGCCGGTCTGGCTGGCATAGACCACGCTGACCGCCTGCGCGGAAATTCCGGGCACCGCCACCGGAGCGGCGCTGCTGCGGGTGTCCGCTGCGCGCTCCGCCAAGCCGGCGCTGTAGCCGGAAATCCACCACAGGGTCGGGCTGTCGAGGCCATCCACCAGGCGCGCCAGCAGGACGTTCCTGTCCTCGGCAAGCGGGCTTCGGGGTTGGCTGGCGACTTGCGCAGACATCGTGGCGTGCATTCATTTGGACGGCCAAATGGCCGCGATGAAGGTAAACTAGGAGGCAGCGCTCGATAGAGGAAGGAAGCGTTGCGCATGGCCTTATGCGCGCCATGCATGTGATACGGCCGCAGTGCGATATGCTGGCCAGGGCAGATGGCCAGATCGGGAGGCGAGATGAACAGTTCCGCGCAGAGTCGCCTGGCGGTCTTGATCGATGCCGACAATGCCCAGCCGGCCATCGTCGATGGTCTCTTGGCCGAGGTCGGCAAATACGGCACGGCGAGCGTAAAGCGCATCTACGGGGATTGGACCGGCCCGCAGTTGCAGGGTTGGAAGAAGGTGTTGCTGTCGCACTCGATCCAGCCGATCCAGCAGTTCCGCTACACCACGGGCAAGAACGCCACCGACTCGGCCATGATCATCGACGCCATGGATTTGCTCTACAGCGAACGCTTCGATGGTTTCTGCATTGTTTCCAGCGACAGCGATTTCACCCGCATTGCCATGCGCATCCGCGAGTCCGGTTTGACCGTCTACGGATTCGGCGAACGCAAGACGCCCGCACCTTTCGTTGCCGCCTGCGACAAGTTCATCTACACGGAAATCCTGGTCGATCGCGATGACGAGGTCGATGCGCCGGTCAAACAGACGCAAGCCGTCAAGGAACTGGGCAAGAACCAGAAGTTGGTAAGCTTGCTGCGCAAGGCTGTGGAGGCTTCGTCGGATGACACCGGCTGGGCCAACCTTTCCCCGGTTGGCAGCTACATTGCGAAACAGACGCCGGATTTCGATCCGCGCAACTACGGCTTCCGCAAGCTGCGCGAGTTGGTCGCGGCGAGCAAGCTGTTCGACATGGAAGAACGGGTCACCGGTGCCGGCCCCGGCAAGTCGGTATACCTGCGCGAGCGCAGCAAGGGCAGCTGACACGATTCCTGGGGGAACTCTGAACAAGTTCGGAACTCATTCGTCGCGAGCAAGCTCGCTCCCACAAAATCAAGCGATGGTGGGAGCGAGCTTGCTCGCGACAATACTTGTTCAGATCTTCCCTGGGGCGACACAGGCCAAGTGCGTTTCGTTCATGGTTCGACGGGCTCACCACGAACGGAAATCATGTGATCAGCGTTGCCTTGATGTCAGCGAGGGTGCCGCTTTGCGGTAACTGGCAAGAATGCGCTCGCCATAGACGCATACGGTGATTTCCATGTCTTGCGCCGATGAATCGGAAAGTTCATGCAGGGCAATCCTGGCCGCAGAATCCGGCGGATAGCCAAATACGCCGCAACTGATGGCCGGGAACGCGAGCGAATGCAGGCCGTGTTCCCGGGCCAGGCCAATGCATTTGCGATAGCAGGCGGCAAGCAATTCCGCTTCGCCCTGGTCGCCGCCTTCCCATACCGGCCCCACGGTGTGGATGACATGGTTTGCGGGAAGCGCAAAACCCGGCGTGATGCGTGCCTCGCCCGTCGGGCAACGCACGCCGGGTCGAACTTCCGCCAGAGACCTGCATGCGCGCAGCAGCTCCGGGCCCGCGGCGCGATGGATGGCACCATCGACTCCGCCGCCGCCGAGCAAGGTTTCATTGGCTGCGTTGACGATGGCATCCGCAGCTTGGGTGGTGATGTCGGCTTCGATGATTCGCAGCATGAGCAGACTATCCGCCAGGTTTGCGGTGCTGCCAAGCGGCATCGGACCGGCAACCAGAGGCAAGGGCACTGGGCCGCAAGGTCATGGATGGCCCGTATGCAGGAAACGAAGCAGCACTTTCCCGCCTGCCTTCGCGGGAGGCGACGCGTGCGAGGAGTGATCCGCCGGAATCATGCCCCGGCTGGGAGTTTCCGGGTCGAAACCGCAGGCAGCGGGTGCGCCGGCTGGCCTGTCGGGTGGGGTGTGCTTGAAAAATACCTGCCTAGGACATAATATCCTCGGCCATCATGACCCGAACTCCCGACCATTCCATTGGCTACGTGCTGCATGACGTCACCCGCCTGTTCCGCAAGCATTTCGACCGGCGGGCGATTCGCTTCGACCTTACCCGTGCGCAGTGGCGGGCCCTGAAGTCCATCCGCAGGCGTGAGGGTTTGAGCCAGGCCGAGTTGGCCGAGCACCTGGAAATGGAGGCGATTGCCGTGGGTCGCGTGATCGACCGCCTGGTCACCGCCGATTTCGTGGTGCGGCGTGCCGATCCGAATGATCGGCGCCGCTGGTGCCTGCACCTGACCGCCAAGGCCAGCGCGGTCACCGACGACATGGAAGTGCTCGCCGACGAGCTGCGCCAGCTTGCGCTGGCCGGTGTGGGTCGCGCCGAGTTGCGCACATTTGAAAACGTACTGGATCGCATCCGCGGCAATCTTCTCGCCCTGGATGCGCCGCTTGAATCCGATGAATCCTGATTGCGAACTGCCATGACCAGCCAACAAACACCCGAGACAAGCGCTGTTTCCGCATCGACCCGGCCCGCGCGCGGACGCAGCAACCGCGTGCTGTGGATTGCCGGCCCGCTGGTGCTTGCGCTGGTCGGCGGCTGGTTCTACCTCAACTCGGGCCGCTACGCGTCCACCGACAACGCCTACGTGAAGGCGGATCAGGTCACCATCTCGGCGCAGGTTGCCGGGCGCGTGGTCGAGGTTGCCGTGCGTGAAAACCAGGCCGTGCACACCGGTGACCTGCTGTTCCGCATCGATCCGGAACCACTGCAGATTGCCGTCGAGCAGATGGAGGCGCAGATTGCCGCTGCTGCCGACTACCTGAATGCATCGCGCGACACGTTCCGCTCGGCCAGCGCAGACCTGCGTTCCACGGAAGCGACCCTGCGCACCCAAGAATCACAGCTGAAGCGCATGCGCGAAATGCGCGCGCGCGGCCTGATCGCACAGAAGGCGCTGGATGATGCGATCAACGACGTGGCCACGGCACGCGGCGAGCGCGACAGTAATGCGGCAAACGTGGCCAAGGCGCAGACCATGCTCGGTGGTGCGGTGGATACGCCGCTGGAAAGCATGGCCGCGTACCGCATCGCCAAGGCGCAGTTGGCCAAGGTCAGGCTTGACCTCGCGCATGCTGAAGTGCGCGCGCCCATCGATGGCGTCATCGGCAAGATGCACTTGCAGGCGGGCGACTATCTCAACGTGGGCCAAGCCGCCATGCCGCTGGTCTCCAACGTGGTCTGGGTGGAAGGCAACTTCAAGGAGACCGATCTGGGCCATGTGCGCCCGGGTCAAGCCGCCGATATTGAAGTGGATACCTATCCGGGCCACGTCTGGAAGGCGCACGTCAGCTCGATCAGTCCGGCTGCGGGTTCGGAGTTCTCGATCCTTCCGGCACAGAATGCCACCGGCAACTGGGTGAAGATCGTGCAGCGCATCCCGGTGCGCTTGTCGATCAATTCGGATGCCACCAACGGGTTGATCTTGCGCGCGGGCATGAGCGCCACCATCCGCATCGATACCGGGCGTGAAAACTCGCTGATGGGGCGCTTGCTGGCTCCTGCCGGAAACGCGAGCCAGACGGCGCTGGCCCGCTGATCCGAACGCCGCCGGGTCCTTTGCCCATGTTCGCGCCAACCGCCAACCGTCCGCGTGGCCAGCGGACATGAGCGCCCATCCGCAACACGACGCGCAACGCAACCTGCCGTTGCTGGTGGTTTCGATCATGCTTGCCACCTTGATGCAGGTGATCGATTCGACCATCGCCAACGTCGCCCTGCCGGACATGCAGGGTTCGCTGTCGGCGACCCAGGACCAGGCCGCCTGGATTCTCACCTCCTATATCGTTGCGGCGGCCATTGCCACGCCGGCAACGGGCTGGCTGGCGGCGCGCTTCGGACGTCGCCATCTTGTTGGTGTCGCCATCGGCGGATTCACCGTGGCATCGATCCTGTGTGCGATGGCGACCGACATCGCGGCAATGGTTGCCTTTCGCGGGCTGCAGGGGCTGTTTGGCGCCGCTCTGGTGCCGATATCGCAGTCCTCCCTGCTGGATGCGTTTCCGGTGCAGCGCCACGGAGCCGCCATGGCCTTGTGGGGCATGGGTGTGATGGTCGGCCCCATCGTCGGTCCTCCCCTGGGAGGCTGGCTCACCGACAACTACAGCTGGCACTGGGTGTTCCTGATCAATGTGCCGATCGGAATTGCCGCCTTGCTCGGGGTGATGGCCAGCGTACCGAAGGACGATGTGCGGCTTGGCCGCTTCGACTGGCGCGGATTCGTCCTGCTCGCCATGGGCATTGCCGCGCTGCAACTGATGCTTGATCGCGGCAACGAAAAAGACTGGTTCGATGCATTCGAGATCCAGCTTTATCTGGTGTTGGCCTTCCTCGGCTTCTATTGGTATTGGGTGCACTGGCGCAGCAGTGAACGCACCTTCGTCAATCTCGGCCTGCTGCGTGATCGCAATTTCGGCGTGGCGACCGGTTTCATTTTCATCGTCGGCATCCTGTTGTTCGCGACGATGGCGCTGATGCCGCCTTACCTGCAAAACCTGATGGACTATCCGGTGGTGACCACCGGATTGCTGCTGGCGCCGCGCGGCGTGGGCACGCTGGTATCGATGACCATCGTCGGCCGCTTGATGGCGCGCGGCATCGACGTGCGCAAACCGGTGATCGTCGGCATCCTGCTGATAGCCCTCTCGCTGGGCTTGAGCGCCGGGTTCGGGCCGGATGTACCGATGTGGCCGATCATCAATGTGGGCGTGCTGCAGGGCTTGGGGCTTGGCCTGGTTTTCGTGCCGGTTTCGACCCTGGCGTATGCCACCTTGCCTGCGTCCGCACGCAGCGAAGCCGCCGGTATCTTCAGCCTGGCGCGCAATATCGGCTCAAGCGTGGGCATCTCCATCATGTTCACCCTGGTGGCACGCAATACCCAGCTCAACCATGCGGAAATCGCTTCGCGTGTTTCCCTGTATTCCAGCCAGTTGCCGGCGTCGATCCTGCACGGTGATTCCGTGCAGGGCCTGGCCATGCTCAATGCCGAAGTGACCCGCCAGGCGGCTGCCATCGCCTACATCAATGACTTCTGGCTGATGATGTGGATGTCCCTGGTTGCGCTACCCTTCGTGTTCCTGTTTCGCGTGCCTCGTCGTGCGGGTGGCACCACCGTCGAAAGCCCCGTCGCGGAACCTTGAACCTCCCTACGCGCGCATGGTCGAACCCGCCGTCCTCGGCAGCCTCGATCCTGACGCGAATCGCCATTCGTGCAGTCCCCGCGCGCCGGCAAATCCGAAATTCGACTCGTGGTAGTGTCCAGAACATGCAAAAACACCCACTCATCCTCATCGCAAGCGCCTGCCTCGTGCTGGCCGCCTGCACCTCGAAAGAGCCAGCCGGGCGCGGCGGGGCAGGCGTGCCTGCGATCCCGGTGACGACGGCATTGGTCGAACCCATGCAGTGGGTCGACACCATCGAGGCGGTGGGCACCACCCGGGCACGTGAGTCGATCACCTTGACCGCAAAGATTTCCGACACGGTGCGCAAGATCAATTTCCAGGATGGCCAGCATGTGGATGCCGGCGATGTGCTGGTCGAATTGACTTCCGGTCAGCAGGTGGCGGCTCTGGCCGAAGCCCAGGCCACATTCAAGGATGCCGAACGTTTGATGAAGCGCAACAACGACCTGGTCAGCCAGGGCACGGTTTCCAGGCAGGTAGCCGATACCGCGCGCGCCACTCACGATTCGGCGCAGGCCAGGGTTGCGGTGCTGCGTGCACAACTGGCTGACCGCGTGGTGACGGCACCGTTTTCCGGTGTGTTGGGCCTGCGCCAGGTCAGCGTGGGTGCGCTGGTCACGCCGGGCACGGTGATCACCACCCTGGACGACATCGATACCGTCAAGCTCGATTTTTCCCTGGCCGAGCGCTATCTCGCGGCGGTCAGGTCGGGGCTGGCCATCGTCGTGACAACAGCCGCCTATCCCGATCGCCGTTTCGAAGGTACGGTCATTTCGGTCGATTCGCGGGTCGATCCCATGACGCGATCCTTCCTCGTGCGCGCCGAAATGCCCAATGCAGACCACGCCCTGCGCGCCGGCATGCTGATGACGGTGAAGTTGCTGCAACCGGCGCGCGAGGTACTGGGAGTGCCCGAGATCGCCGTCGAGCAGGTTGGAACCGGGGCGTTCGTTTACCGGGTGCAGGAAGGCAACAAGGTTTCGCGCATCAAGGTCGAACTCGGGGCGCGCCAGCAAGGCAAGGTCGAAATCCTGTCCGGACTTGCGGCGGGAGATCGCATCGTCATCGACGGCACGGTCAAGCTGCGCGACGGTTCACTCGTCAGTGACGCCACCCCCGAACCGGCGCCATCGCCATGAATCTTTCCGACATCTCGGTACGGCGACCGGTTCTCGCCACCGTCATCAGCTTGCTGCTGGTCGTGCTCGGGGTGATGTCGTTCACCCGCCTGACCTTGCGCGAACTGCCGGCCATCGACCCGCCCATCGTCTCGGTGAGCGTCGACTATCCGGGTGCATCGGCGGCCGTGGTTGAAACGCGCATCACCCAGGTCCTGGAAGATGCGCTGGCCGGCATCGAAGGCGTGGACATCGTGCAGTCGAGCAGCCGCAACGGCAGCGCGGATGTCTCCATGGAGTTCAAGCTCAGTCGCGACATCGAAGCGGCAACGAACGACGTGCGCGACGCGGTCAGTCGGGTACAGGACCGCTTGCCGGAAGAGGCCGACCCACCGGAAGTGTCCAAGGTCGAGAGCGATTCCGATGCCATCCTCTGGCTCAACATGCGCTCCGACAACATGGATGCGCTGGAGCTCAGCGACTATGCAAACCGCTACGTCTCCGACCGCCTCTCCGCGATTGAAGGCGTGGCGCGCGTCATCGTCGGTGGTGACCAGCGCTATGCCATGCGCATCTGGCTGGATCGCGAAGCACTGGCGGCGCGTGGCCTGGCGGTTTCCGACGTGGAAGCCGCCCTGCGCCGGGAAAACGTGGAGCTGCCGGCCGGACGCATCGAATCCGCCAACCGTGACTTCACCCTGCGCGTGCAGCGCAGCTATCGCCAGGCCGAGGATTTTGCCCGGCTGGCGCTGAGCAAGGGCGCGGATGGCTATGTGGTTCGCCTGGGCGACGTGGCCAAAGTCGAGCGCGCCGCCGAGGAGCGTCGCTCCTACCTGCGCAGCAATGGCCAACAGAACGTTGGACTGGGCATCGTCAAGACCTCGACGGCAAACAGTCTCGACGTGGCGCGTGCAGCGCGTGCCGAAGCGCTGCGAGTGCAGCAATCCTTGCCGGCGGGTACACAGATCTTCGTCGCCTACGACTCCACCTTGTTCATCGAATCCGCGGTGGAACGCGTGTATGCGACCCTGATCGAGGGTTGCGCGCTGGTCATCATGGTCATCTTCCTGTTCCTCGGCAGCGTGCGCTCGGCCCTGATTCCGGCCGTCACCGTGCCGGTCTGCCTGATCGCGGCGTTCATCGGGCTGTATGCCTTCGGCTATTCGATCAACCTGCTCACCTTGTTGGCACTGGTTTTGTGCATTGGCCTGGTGGTTGATGATGCCATCGTGGTCCTTGAGAACATACAGCGTCGCGCCGACCTCGGCGAGCCGTCGCTGGTGGCGGCACAGCGGGGCACGCGCCAGGTGGCCTTTGCGGTGATTTCAACCACGGCGGTGCTGGTTGCCGTGTTCCTGCCCATCGGTTTCATGGAAGGCAATACCGGCCGCCTGTTCCGCGAGTTGTCGGTCACCCTGGCCAGTGCCATTGCGTTGTCGGCATTCGTGGCCTTGACCCTGACACCGATGATGGCGTCCAAGCTGGTGCGCCCGCATGTGGAAAAAAAGGGCTTCAACGGGTTTGTGCATGAGCGCCTCGAGCGCCTGACCGCGCGCTATCGGCGCAGCGTCGAGCGCAGCAGTGGCAAGCCGGTGGTGTTCGGCTTGCTGATGCTGGCGGCGCTGGGCTTGAGTGCGATGCTGTTCAAGGTGGTGCCGGCGGAGTTGGCACCCACCGAAGATCGCGGCGTGTTCCATGTATCCGTGACCGGACCGGAAGGCGCCGGTTACGACTACACGGTCGGCCAGATGCAGCAGGTCGAGCAGAAGTTCATGGGCCTGATCGGCGAAGGCGGTCCGATTGAACGCATCAATTCGCGGGTGCCCGGCAGTTGGGGGTCCAGTCAGGAAATGCACACCGGCCGCATCACCGTGTTTCTCAAGGACTGGACCGAGCGCACGCAATCCACGCCCGAGGTGACCGAAAGCCTGCGCAAGGAACTCAATACCCTGACCGGCGTGCGCGCGTTTGCCTCCTACCGGACCGGCCTCGTCCGTGGCGGCGGCCAGCCATTGAGCGTGGTACTGGGCGGACCGGACTATGAGGAGATTGCGCAGTGGCGTGATCGCATGATCAAGCGCATGGACGAGAATCCCGGCTTGATCGGCGCGGATTCCGACTACAAGGAAACCCAGCCGCAGATGCGCATCAACATCGACCATGTGCGTGCCGCGGACCTTGGCGTGTCGGCGCAGGAAATCGGTCGCACCCTGGAAACCATGATGGGCGGGCGCCGCGTCACCACCTACGTCGATGGTGGCGAGGAGTACGACGTCATCATGCAGGCTCAACGCGGTGATCGTGCGGAACCGGCGGATCTCGACAATCTGTACGTGCGCTCCAGCAGCAGCGGCGAGCTCATTCCGCTGGCCAATCTGGTCAGCCTCAGCGAACTTGCCGAGCCGGGTCGTTACAACCGCTTCAATCGACTCCGCGGCATCACCATTTCTGCCAGCCTGGCGCCTGGATACACCTTGGGCGAAGCACTGGCCTGGGTGCAACAGGTGGCCGAGGAAGAACTTCCGCCCTACGCGCAGCTCGACTACAAGGATGACTCGCGCGAATACCTGAAGGCTGGCGGTGCTGTGGTATTCACCTTTGCCTTGGCCTTGCTGGTGGTCTACCTCGTATTGGCCGCACAGTTTGAAAGCTTCGTGCATCCGTTCGTGATCATGCTTACCGTGCCGCTGGCGGTGCTGGGTGCATTGATTGGCCTGTGGTTGACCGGCAACACGCTGAACCTGTTCAGTCAGATTGGCATCGTCATGTTGATTGGTCTTGCGGCAAAGAACGGCATCCTCATCGTGGAATTCGCCAACCAGTTGCGTGACCAGGGCAGGAGTGTCCGCGAGGCCATTGCCGAATCTGCGGCGGTGCGCCTGCGCCCGATCCTGATGACCTCGGTGGCAACCATTGCCGGTGCGGTGCCACTGGTGCTTGCCGGTGGCCCGGGTTCCGCCAGCCGCGCGGCAATCGGCGTGGTGGTGATATTCGGCGTGGCCTTCTCGACCATTCTTTCGCTGTTCGTGGTGCCCTCGTTCTACGCCTTGCTGGCTCCATTCACGCGCTCGCCGGAAGCCTTGGCGCACCGGATCGAGACGCTGGAAGCCGAGACGCCGCCGGTAGGTGGGCATGCATGACATCATCTGCAATGCCGGCAGCTTGTTGAAAAACTGGCTGCGTTGCCATTGCTGCGCTAAAAACAGGTTCAAAATGCTCATTTACACCACCGTAAACTGCGCTTTTTCGCCTGCTTCTGTCTTGCCTTGGCTGCCTCGCCAACGTTCTTCAACAACCTGCCACGGCCAACGATCGTGACTGACATTCCACGCAAGAACCGCAAGCCGCTGGTGGATTCGCCCTGGAAACAGTCCGCCAGCAGGCCGCTACGCGAGCATTCCGCAGAGGCTACGGACGCGCCGCGCGATCGCAAGCCGCTGCGACCCAGCGGCGAGCTGCGCTTGTATGGGCTCAATGCCTGCCGTGCCGCGTTTGCCAATCGACCGCAAGACCTGCGCAAGGTGTATCTGAGTGAAGCGCGCGTGGCGGACCTCAAGCCGGTACTGGCCTGGTGCGTGAAGCATCGACTTGGATACCGCGTTGTTGAAACCATGGACCTCGACAAGCTGACCGGCTCGCGCCACCACGAGGGCGTGTGTTTCGAGATGCTGCGTCATCCGCCAAAGGGATTGGCCGATCTGCTTGCCGACCTGCCAGCCGCCCCTGCGCCGGCCTTGCTGATCTGGCTCGATGGCGTCGGCAATCCGCACAACCTCGGCGCGCTGCTGCGCAGCGCCGCGCATTTCGACGTGGCCGGAGTCATCGTGCCAACGAGCTCCTCGCTGGATCTTTCCGGTGCGGCGGCGCGCGTCGCGGAAGGCGGCGCGGAGTTCGTGCCCATGGCACGGGTTGACGATGTGCATGCTGCATTGCAGGCGTTGCGTGCTGCCGGTTTCGATGTTGTTGCAACCGTTCCAGCGGGCGCAGCCGACCTGTATGCATCGCGCCTCGCCGCGCGCAGCGTGCTGGTGTTCGGCGCGGAAGGCGAAGGCATGAGCCGGGAACTGATCGCTGCGGCCACGCAGCGCCTGAGCATTCCCGGCAGCGGCCGCGTCGAGAGCCTCAACATTGCCGCCAGCGCTGCCGTGCTGCTGGCCGAGTACTGGCGCCAGACGCGTCGTTGATCCCGCGCGCAATCGTGAGGCTTTGGTAGAGCCGAGCTTGCTCGGCTGTGGGCGTGCGAACGGAGGCAAGCGGAGCAAGCTCCGCTCTACGAGGGAGCGATGCTTTTGTAGAGCCGAGCTTGCTCGGCTGTAGGCGTGCGAACAGCGGCAAGCGGAGCAAGCTCCGCTCTACGAGGGATCGACGCTTTTGCAGAGCCGAGCTTGCTCGGCTGTAGGCGTGCGAACAGCGGCAAGCAGAGCAAGCTCCGCTCTACGAGGGATCGACGCTTTTGTAGAGCCGAGCTTGCTCGGCTGTAGGCGTGCGAACAGCGGCAAGCGGAGCAAGCTCCGCTCTACGAGGGATCGACGCTTTTGCAGAGCCGAGCTTGCTCGGCTGTAGGCGTGCGAACAGCGGCAAGCGGAGCAAGCTCCGCTCTACGAGGGATCGACGCTTTTGCAGAGCCGAGCTTGCTCGGCTGTAGGCGCGCGAACAGCGGCAAGCGGAGCAAGCTCCGCTCTACGAGGGATCGACGCTTTTGCAGAGCCGAGCATGCTCGGCTGTAGGCGTGCGAACAGCGGCAAGCGGAGCAAGCTCCGCTCTACGAGGGATCGACGCTTTTGCAGAGCCGAGCTTGCTCGGCTGTAGGCGTGCGAACAGCGGCAAGCGGAGCATGCTCCGCTCTACGAGGGATCGACGCTTTTGCAGAGCCGAGCTTGCTCGGCTGTGGGCGTGCGAACAGCGGCAAGCAGAGCAAGCTCCGCTCTACGAGGGAGCGACGCTTTTGTAGAGCCGAGCTTGCTCGGCTGTCGTCCTTGCGAACCGCATCAACACGATCCGATGATGGCGTGCTCGCGGCTCAGCTGGCGTAGATCAGCTCGGGAACCGGCCTGGGTTGGTCGAACAGGAAACCCTGGCCGATCATGCATTCGAGGCGCAGCAATGCTTCGCATTGCACCGGCGTCTCGATGCCTTCGGCGATGACTTCCATGCCCAGCGAGCCGGCCAGCGCACGAATGGCGCGGATCACGGCGGCGCAACTGCCGCTCAGGTCGGCATTCAGTTCCGCGACGAAGGAACGATCGATCTTCAGGGCGTGCAAGGGGAAGCGGTGCAGGTACGACAATGAGGAATATCCGGTTCCAAAATCGTCGAGTATGGTCAGCACGCCGGAAGCGCGCAGCTCCAGCATGGTTGCACGCGCCTGTTCGGGATCGGCCAGCAGCACGCCTTCGGTGATCTCGATGCGAACGCGGCGGGTGGGAACATGGTGCGCATCGAGCAGGCCGAGCAGGTTGTGGACCAGCTTCGGCGAACGGAAGTGGCGCGCGGAGACGTTGATGCTCACATAGGCGTCGGGATCATGCAGCTTGGAGATTGCAGAACACACCTGTTCGTAGAGCTGCCAGTCGATCTGCTCGACATTGCCTGATTCTTCGGCGACGGTGAGAAAGTCCGCTGGCCGCAACAGGCCGCGTTTGGCGTGGCGCCAGCGCAGCAAGGCTTCGTAGCCCAGCACCTGGCCATCGACCAGGCTGACGATGGGTTGCAGGTGCGGCTCGAATTCCTGGCGGGTGATGGCCCGTCGCAGGTCGCTTTCCAGATCCAGGGTGTGCAGGGCTTCCTGGCGCAACTGCTCGTCGAAGATCTCGAAACGCTGGCGGCCGCGTGCCTTGGCCCGGTACATGGCCACATCGGCATCGCGCAACAATTCCTCGGGAAGCGTGTAGCGCATGTTGGCAACGGCGATGCCGATGCTGGCCGAGGTATAGATTTCCTTGTCGCCGAGGCGCACCGGGTCGGCAAGCGCGGCCAGGGCGCGACGTGCAACCCGGTTCGCATCTTCCACGCTAGCGATGTCTTCCAGCAGCAGGGTGAATTCGTCGCCACCCAGACGGGCAACGGAGTCGGGGCCACGGACGCATCCGGAAATGCGCTTGCCGGCTTCGACCAGCAACTCGTCGCCGAGCAGATGACCCACCGAGTCGTTGACCACCTTGAAGCGGTCCAGATCGAGGAACAGCACGGCAAACAGCCGGGTCGGGTCCTTGCGGAAACGGTTGAGGACGTGGTGAAGGCGTTGCAGCAGGGCAGTGCGATTGGGCAGTCCGGTGAGGCTGTCGTGAAGCGCTTCGTGGGTGAGTCGCGATTCGGCCAGCTTGCGTACGCCGATCTGTTCGAGCAGGTCGCGATTGGCGGTTTCAAGTTCGCGGGTGCGTTGCTGGACGCGGACTTCCAGACGCATGTTGGAAAGTCGCAGGCGTTCCTGGTACTGCCGGCGTTCGAGCGCGGTGGCCACGTGGAATGAAGCAAACAGGAGGATTTCCTGCTCCTCGGGGCCGTAGGCATTTTCGTCGTCGTAACTCTGCACGGCCATCACGCCAAGCGCGCGTTCGCCGATTACCAGGGGAACCCCGAGCCAGCATCGGGGCAGGGTGCCGAAAACCACCATCTTTCCGGCTTGCATCAACTCGATGATCTGCGCCTGCGTGGCCAGCAATGGACTTTGCTGGTTGAGTACCCACTCGGTCATGCCGTTGGCGGGAGGGCGAGGTCCAGTGGAGGGTGCATCCCGTTCATCGACAAAGTAGGGAAACGAAATCCGCGAACCATCCTCGGTGAGCACGGATATGAAGAAATTGTGCGCGTTGAGCAGCTCTCCGATCACCGTGTGCACGCCGGCATAGAACGCGTTGATTCCGGTCTGCTCGCTGGCCAGTTCGGCAATGCGGTACCAGGCTGCCTGCAGGTGTTGCGCACGCAGGCGCTGGTCGATTTCCTCGCGCAGCGAGCTGTTGGCCTCGGCAAGTTCCCGCGTGCGCTTGTGCACTTCGCGCTCGAGCTCTTCGCGAGCCTGTTTGCGTACCAACGCAGAAATCACATGCTGGGCAACGAAGATCAACAGATCGCGATCGCGCTCGCTGTAGCGATGCCGGTGGTCATAACTTTGCACGACGATCGCGCCACGAACCTGCTCCTGGTTGATCATCGGAATGCCCATCCAGTCGACGCTCTCCGGGCCGAGTCGTGCATCGGGCTTCAGATTCAATTGCTCACGCAACTGGTTGCTGTCCCCCCACAGCACCTGGCCGGTGTGCAGCACCTTGAAGGTGAGGCTGTTGACGTAGTCGGCCGCGTGCAACTCCATCAGCGGATCCTGGCCCTCGGTATCTTCGCTGTCCGCGTAGTAAGGCAGGCGCATGACATCGCGCTCATCGTCGTACAGCGCGACGAAAAAGTTCTCCGCATAGGTCAGGTTGCGGATGACCTCGTGGATGCGCGCAAACATGTCGGAGAAATCGAGCGGTGAATGCGCAAGGTTTGCAATCGCATAGAGCGCCTTCTGCAATTGCTCGGAACGCAGCGCGGTATGCACGATGTCCTGCTGCTCGCGTGCGTCCAGAAACTCGCGCATGCGCAGGTCGACGCGATCGATCCAGGCACAGTCGGCTTCCGCTATCACCCGGCCATCGAGACATCCCCGCGGAAACTCGAGTTCGAGCCGCGCACGGCCATTGGCCAGCGGCACCTCGAGGATCTCGGCTTCTGCCGACTGGGCAACGGCAGAACCGACAGGTCCCAGGTCAGCCACCCGGCAGCGTGCGCCAATGCAGGGCAGTTTCTCCAGCGCCAGGGCTTCGGTACGCAACGCCAGTTGCTGAAGATCATGGGTGACAAGCAGGGTGTCGGCACAAGCCAACCCGTCGGGCGTCATTGCCCGAACCGGTGTGTGGGGTCGGAGTAGTCCGGCCAACCTTTGCACATCGTCCCCCTGTGCCCGATACCGTATCACCCGCTCGTTGCGCTGTCGAAGCAGCCAGCGCCTAGGAGCCTGCGCGGCAGAAGCCATCCGGCTGCAACGCCGCTGCCATCGATTGATTGGATTAATCGTCAGGCTTGCATAGTGCCCGCTATGCGCACCTTCCGATTGATCCACTGAATCGCGTCAGTGCCGTTTCGCTTCGAATTCATTCTGCCGCGCAGGCTCCTAGCCTGAGCGAGCATTCCTGCAACAGATGTGCCAGATTCGGGGCGCGGACAGCGAAGGCCGGCGAGGCGGACAGCGGAGTGCCGCCCAATTCCCGGGGATCGTGGGTCGATCAAGGCAAGGTGTGTTCGGGTGCGGACCTGCAACGAATGGGTAAAACGGCGCTGCCATGCGGATCAGCGCATGATGTGATTGGCGTGCACTGCGCTCGCAGCCTGCCCAGCTCGCGGAAGGCAGCACCAGGCAGCCGGAAACGGAAAGTTCAGTCGCTATCGGCTTCCTTGGCAAAAGCACCCGCAGCCGATCCGAAATCGCCCTCGGCGCTCGCCGCCAGGTACATGGCGATGGCGTAAACCGCCACGTTCTGACGCATTTGCTCAAGGTCGACCTTGTCCAGGGTGTCGTTGGCGGTGTGGTGCCAGTCGAAATACCGCGTGGCGTCCTGATGCAGGGACAGCCCCGCCATGCCGACGGCATGTACGGCGGACAGATCCGATCCACCGGCGCCGGGGGCAGCCGCGTCGTAATCGACGCCAAGTGACTTCACCGCGGCGGCAATCTGTGCGATGGCCGCACGCGCTTCCGGTTTGACGGTTGCAGTCAGCTTGTAGATGCGGTCCGCGCCCAGATCCGATTCCGCGCCGAGCACGGCCTTGCCGATTTCGGTGTGGTGCTGGGCAGCATAGGCCTTGCCGCCGAACAGGCCGGATTCCTCGTTGGCAAAGGCGACCACGCGGATGCTGCGCGCCGGGCGTTGCGGAAGCTGGCCGATGAGATGCGCCGCAGCGGTGGTGATGGCAACGCCGGCTGCGTCATCGATGGCGCCAGTGCCGGCATCCCAGGAATCCAGATGTCCGCCAGTGAGGAAATATTCGGCCGGACGCGAACTGCCGGTGATCTCGGCAATCACGTTGGCGCCGGTGTAGCTGCCGTCCATGCCGCAGTCGAGGTCGAGGTGGATTTTCACGGGCTTGCCGCGCGCAAAGATGTGATCCAGCAGGTCGGCATCCGGGCTGGAAAGCGCTGCGGCGGGGATCGCCTTGGCCTGATCCTCGAAATGGGTCACCCCGGTATGGGCAATGCGGTTTTGATCCGAGCCGGCGGAGCGCATGAGGAATCCAATCGCGCCCTTGGCTGCAGCCGAGGCCGGACCCGACACGCGCACTTGCGCCGCCATGCCGTAATCGTGGCCGTCCTTCAGCGCTTGCATGCCGGGATTGGCGATATAGACGATCTTGCGGTTGACGAGGTAATCCGGCGCCGCCTGCATGGCTGCCAGCGATTCGAAGCGCACCACTTCGGTTTCAAGGCCGCCCTTGGGCGTGCCCGCGGAATTGCCCAGCGCGGCAACGGCCAATGGCTGGGCAAACGGCTCGATCACTGCGGCGCTCTCGGATCGGCGAATCCAGCGCGGATAGCTGACCTCCTCGCTCCAGACCTTGTCGAATCCGAGTGCCTTGAACCTGGCGATCATCCAATCACGTGCCTTGAGGTCGTTGTCGCTGCCGGCCAGGCGGGCGCCGATCTCGCTGGTCAGGCCCTCGGTGATGGCATAGGCGACATCGTCCTTGAGCGCGCGTTCGCGCAAGCCCGTCACCTGCGTGATGGCGGAATCCGGAATGCGCGTTGCGGACGACTCGGTATCAGCGGCCTGCGCGCCGGTGGTGAGCAACAGGGCGAGGGCGAAGGCGGTATGAATGCGCATGCTGGGTATCCGCAAGGGTCAAACGCGGATTTTGACAAGGCACCTCGGCCATTGGCCCATGGCGAAGGTCACGCGGGCCGCTGATCGCGACCCGCATGGGCAGATGCCTGGGGGACTGCGGGGCTTACTTGCCCTGCTTGAGCAAGTCGCGAATCTCGGTCAGCAGCACGACATCGGCAGCCGGCGCGGCGGGCGCATCTTCCTGCTTGCGACTGATCTTGTTGATGGCCTTGACCACGATGAATATGGCCAGGGCGACAATCAGGAACTGGATCATGGTGTTGATGAAGGCACCATACAGGATCGCCACTTCGCCCTTGCCGTCCACCCCGGCAGGCGTCAATACCCATTTGAAGGCGGAGAAATCGACGCCACCGATCAGTTTTCCGAGGGGCGGCATGATCACGCCATCCACCAACGAAGAGACGATCTTGCCGAAGGCCGCACCAATGACGACGCCCACGGCCAGATCGATGACATTGCCGCGCATGGCGAAAGCCTTGAACTCCGAAATCATGCTCATGCTTGTTCTCCTCAGGTTGGATGAATTGAGATGGGCTTGCGAGCCGCCTGATCACTCTAGCGGGCACCAGCGGCTTGCGCGAGAACGTTCGTGCAAGCAATTGTCACCAGCCTTCAGATGATGCGCCCCTCCAGGATCGCGATGCCGTGCAGTTCGGCACGGAAGCGGTCGCCGCGCGAGAGGCTGGCAACCCCGGCCGGAGTGCCGGAGAAAATCAGGTCGCCTGAAGTCAACTCGTAGAACTTCGAAAGCTCGTGGATGATCTCGGCCACGCTGAACACCATGTCGGCGATATCGGCTTGCTGGCGCAAGGTGCCATTCACGTGCAACGAGATTTCCGCATTGGCCGGGTGCCCGATGTCGCTGGCACGATGCAGGGATGAAACGGGTGCCGAGCAATCGAATCCCTTGGCGGTATCCCAGGGGCTGCCGTTCTTCTTCGCGGTTGCCTGAAGATCGCGCCGGGTCAGGTCAAGCCCGATGCCATAGGCGTAGACCTTCTCCAGCGCGTGTTCAACGGGGATGTCGCGCCCACCGCTGGCAAGCGCGATGACCATCTCCACTTCGTGATGCAGCTCGGCGGTTGCGGATGGATAGGGCACGTCGCCATCGTCGATGACGATGGCATCGGCGGGCTTGGCAAAGAAGATGGGATTGCCGCGATCAACCGCCGCGCCCATTTCCCTGGCGTGATCGGCGTAGTTGCGCCCGATGCAGTAGATGCGGTGCACGGGAAATCGCATGTCCGATCCTGCGATCGGAATGGAGGGCAAGGCATGGGGGGCGATGGCAAATGTCATGGATGTTGCTCACTGTCTTGTTGATGGTTGGATGCTGACACTCGTCATGTGCGTCGGGTGAGGGCTGCGCATTGCCCGACCCCGGGGTTTGCCGCACTTTGTGTCAGACTGTTCGGCTCCAGGCCACCCCGGAAAGGCAATAATGGAAAACCAGCGTGAATTGCTCAACCAGTTGCGAATCGACCGCAATGAGGCCAAGCCGCCCTCGCGCCTGCCGTGGATCCTGGCGCTGGTGGTGGTTGCCGGGTTGGGCGGGGCCGGGATCTGGTGGTGGCTGGCCTCGGGTCCCGTCCTTGTCGTCTCCCCGGTTGCCGCGATGGCGCCCGGCGCCAATGCCGATTCTGCCACCGCCGTGCTGCAGGCGACCGGTTATGTCACGGCGCGGCGCCAGGCGACGGTTTCCGCCCAGATCACCGGCACGCTGGCCGAGGTGTTGATCGAGGAGGGCGAGCATGTCGAAGCAGGGCAGGTGCTGGCGCGTCTGATCGACACCGAACAGCAGGCAACCCTGGCCCAGGCCCGCGCACAAGTGGCCCATGCCAAGGCGCAGGTGAGCCAGGTCAGTGCACAGCTGGCCCAGGCCAGGCGTGACCTGGAGCGGCAGCAGGATCTGGTCGGACGCAAGCTGGTATCGCGCCAGGCGGTGGAAACCGCACAAACCGATGTGACCAGCCTGGGTGCCCAACTGGCTGCCCAGCAGCGCATGGTTGATCTTGCCGAAGCCCAGCAACGCAGCGCGCAGGTACAGCTTGACTACACCACGGTGCGCGCTCCGTTTTCCGGCATGGTGATCGCAAAGGCGGCGCAAGTGGGCGAGATCGTGTCGCCCTTGTCCGCCGGCGGTGGCTTCACCCGGACCGGCGTCGGCACCATCGTCGACATGGAATCGCTGGAAATCGAGGTGGATGTCAACGAGGCGTACATCAACCGGGTGACGCCCGGCATGCAGGCCGAAGCCATTCTCGATGCCTACAAGGAGTGGAAGATTCCTGCCCACGTGGTTGCCATCATTCCCACTGCGGATCGTGGCAAGGCCACCGTCAAGGTGCGCGTCGGGCTGGACCAGAAGGATGCCCGCATCCTGCCGGACATGGGCGCGCGGGTGAACTTCCTCGAGGAAAAGAAGCCCCAATCCGCAAGCGCCGCGCCTCCGAAAGGCGTGTTGCTTCCGGACAGCGCCATCGTCCAGCGCGACGGCAAGTCGGTGGTGTTCGTCATCAAGGGTGACCGCGTGGTGCAGGCTGCGGTTTCTCCCGGGGCGGCCATGGGCGACTTGCGCCTGGCTGAAGGCATTGCTGCATCAACCCAGGTGGTGCGCAAGCCTCCACCTGAGCTTGCGAATGGATCCCGCATCCAGCTGTCCGAATAGCTCCCGACCACCCGTTTCCAGAATCCAGGCTCGAAAGAGGAAATACCATGTCTACACTTGTTGAAATTCGTGATGTCAGCAAGACCTACGAACGCGGCAAACAGAAGGTTGAAGTCCTGCACCACGTCAACCTGGATATCCAGAAAGGCGATTTCCTCGCCTTGATGGGGCCGTCCGGTTCCGGCAAGACCACCCTGCTCAATCTGATCGGCGGCCTGGATTCACCCAGCGGCGGCTCGATCAGCGTGGGCGGTCAGCGCATCGACAAACTCGGCGGCGGTGCGTTGGCAAAATGGCGCGCGGCAAACGTGGGCTTCATCTTCCAGTTCTACAACCTGCTGCCCATGCTGAGTGCACAGAAGAACGTGGAAGTGCCCTTGTTGCTGACTGCGCTTTCCGCCGCGGAGCGCAAGCGCAATGCCGCCATCGCCCTGCAACTGGTCGGCCTCGCCGATCGCGCAAGCCACAAGCCGACCGAGTTGTCCGGCGGCCAGCAGCAGCGTGTTGCCATCGCGCGCGCCTTTGTTTCCGATCCAAGCCTGCTGGTGTGTGATGAACCAACCGGCGACCTCGACCGCCAGTCGGCCGAGGAAGTGCTCGGCCTGCTGCAGGTGCTCAATCGCGAACACGGCAAGACCATCATCATGGTGACCCACGATCCGAAGGCCGCCGAGTACGCCAAGCAAACCCTGCATCTGGACAAGGGCACCTTGGTCGAGCAAGCCGCCGCCTGAAGCCAAAGGACCGAACCATGAAATATCTTCATTTGATCTGGGCCGCGCTGTTTCGGCGCAAGACGCGCACGATTCTTACCCTGCTGTCGATCATCATGGCCTTCCTGCTGTTTGGCATGCTCGATGCGGTGCGCATCTCGTTTGCCGAAGCCGGGCAATCGGCCAACGGTGCCGAGCGTCTGCAGACAGGCGCGCGACTTTCCTTCATCCAGACCCTGCCAAAGAGCCTCACCGAGAAGATTGCGGCAGTTCCCGGAGTCAAGGATGTGGCGTTTGCCAACTGGTTCGGCGGTGCCTACCAGGATCCGCACAATCAGGTGTTCACTTTCGCGGTCAGCGACAACTATCTGGATGTGTATCCAGAGGTGATTGTTTCGGCGGAGGATCGCAAGGCGTTTGCCGACGATCTCAATGGCATTCTCGCCGGCGAGATGCTGATCAAGAAATATGGCTGGAAGATTGGCGACACCATTCCCCTGCAGTCGCAGATCTTCCCCAACCAGGAAGGCAGCAAGAACTGGAGTTTCAAGCTGGTCGGGGTAATGAGTTCCAAAGATGGCAGAGCATTTCAAAGTGGCATGATCATCTTGCACTGGAAGAAGTTCGACGAGACCACGCCCTACAACCAGGGTGAGGTGGGCTGGTACGTCAGTCGCGTCACGGATGTGAACCAGGCCGATCGCATTGCCAGGGACATTGATGCACTGTCCGCAAACTCCGATCACGAAACCAAGACCCAGACCGAGCAGGCGGCCACCCGCAACTGGATCAAGCAGATGGCCGACATCGGCTTGATTGTCACCTCCATCATGGGTGCGGTTTTCTTCACCCTGGTGCTGTTGACCGGAAACACCATGATGCAAGCGGTGCGCGAACGCACCAATGAGCTGGCCGTACTCAAGACCATGGGGTTCTCCAACCACAAGGTGCTGGGCCTGGTGCTTGGCGAGTCCGTGCTGTTGCTCCTGCTCGGCGGTGCGATCGGTCTGGCCCTGGTCAGCGTGATTGGCGCTGCCTTGCCGGCCATGAGTGGCGGCATGATCAACAACACCCATGTTGGCATCAGCAGCTGGGTTGTCGGCATAGCCCTCGCTACCGGCATCGGCCTCCTGATCGGTGCCTTGCCGGCGACGCGCGCGATGCGGATCAACATTGTCGATGCACTGGCCGGACGCTGAGGAGACCAAGCCATGAAATTTCTTGTGGGACTGCTTACGTTCCTTGCTGTGATCGTCGGCGTATTCGCCTTCCTCAATCTGTCCTGGCTGGCCTTGCTGGGCGTGCTGGTCTTGCTCGCACTGTGGATGCTGTTGACCCGGCGCGGACGCCAGGCGGCATCGGTCACCGGCATTGGCGTCAGCACCTTGCCGCAGCGGCTTGGCTCCTCCGCGGTGATCGTGGTCGGCATTGCCGGCGTGGTCGGCGTGCTGGTGGCGATGCTGGCCATGGCCAATGGTTTCCGCGAAACCCTTGCGCGAACCGGCAGCAACGACACCGTCATCGTCATGCGCGGAGCATCGGCTTCCGAGGTGTCGTCCGTGCTCGGCCACGATGCCACCGTGGTCATTGCGCAAGCGCCCGGCATTGCCAAGGATGATCAAGGCCGGCCGATTGCTTCGCCGGAACTGGTCGTGGCCGCCAACCTGCCCATGATGGGGGGGGATCCGGAGGAGGATTTCGGCAGCGTGCAGGTGCGCGGCATCGGCGACATGGCGTGGGAATTGCGTCGCAATGCCACGATCATCGAAGGTCGCAAATTCACGCCCGGCATGCGCGAGCTGGTCGCCGGCAAGGGTGCCCAACGCCAGTTCCAGGGTCTTGAGGTCGGCCACGAGGTCAAGCTCGGCAATCAGTTGTGGACGGTGGTCGGTATCTTTGAATCGGACGACGCCATGGAGTCCGAGCTGTGGGGCGATGCCGGCGTGGTGGGTCCGACCTATCGACCCAATGGCGGCAACAGCCGCACCTCGGTGTTTGCGCGATTGACCGGTGCGGATGCTTTCGATGCGTTCAAGGCGGCGCTGGTATCCGATCCGCGCCTGCAGGTGGATGTGGATACCACCCTCAACTACTTCAGCAAGCAATCCGAAGGCACCTCCAAGGCGATCACGGTGATCGGCATGGTGGTGGGCACGATCATGGCTATCGGCGCGGTTTTTGGCGCGCTCAACACCATGTTTGCAGCCGTCGCCACACGCGCGCGCGAAATTGCCACCCTGCGGGCCATTGGCTTCCGCGGCTTGCCGGTGGTCATCGCGATCATGCTGGAAACCATGCTGCTGGCCTTGTTGGGTGGCGTGCTGGGTGGCTTCATAGCCTGGCTGATCTTCAATGGCTACACCGCCTCAACCTTGGCGGCGGGCAGCACGGGTCAACTCACATTCGAGCTGAGCGTGGCCCCAGCTGTGCTGTGGACCGGCATCAAATGGGCATTGGCCATCGGCTTCATCGGTGGTCTGTATCCGGCGCTGCGCGCCGCGCGCATGCCGGTCACCACCGCCTTGCGCGAATCCTGATCAAACCAGGGATCGCTCCGCATCCGGGAGATGCGGAGCGATTGGGTCGCTCGGTTGTGAATTCGTATTTTGACGAATTCCGAGTGAGTGAATGTGGGGCTTTTGTAGAGCCGAGCTTGCTCGGCTGTGGACATGCGGAAAAAGACAAGCCGAGCATGCTCCACTCTCCGCGATGCGGGGCGTGAACGGAGTCAGCGCATGCAACCCACCCGATTTTCTCAGCTGCCGGAAGTCGTTGGTGCGCGGCGTGTTGCCTTGCTGAAGGCAATCAGTGCGACGCCTGCAAGAATGACCAGCATCGCGAACACGTCGATTCCGTGCACTTGCTCGCCGAGGAACAGCATGCCCAGCAATACCGCGACCGGTGGATTGACATAGGCGTAGCTGGTGGCCAGCAACGGTCGCACGTTGTTGAGCAGGTAAAGATAGGCGCTGAAGGCTACCAGCGAACCGAACACGATGAGGTAGGCAAGCGACAGGGTTGCCGGCAATGACGGCACGGCGTGCAATCGTTCGCCGTGCAGCAAGGCAACCACGCCCAGGATCACGCCACCGCACAACATCTGGGCGGCTGTATTCATCAAGGCCGGCGGCATGTCCTGGCGCTGGCTCCACACCGAACCGAAAGCCCACGCACAGGCAGCCATGATCAGGGCCACGGCCCCCAGCGGCGATCCGTCGAGGCCATTGCCGAAATTGAGCAGGATGACGCCACTGAATCCGATGACGAGGCCTATCCATTCCACCCGGCTGGGCCAGGTCTTGTAGACCACGCCAATGGTCGCGGCAAACAGCGGCATGCTGGCGATCACAATGGCCGCCAAACCGGATGCCACGGTTTGTTGTGCGTAACACACGGCGCCATTGCCGATTCCCAGCAACAGGCTGCCCGCGAAAGCCGAATTCAACCATTGGCGGAGCGTGGGTGATGGCATGCCGCGCATACGCAAGCCCGTGTACAGAGCCGCGCCGGCGATCAGGAAGCGGATGGACCCCATCATGAACGGCGGCCAGCTTTGCAGGGCCACGCTGATCGCAAGGTAGGTCGAGCCCCAGATCAGGTACACCGAAAGCAGGGCCAGCGGCAGCAGCAGTCGAGTCCCGCTGATTCGGGGCGTTTGCACCGCGGTGGTTTGGTTCATGGCTGGGGAATTCTCGCTGCCCGATACAGCTTGGGTTGCCCGCAGGTGGCGGGCAAGGTCCACTTGTCGCGGACTTGACGGGAACCGTTTGCCTGCAAACCGGGCAAGCCGCGCAAGCCAGGGCTTGTCAGCTGCGGTTCGGGGTCTGCCGGTTGTCCTGGGTAATCAGGACCTGGGGTGCGGGATTGCCGACGATGCTGAATTCACCATCGATGACGTCGGCATCTTGACCGCGCGGGTTGGTTAGTGGAGCAGGACGGCGTCCCCCACGCAGCTGGTTGACTACAAACCAGATGGCACCGCCGACAACCAGGGCGGCAAAGGCAAACAGGCCAAGAGCCAATACGGCCAACACGGCGAGAAAACCGAGTATTCCGCCAAGCAGGCGCAACAGCGGATTGCGAGGTCGAATGGCGGAGCGGAACACGAACATGGGCGATCCTCGTCGGGGAACGGTCACGCCAGCACGCGAGTCGTGGGCAGGAACGGATCCGGAACCGCTATTCTTGGGCTCCGAAGTTCGCCTCGCAAGTGTCAAAGGTGGGTATGGCTGATTCCAGGTTGCTGTGTGTTCTGGCGGATATTCCTGATGGTGGTGCGATTTCGCGCCATGTTGAATCGGCTACCGGTGGCTTCCAGATCATCCTGATGCGCCGAGGCAGGCAGGTTTTCGCGTACCACAATGAATGCCCGCACCAGGGCCGGCGCCTGGACTATGTACCGGGCAAGTTCCTGATCAAGAACGCCCAAATCATCTGCGCTGCCCATGGAGCGACCTTTGCCGTGGAGTCCGGCAGCCGGATTTCCGGGCCGTGCAGCAGCGGATTGGTGCGTTTTCCGGTGCAGCTCGAGGGTGACGAGGTGCGCCTGGCCTGAGCCTTTTGGAGAATCCGAAGGCCGGTATTCGGGTTCGCAAGGGCGCACCCTGAGGGAAACTACGAGGAATGTCGTTGACAAGCGCCCGAATGCTCACTAGGCTGCAATCCGGCAACCCCGTTCGCGCGACTGGATTTTGAATTTCCGATCGGGGCGGATTTGCACAGCAATTGTACGCGCCGGTCATTCATCCGGCGGTCGGCCAATCGATCCGAGGTGACCATGAGTCCACGAATTCCGTCCACGCCCAAGCCGACTGAAGCCGAGCTTGGCATCCTCAATGTGCTCTGGGATCGCGGTGAATGCACCGTGCGCGAGCTGCATGAGGTTCACTATCGGGATGACGGCGCCGGTTACACGACTTCGCTGAAGATGTTGCAGATCATGCATGCCAAGGGACTGGTGGAACGTGACGACTCACAACGCGCGCATGTCTATCGCGCCGCCATTTCCAAGGAGTCGACGCAAAAGCGCTTCCTCAGCGACATCGTCCAGCGCGTGTTCGATGGCTCGTCATCGCAACTCGTGCTGCAGGCCCTGGGCGGCCAGCCGCAGGCCAGTCGCGAAGAGCTCGATGAAATCCGCGCCCTGCTCGACAGCATCGAATCGGGGAAAACACCATGAGCGCGGGTATCGATCTGATGTCATGGATCCAGGTGCTGGGTTGGAGCTTGCTCCACTTTCTCTGGCAAGGTGCATTGATCGGCGTGTTGTACGCATTGACGCGCATGCTGGTGCCGCGCGAGCAGGCCAACGTGCGCTACGCGGCAGGACTGGTCGCGATGGGCGCACTGGCTGCCTGCGTGCCGCTGACGATCACGGTGATGTCCGCCGATATCCCCGCCGTGGCGCTTGCGGCGACGGATGCCGTCGCACTGCCCAAGCTGACGCTTGCGGCCAATGTCGAGGCAATCCAGACGGTATCGGTTTGGAATGAACTTTTGCCATGGCTGGTTTTGGCCTGGATGGCGGGCGTGGTCCTGATGATCGGGCGTGCGGTACGCCAGTGGCGCGCGCTTGAGCGTGTCGCCACGCAGATGGCCTGGCGTCAGGCAGAGCTCGAAGACTTGCTGGCCAGTGTCGCAAGGCGCTTCGGACCGATGGCCGGTGTTCGCATTCTGGTTTCCGAACACATTGATACGCCTACCCTGATCGGCTGGTTCAAGCCGGTGATCCTGATGCCGCTGGCCGTGGTCACGGGTTTTCCGCGCCAGCAGCTTGGCCTCATCCTGGCCCACGAACTGGGTCACCTGCGACGCTACGATCACCTGGTCAATCTTGCGCAGACCGTGGTTGAAACACTTTTGTTCTATCACCCGGTCGTGCACTGGATTTCGCGCGAAGTGCGCCATGAACGTGAAATCTGCTGCGACAACCTGGTGCTCAGGCTTACCCGTGGCGAGCCTCGCGAGTATGCGCGCACCCTGGCTGCACTGGAGAACGTGCGGCAGGTGACGCCACAACTGGCCGTGGCAGCTTCCGGTGGCATGTTGCTTGATCGGGTGCGTCGCATCCTCGGTGCTTCCCCGGCACACAACAGCGCGCATCGTTCCAGTCGCGGACCTTGGCTCGCCGGAATTGCCAGTCTCGGATTGGTGCTTGCCATTGCTGCCGGTTCGAGAATTTCCAGCGAGGAAGAGCTGGCCATCGAGGTGCTTCAACCAGAACTCCAGATGCGCCATGCAGAAGTGCCACTGCGCGTTGAAATGGCCACGCAGGATGCAGCCTTGCGGCCCGAGTTCACTCGTCTTTCAGTCGCGCAAGCCAGTGAACCGGCAGAAATTGCGGCACCAGTAATTTCGCAACGTGAGGTGACCGACATTTCAGTCCCTGCTCTCGTCTCGACGATGGATGCTCCGGTGCTGATGGTTCCTGCGCTTCCGACCCTTGACGCACCGCTTGCCGAGGTGCCAGCCGCACCCGCAACGCCGCAGGATTTGGCCGCTGCAGATCCCGGCGCGGCAGCTCAGGTCAAGAATGACGGCAAGCCCGCTCCACGCGCGGTGCGAATCGTTACACCCAACTATCCGCGCGGCAGCGAAAATGCAGCCGCGTCCAAAGTGGCTTTCGATTTCAGCATCGACCGCAAGGGCAAGGTGCGTGACATCCGTGCAGTTTCCGGCGATACCGAAGGTAGCTTCGCATCGGCAGCCCGTCGCGCCTTGAAGCAATGGCGGTTTGATCCGCAAAGCGTCGAAGGTTTCGCTGGAGCCACTTTCCGCCAGGACTTCGAGTACAGCGGCGCCAGCAATGCCGTGGCGGCAATCGATGAAGAAGAATGTGCTTCCCAAACGGGATCTCACATCTGCCGGCCGATACCCGAGGGCAATGTTTCCAGACTCGATCGCGAACGTGAATCGTCGGCCCAGATGATCGTATTGGCTGGCAATTACCGCTGATTCGCGCAGCCTGTCCCGAGTGGCCGGTTCCACCGCGCAATCCGGGACGGGTTCAGGCACCTTCGTTTCGGATCATCAGTCTGCCAAGCGAACGGTTCGAGGCGCGAATTCGTGTCGGCGAACCATTCCGCTGGGATCGCAACCTTGCTGAAGTCCTGGAATTGGCTTGCCTGTCCGGGCCGAGTCCGCCGCAAAAGCGCATGCAGGGCAAGGACACCTCGTAGATGATGCCGCGTGGGTCCGCGCACGGATCGCCTGCAAGCCTGCAGGCACTTCATTGCTGCCCGGGAGATTCCCGGATGATCGATCATGCTTCAGTTCGTGCCGAACACCAGATTGATGCTGACCAGGGTGGTCACCAGGATGAGGACGGTCAACGGCAGGCCCACGCGCAGGAAATCCCGCGTCTTGTAGCCGCCTGGCCCTGCAATGACCAGCAGCACCGGGTTCGCACTCGGCAGCAGGTAGGTATTCGATGTTGATATGGCAACGATCAATGCGTACGCAGCGGGATTACCACCGGATGCAAGCGCGATATTGATGGCCATCGGCACCATCATCACGGCAGCGCCGACATTGGAAATCACCTGCGAAAGAAGCAGGGCGAGGATGGCGATGAAGGTCTGCACCACCCACGGTGGCAGGTTGCCGAGGTAGACCAGCACTTCCTGCGCGATCCAGGCGGCGGTGCCGGTGGAGTCCATGGCTCCGCCCAACGGAATCAGGCAGGCGAGGATGAAAATCGTTTTCCAGTTGATCGCGTGATAGGCCTCATCCATGCTGAGCACGCCAGCGAGCAGCATGCCCACGGCGCCAGTCAGCATGGCCACCGCCAGTTTGAGGTCGGTGAACAGGCCAAGACCCATGGCGATGCCGAAAAAGATCACCGCATGCCAGATCTTGCTTGGCCGTTGTTCTTCCTGCGGATAGTCGGTCACCACCACGAAGTCGCGCGACTCCGCGGCCAAGGTCAGATCGCGCCACAGACTGTGCACGACCAGCGAATCACCGGGACGCAAGGTCACCTCGCGAACATCCTCGCGAAATACCTGCTCGCCCCGGGTTACCGCCAGAACACTGATGCCGAAGCGTTTGCGCAGGCGCAAGTCGCCGACCCGTTTCTTGATCCAGCGCGAGTTCGGTGACACCACGATCTCGGAAATGCCGGCCCGCGTTGGATTGAACATGTCGCCGAAATTGCGCAGGCGCGCCTGCACCTTGCACAACTGGTTGTTGGCAAATTCGGTGATCTCTTCTCGCTTGCCGAGCACGCCGACGATGCTGCCGACCCAGATCATCTGGTCACCGGGTGGTGCCAGGCGCGCTTCGTTGCCGGTACGCAGGGCGAGGATCAGTGGTGCGCCATGCAGGCGCTCGGCTTCGATCACGCTCATGCCGACCAGGGCGCTCTCGGCGGTTACCGTCAGCTCCATGACTTCGCCATCGATGCCGTACATCTCGGCGAAATAGGTTTCCGTGCGGCCGGGCGTGACTTTCTGTTTTTCTTCCTCGCTTGGCCACAGGCGTGGCGTGACGAAGGCGAAATAGCCAAGCCCGACCAGCAGCAGCGGAATGCCCACGGGGGCGATGGCGAACAGCGGGAATGCCTCGATGCTTTGCGCGCCCGGTGGCAGGTTGCGATTGGCGCTGGCCACCAGGTCATTGAGCAGGATCAGCGGCGAGTTGGAGATCATGGTGGTGTTGGTGCCGGCCAGGATGCAGCAGGCCATCGGCAACAGCAGGCGCTTGAGGGGAATGCCGGTGCGTGCACTGACGCGGCTGACCACGGGCACGAACAAGGTGGCCAGGGCCTGGCTTTGCATGACCGCAGACATGCTGCCGACCATGGCGTTGATCAGATGCGACACGCGCGTCTCCACACCGCCAGCCAGGCGCAGGATGAAAGACGCCGCCTTGCCGAGAACCCCGGTGCGATCCAGGCCAGCACCCATGATCATGACCGCGATCAGCGACATCACCGCATTGCCAGCGAAGCCATCGAATAGTTGCTCAACCGGCATCAGTCCGGTGACACCGATGACCACCAGGACGAGCAGGGCAATCAGGTCGGCGCGGATCCATTCCAGCACCAGCATGAGCACGGTGAACCCGAGCAGGCCAAGCACCAGGGCCATGTCGGTGGTCAGGGTCAGGCTCATGTCCATTGGGCTGGCGACGGCTCCAGGTGGCGCAGATCGAATGAAACGAATGACTCAGGTGCGTTCGTGGATCAGGTCCCACACTCCGTGGCCAAGGCGTACGCCACGTTTTTCGAAATGCGTGCTGATGCGCCATGCCGGTGGCGCAGAGTATGCCCCGTTGCCGGCCCGGTTACGCCAAAGCGGACTGGCATCCATGGTGGCAAGCATGTGTTCGGCATAGTCAGCCCAGTCGGTGGCCAGATGCAGAAGCCCGCCGCTGCGCACCCGCGTGGCGAGCAACTCGATGAATTCGGCCTGGATCAGGCGACGCTTGTGGTGCCGCTTCTTTGGCCAGGGATCGGGAAAGTAGATGCGGACCTCGTCCAGCGAACCCTCGGGAATCTGCTGCTTGAGGACTTCCACGGCGTCGTGCTGGAACAGGCGGACGTTCTCCAATCCGGCCTCCGCCAGCCCGTTCATCAGTCGCCCGACGCCCGGGCGATGCACCTCGATGCCGATGAAATTGCGCTGCGTCTCTTGGCTGGCGGCATGCAAGAGCTGTGCGCCGTTGCCGAAGCCGATCTCAAGGACCACGGGCGCCGCGCGCGCAAACAAGGTATCCAGTTCAAGCAATCCCGTGCCGCTCTCCACTCCAAAGCGCGTCCAATGTGCGGCGAATGCCTGTTCCTGGGCTGGCGTTATGCGGCCCTGGCGCAGCACAAAGCTGCGGATTCGGCGTGTATGGCTGGTGTCCGCGGTGCGGTCGGAGTGGCGCGGATCAGTCATGGCTTCAGCCGAGGGTTCCTTCAAGTGGGCTGGAGGCCGATGCATAACGCTTGCGCGGAATGCGTCCGGCACGGAACGCGGCACGCCCGGCCTCCACGGCCAGGCGCATGGCGTGCGCCATCAGGACAGGTTCACGCGCGCCGGCGATGGCCGTGTTCATGAGTACCCCGTCGCAACCCAGTTCCATGGCTATCGAGGCGTCCGATGCCGTGCCCACCCCGGCATCGACGATGACCGGCACCTTCGCGTTGTCGATGATCTCGAGCAGGTTGTAGCGGTTCTGGATGCCGAGTCCGGATCCAATGGGCGCGGCCAGCGGCATGATCGCGGCACAGCCGATTTCCTCGAGGCGACGCGCCAGCAACGGATCGTCCGTGCAATACACCATGACCTGGAATCCATCGGCCACCAGCCGTTCTGCCGCAATCAGGGTTTGCAGCATGTCCGGGAACAGGGTCTTCTGGTCGCCAAGCACTTCAAGTTTCACCAGGCTGTGGCCATCGAGCAATTCGCGCGCCAGTTGCAGGGTCCGCACGGCATCATCAGCCGTATAGCAGCCGGCAGTATTTGGCAGGATGGTGAAACGGTCGGGCGGCAACACGTCGAGCAGATTGGGTTGCGAAGGGTCCTGGCCGATGTTGGTACGTCGAATGGCGACGGTGACGATTTCGGCAGCAGCGGCCTCGGTGGCCAGACGGGTTTCCTCAAGATCCTTGAACTTGCCCGTTCCGGTCAGCAGCCGTGAACGATAACTGCGACCGGCGATAACCAAATGATCATCGGTGCCTGCGGTTCCCGCTGCGCCGGCTGGCGTCACCCTCAAGGCAGGATTCGCGAGCGATGCATTGGCCGTCATCAGCCGCCACCTATGGCATGCACGATTTCGATGCGATCACCGTTGCAAATGCGGTAGTCGGCATGGGCGCTGCGCGAGATGATCTGCCGGTTGACCTCGACTGCGACGCGTTTGTCGCGGTATCCGGCTGCGTCAAGCAGCTCGCGAAGCGACTGCTCGTGGTCGAGTGTTCGGGTTTCGCCGTTGAGAACGATGTTCATGCGTGAATTGTAGCCCGGATGCCCCATGCGGGGCGCGCACCCGCGGGTTCCGCGAAGCGGAGCCGATCAGGTCGGGTTCACCCGCGCAGGCTCCTGCGGTTCGCGGTCGGCATACCGCAAAAAAAGACGCCGCGGGGATCCGCGGCGTCGCTCATCGGCTTCGATCAAGGACTACCAGTTGCGCGATTTGCGCTGTTGCTGGCTGCTGTCCTGGTTGTCGCTGTCGGATTTCTCGCGCGATTCCTGTGGTGCCGCCTGGCGTTGCTGCGGCTGGCGTTGTTCGACCACGCGAGGCTGCGGTGCGGCCTGCTGAGGTTGCACCTCGCGCTGGGTTCGCTGGACCGGTTCGGATCGCTGCTGTGGCTGATAGCTGCGCTGCTGTTGCTGTTGGGGCTGATAGCTGCGCTCCGACTGCTGCTGCGGTTCACTGCGACGCGTCGGTTGCTGTTGCTGCGGCTGGTAGCTGCGCTGCTCGGGCTGGGACCGTGGTTCATAGCGGCGTTCTGGCACCCGAATCGGCTCCTCGCGCGGCGCAGACATGCCCTGGCTCTGACCTTGCGACTGGCGCATGGTGCGCGAGCTTTGCGTGCCGCGCTGGGTATCGCCAGCGTCGTCCTTGTAGGTTGGCCGCTCACTGGGCTGTGGAGCGCGCACCGTGCGCTCACTGCCTTGCCGGGAAACAGCACCGCTGTCCTGGCGGCTGTCGCGACTCGGGGCATAGCGCACTTCGGATTGCTCGCGCGTGCTGACCGGCTTGCGTACGCTGGATTCGTCAGCTCGGCCTTCGCTGCGTGGCGCACGCACGGTTCGCTCCGTGCCCGCGGAAGGTGCGCCGCGCTGGGCGTCATCCGTACGTTGCGTGCGCGTTGGCGCACCACGACTCTCGACCGACGGGGACTGTGCATTGCCGCGCGAGATCGGTTGGCGTGAATCGCCTGCCGGCTCGCGGGAAACCGCAGCGCGCGTGCCTGCCGGGCTTCGATCATTGCCCACGACCTGCACGCGGGGTGTGCGCTGGCTGGTCCGCACCGGCTTGCGCTCGCTCATTTCCTGCATCTGGCTGACGGCAAGCGGCTGGTTGTTGTTGCGTGAAATGGCCTGGATTCGGGCTTGCGCATTCATTTCCCGAGCGGGGGGCGCGGTGCGCGCAATCACCGTCCGATCAAAATTCGCGTTGCGTGCCACGCGACCGCCGTCGGCCCGTGCCACGCTGCCACCCACGAAGCTGCGCGCGGTGGGCGCGATTTGTACCTGGCTGACCACATTGCTGCGGCTGAGCTGGGCCTGGTTCACCTGGACACGCGCACGGTCCACTGCACGGGCATTGACGAAGTCGTCCCGCGAGACGGCCGTGAATGCACCAACGTTTCCGCCGTACGCATAGTTGGCGTTGCGGATCACCGCGCCACGCGAATAATCGTTGTAGACGTTGGTGATGTAGGTGTTGTTGATGATCGTCGTGTTGTGCACGTTGATGTTGTTGAAGTAATTGCGGGAGCCGCGATACCACGGCACGTAGACATCACGAGGTCCGAGCGGGAACCAGCCAACCGGGCCACCCACGGAAATTCCGACGTTGAATCCGCCTCCGCCGACAAAGGCAACCAGTGCAGGGGCATAGATCGGCCGCACATGGCGCGGACCGGGCACCCAGCCCCAACGGTTTCCCACATAGGCCCAGCGGCCGTAATGGGACGGAGCAAAGCCCCAGGATTCATTGTCGACCCAGGTCCAACCCCACGGGTCGATCCAGGACCAATGCCCATGGCGATACGGCGCCCAGCCCGCATTGACCCGCGGATACCAGATCGAACCGTAGGTTGCGGCCGTGCTCCAGGAGCCGTAGTCGTCGAGGTCGGCGTAACCGATGATTTCCTCGGACACGTAGCGGCGCGACGGCGAGTTCTGATAGCGGTCCATGCGCTCGAAGCACCAGCGATCGAAATCATCTTCCCGCGGCAAGTCGAAAACGCGCACATCGCGAAGCCTGTCATCGTAAAAGCGATAGGCGCGTCCTTCGCGCACGCTGTAGCTGGCGTTGTCACGGCCGTAGACTTCCGCATCGCCATCCACCACCGAAACCATGGTGGAGTCGCCGTCGGGCGAAATGTCGATGCGGTACAGGCCCGGCCGATCGATGACCAGGGCCAGGGTCGGCGTATCCACCTCGTAGTACTGGTCGTCGAACACGCGGCGCACATTGAGGCTCGCCGTGCCCGAGGTCAGCTCAAACTGGGCCTGGGAATCGTCCAGGTTGAGCAGTCGGAACGAGGAGCGCTCGTCCAGGCGAAGCGTCGCTGCGCCAATTTCCATTTCGACACGCGAGGCGCGGTCGGAGTACAGGGAGTCACCGGTGATCAAGGGGCGATTGATGCGCGCCTCGCTCCATTCCTCCATGCCTGCAGGTTGCATGCTGACGTAACCGCCGAGGTAACTTACGCGTGCGACGCGCCCGGGCGGATCGGCGAATGCCGAACTGCTGACCGTGCACAGCGCCAGCACCAGGCTGGCCAGCCAGAAACCCAAGGGTGAAAAGTGTCGCTTCAACATGTTGCTCTCCTGAATGACCGGACGTTCCTCAGCCAGGGAGCCAATGCTCCGCTGTGGACCTTCCGGTGCACGCGTATATCAACGCATGCAAGCTGAACGCGGACTATCCATCCTGGCCTTTGTCCGCATGTCATGATCGTTTGCATTTTCGCCCCGTCAAAGCGTGCGCCAGTGCGGCATCCCGGCGGCAATTGGATCACGCTTGCCGCTTGACGCCGTTCACGGATAATCTGCGCCTGCAGTCTGACAGGCTGCTGATGCGGGTGTAGCTCAATGGTAGAGCTGTAGCTTCCCAAGCTACTGACGAGGGTTCGATTCCCTTCACCCGCTCCAGACTTTCCGGTGGTACCGCCTCCAAACGCCTGCGTGTCCCGCCATGAAGATTGCAATTCTTTCCCGCAACGCCTCCCTGTATTCGACATCGCGACTGGTCGAGGCGGGGCGCAAGCGTGGCCACCGAGTTCGCGTGCTCGATCCCCTGCGTTGCTACATGCGCATCTCGCACCAGGGATTCGAGATGCACTACAAGGGGCGCGCCTTGAGCGGCTTCGATGCCGTCATTCCGCGCATCGGTTCTTCGATCACCTTCTATGGAACTGCGGTACTGAGGCAGTTTGAAATGATGGGGGTGTACACGCCGAACTCATCGGATGCGGTCCTGCGTGCCCGCGACAAGCTCCGATCGCTGCAATTGCTCGCTCGCGAGGGCATTGACCTGCCGCGTACCGTTTTTGGCGACTACCCGGACGACACAGCGGACCTGCTGCGCATGTTGGGTGAGCCGCCGCATGTCATCAAGCTCAACGAAGGGGCCCAGGGCCAGGGCGTGTTGCTGGCGGAGAAGCGGTCGGCGTCGCAGGGCATGATCGAAGCGTTTCGCGGGCTCTACGCGAATTTCGTCGTGCAGGAGTTCATTGCCGAGGCCGGCGGTGGTGACTTGCGCTGCTTCGTGATCGGAAACCAGGTTGCTGCGGCCATGCATCGCCAGGCTCCGGAAGGTGATTTCCGGGCCAACCTGCATCGGGGTGGAAAGGCCAGTGCCGTGGAGCTTTCGACCCAGGAAATCAACATCGCCCTTCGCGCAGCCAGGACCATGGGGCTTGGAATTGCCGGCGTGGACCTGCTGCGCTCCCAACGCGGGCCCTTGGTCCTTGAAGTCAACGCATCGCCTGGCCTGGAGGGCATCGAATCGGCCACCGGCGTGGATGTGGCCGGCGCGATCATCGCCAGCGTGGAAGAGGGCGCGGCGCGGCGGGCCTGAGCCGGAGCGGGGTTTGCTCCCGCATTGGCATTAACGCAAGACTCAGAGCGACTTAACCTCGATTTAAGTTGCAGATGCCTATAGTCGGGCCACTGTAGGTTCTGCTCGACACTCCTAAAGACGTGTTCCGGTGACAGGCAGATTACGGTAATCGGGGCAGTAGCTTTTGGCCCAAGCGAGGTGTGTTCCCCCAAAGGCACCTCCTTGGGCCATTTTATTGCGCCTCGATCGGCAACCCCCATCCTCGGCATTGCTCTTCCGTCCCGGAACATCCTTTTCGGGAGTTCCGCAGAAAGGCAACGCTGATCAAGTGGTGCAACCGTCACGACAGATCCTTCGTCAGGCTCAGGACAGGCTCTGCCCAACAGATTGATTGTTATCAAAACGGGTGGCGCTCTGAAAGTCCTCCAGCCGCACCGCGCGGCTTGGAAAGGCAGCCAGCCTTCCCCTCGCCTCGCAGCACGACTGGCGAACTTTCTGAACGCCATGACGGCTGTACCACTTGATCAACGTTGCCTTAAGCTATGCCCGCCATGCGCATACTCGTCATCGAAGACAATAGCGACATCGCCGCCAATGTAGGCGACTTTCTGGCCGATCGCGGCCATGTGGTCGATTTTGCCGGGGACGGGGTGACCGGACTGCACCTTGCGGTCGTCAACACCTTCGATGTCATCGTCCTCGACCTCAGCCTGCCCGGCATGGATGGGCTCGAGGTCTGCCGCAAACTGCGCCAAGACGCGCGAAAGCAGACCCCGGTATTGATGCTGACGGCGCGCGATGCGCTGGAGCAGAAGCTTTCCGGTTTTGATTCCGGCGCGGATGACTACATGGTCAAGCCGTTCGCGTTGCAGGAACTGGCCGCACGCCTTGAAGTGCTGGGGCGGCGTGGCAAGGGGGCCAAGACGCGCCTGCTGCAACTGGCCGATCTCACCTACAACCTCGATACCCTGGTCGTGATCCGCGACGGCAAGTCGATCCAGCTCAATCCGATTGCGCTCAAGCTGTTGCAGGCACTGATGGATGCAGCGCCGTCGGTAGTGACTCGCCAGGAGCTGGAAACCCGGGTTTGGGGCGAGGAGTTGCCCGACAGCGACTCCTTGCGCGTACACATCCACGGTCTGCGAGCGGCAATCGACAAGCCGTTTGCCAAGCCGCTGATCCAGACCCGCCACGGAATCGGTTATCGCATGGTCGATCCGGATGCAGTACCGGCGTAGGCTGCGCAGCCGGATCATTGTTTCGTTTGCCATTTTCGGTCTGACGCTGACGGCCTTGTTCGCGGTCAGCGCGGTACTGTTGCGCGGTTGGCTGGAAAGCAACCTGATTGGCGAAACCCTGCAGAACAACCTGTCAGGCTACGCGGACCAGTTCTACAAGGATCCGCAAACGCCCGGCGTGCCGTTCGAGAAGATAGCCGGCTTTACCTACAGCGAACGAAAATTCGCCAACGTGCCATTTGCCTGGCGCGAGTTGCCCAACGGCATCCACGATCTGGATGAAAGCAACGGCAAGGGGGGGCGGCAAACCTACAAGCTGGCGGTGCGCAAGGATCCGCACTACTGGTTCTTCCTGCGTTACGACACCACCCAGGAAATGAACGCCCAGCGTCTGCTGCAAGTCGCGCTGGTGCTTGCGGTGCTGGTGTTCAGCCTGCTGTCGCTGATCATCGGGTTCTGGTCCTCCGCGCGCGTCATGCGTCCGGTAACCGACTTGGCCAAGCGCGTGCAGGCGCTCAGTCGCAGCGGCCAGGTGCAGGCCCTGAAGCCCCACTTTGCCGACGACGAGGTGGGGCAACTGGCCGCCGCGCTCGATGAATACGCGGAACGTCTGACCCATCTGGTCGAGCGCGACCGCGAGTTCAATGCCGACGTCAGCCATGAGCTGCGCACCCCGCTGGCAGTGATTGCCACGACGACGGAGTTGCTGATGGCGCAGGATTTGCCGCCCAAGGTCCATGAGCGATTGCGCAGGATTGAACGCGCGGTGCGTCAGTCGACCGAGCTTACCGATGCCTTGCTGCTGCTTTCGCGCAGCGAGCGGCAGGCACCTACGGACGGGGAAACCACGGATGTTGCGCGGGTGGCCGAGCAGGTCATCGATATCAGCCGGCCCCACTTGGGCAGCAAGCCGGTCAGCGTCCGACTCGAAATCGAACAACCCTTGCAGGCAACGGCGCCCTCCTCGGTGGTTGCGGTGGCATTGACCAACCTGATCAGCAATGCGTTCAAGTACACGCAGAGCGGGGAAGTGGCGGTAATCGTCGGCCATGGCCGCGTCGCCGTCGAGGATACGGGTCCGGGTATCCGCCTGGAGGATGCCGAGCGCCTGTTCCAGCGCGGCGAACGGGGCACGAATCTGGTCAAGGGCGCGGGACTCGGTCTGGCCATCGTGCGCAGGCTATGCGAGCTGTACGGCTGGGAAGTTTCCCTCGCACCACGTCCACAGGGTGGCGCAGTGGCCACCTTGCAATTCGACAAGCGGAGTTAACCCGGATATTTCACGAGGTCGCGCAGAATGGCATCGTCAACCTTGGCAACTCCAGGGTTTCGGCCGGGATCGACACCATGACAGGCTGTCCGCGGCCATTTTGCACTGGCGCGGCCCTCGCGGGTCTTTTGCGGCAATCGCCACGTTGCTTGTCGCCCCAATGGAACCACCATTGCGGCTCCGCGCGTCTCGCGCTTGTCGCAAAATCCTCCGCGATCATCCGCGCCCCCTCATGAAGTATCCGGGTTGATCAGCCGACCGGATCCAGCCAGTTCCACCGGTCCGGGGTCTTGCCGCTGAACAGGCCGAAGTAGAGATCCTGCAGGCGCCGCGTGATCGGTCCGGCCTTGCCTTCGCCGATGGTCTTGCCGTCGACCGCGCGGATGGGCGTGACTTCGGCGGCCGTGCCACACATGAGGATTTCATCGGCGAGGTAGAGGTATTCGCGTGGCATGTCACGCTCGATCACCTCGATGCCATTCTCGCGCGCCAGCGTGATCAGCGTGTGGCGAGTGATGCCATTGAGGATGGCTGCACTCACTGGCGTGGTGTGCAGCTGGCCATCGAACACCAGGAACAGGTTTTCACCGGCACCCTCGCTGAGCAATCCGGTGGATGCCAGTGCAATGCCTTCGCCAAAGCCGAGGCGGCGTGCTTCGCGCGCGATGAGTTGGCCAGACAGGTAATTGCCACCGGCCTTGGAGCCGGCCGGAATGGTGTTTGGCGCCATGCGCTGCCAGCTCGAAACGCAGGCATCGATTCCGGACTCAAGCACGCCGGGGCCCAGGTACGGACCCATTTCCCAGGTGGCCACGGCAACGTCAATGGGAGTTTCCGCAGAAAGCCCGAATCCGCCCAGACCGCGATAGGCCACCGGCCTGAGATAGGCCTTGGTCAATTTGTTGGCGCGAATCGTGGCGCGACAGGCTTCCGCCAGTTCATCGATGGTGTACGGGATTTCCATGCCGTAGATCCTGGCCGACATGTAAAGGCGCTTGAGGTGATCGCCAAGCCGGAAGATGGCCGGTCCCTTTGGCGTTTCATAGCTGCGGATGCCTTCAAATACCGACGAACCGTAGTGGACGACGTGCGCCATGACATGCACGGTGGCCTCGGCCCAGGGCTTGATCTGGCCGTTCTGCCAGATGAATTGCGGATAGTTCATGGCCACGTTCCTCGTGTTCGTTCGCAAGTCCTCAATCATAACCGCTGCACCGGCAGCGGGCGATGCACCGTTCGCAATCGCTTGAATTGCAAGGCTTACCACGGTATCAGCAGCCACCAGCATCCGTTGGCATCGGTCACATCAAAACGGACAACCGATTCATAGGGCACCTGGTTGTCGTGCTCGGAAACCGTGCGCACGACGAGGCTGAGGGCGGGCGGCGACTCCCGCGCGAACCTCGGCTGACGCGATTGCGGAAGGTTGCCCCAAGAGTCGTAATCCAGTTCCATCGACAACAGGGGTTCGGAAACCAGCACCGCAAGTTCGCGCAAGGCGGCAATGCTTGAGCCTTGTCCCATTCCATCCCACAGGATCAGTCCCGAGAACGCGACGGCTTGCTCGGGGTTGAACGTGGCGCGCGCCCGGCGCAGTAGGTCTTCGGCGGAGACGGGGCAGGTCTGGGTCAAGGGAACGGACGTCCCGTATTGCGGGAGTTCGTGAACGCCCGCCGCGGCGTCGACCGCTGGCGCAGGCATGGACCTGCCGCATTCCTTGTCACTGAAGGTTGGCTCACCGTCGGCGCCGATGCAGCGATGGATTGCAGGTTGTTGGGCATGCGCGCAATCCACGACCGATACGGCAAAGGGCAGCAGCCACAATGCCAGGCGCCAGGCCCGGATCCGCGGCTTGTCATGTGTCGCCAGTTCTGCTGTAGTAGCGCGCATGAAGCAATACTCCTCCCATTCCTGCGCATTCACGGCGGTCGCGCTGAATCGCGCCGAGAATAATACGTCGCCCACATCGGGGGTCGACGTGCATTGAGGTTTGTTTTCCAACGCACGCACAAGGCCCGCGGAAACGCGGGCCTTTTTTTTACATCAACAGAGGGATTGGCCCATGTGCTCCATTTTCGGAATGTTCGGATTGCAGGCGGAGGATGACCCGGTTGCCCTGCGCCGGCTTGCCCTTGAACTCTCCCAACGGCAACGGCATCGCGGCCCGGACTGGAGCGGCGTGTATCAAGACGAGACGGCGTTGCTCGTGCATGAGCGCCTGGCCATAGTTGATCCGGCCGGCGGCTCGCAGCCCATCCGTTCGGCGGATGGCGAACTGGCGCTCGCCGTGAATGGCGAGATCTACAACCATCGCCAGTTGGAGCAGGGCCTGGGCACGGACTACGCGTTCCAGACCGGATCCGATTGCGAGGTGATCAATGCCCTGTACCGCGAGCATGGCGCGGATGGTGTTGCCCTGCTCAACGGCATTTTCGCGTTCGCGTTGTGGGATAGAGGGCAGCAGCGCTATCTGATTGCACGCGATCCCCTGGGTGTGTGTCCCCTGTATTGGGGGCATGATCGCGAGGGGCGCCTGTGCGTGGCTTCGGAGATGAAGGCCCTGGTTGGCGTCTGCGCAGACCTTGCGGTTTTCCCGCCCGGCCATGTCTACGACAGCTCACGCGGCGAATTGCAGCGCTACTACCAGAAGCCCTGGCGCGCATACGAAGCGACGCGCGATGTGGACGTGAGTGCGCAGGACCTGCGCGCGGCCTTCGAAGCCGCGGTGCATCGGCAGATGATGACGGACGTGCCTTACGGCGTGCTGCTTTCGGGAGGCCTCGACTCCTCCCTGGTCGCCGCCTGCGCCGCACGCTTTGCCCGCCATCGCATCGAAGAGGATGATCGCTCCGAAGCGTGGTGGCCGAGGCTGCACTCGTTCGCCATCGGCCTTGAAGGCTCGCCCGACCTGGCCGCCGCGGAAGTGGCGGCGAAAGCGCTGGGCACCGTGCATCACGGATTTCGCTACAGCTTCGAGGAAGGGCTGGATGCGATTCCGGAAGTGATCCGGCACGTGGAAACCTACGATGTCACCACCATCCGCGCGTCCACGCCGATGTACCTGCTGGGGCGGCGCATCAAGGCCATGGGCGTGAAGATGGTGCTCTCGGGAGAAGGTTCCGACGAGATCTTCGGCGGCTACCTGTATTTCCACAAGGCGCCCGATGCGCAAGCCTTCCACGAGGAAACCGTGCGCAAGCTCGATGCCTTGCATCAATTCGACTGTGCGCGCGCCAACAAGGCGATGATGGCCTGGGGCGTGGAGGCACGCGTGCCCTTTCTTGATCTGGAATTTCTCGACATCGCCATGCACATGGATGCGAAACACAAGATGGCCGGCAAGGGGCGCATCGAAAAGGCGGTGCTGCGCGAGGCCTTTGTCGGTGCATTGCCCGATGAAATCCTGTGGCGACAGAAAGAACAATTCAGCGATGGTGTCGGCTATGGCTGGATCGACGGGCTCAAGGCGCACGCCGAAGCCGCGGTCAGTGATCGCGAATTTGCCGCCGCCGACAAGCGTTTCCCGCTCAATCCGCCGGCAACCAAGGAGGCCTACTTCTATCGCGCCATCTTCGAGCAGCATTTTCCCGGCGATGCCTGTGCGCAGACGGTACCCGGCGGAAAGTCGATTGCTTGTTCCTCGCCTGCGGCGATTGCCTGGGATCCGGCCTTTGCGAAAGCCGCGGACCCTTCGGGTCGTGCCGTGTCGGGGATTCACTTGAGTGCCAACACCTGAAGGCTGCGATCAAGGTTGCGAAGGTCAGCACTGCCCCAGGAGTTGCCGTTCATGGTTCGACAGGCTCACCACGAACGGGAGTTGGATGGGCTCACCACGAACGGGAGTTGGGTGGGCTCACCACGAACGGACTTGCCTGCCCACGTTCACTTTGTCCCCGTTCGCCCTGAGCCCTTCGACCGTGCTCAGGACAGGCTTGTCGAAGGGTGAGCGGGCGGCCTTGCGATCCGTTCATGGTTCCCTTCGACAAGGGAGGGTCTGAACAAGTATTGTCGCGAGCAAGCTCGCTCCCACCATTGCTTGATTTTGTGGGAGCGAGCTCGCTCGCGACGAATGAGTTCCGTACTTGTTCAGAGTTTCCTTAGATGCGCTCAAGCACGGCGCTGGTCGGCTTGGCGCGATTGAGCGTATAGAAATGCAGGCCAGGCGCGCCACCGGCAATCAGCTTGCGGCATAGATCGGCGACCACATCGGCACTGAAGGTGCGAATGGATTCGACATCATCCCCCAGCGCGGACAGACGCTTGCCCAGCCAGCGCGGAATCTCGGCACCGCACATGTCGGAGAAGCGGCGAAGCTGGCTGAAATTGCTGATCGGCATGATGCCGGGTGTGATTGGCGCGCTGATGCCAAGTGCCCTGGCAGCATCGACAAAGCGGAAATAGCCGTCTGCATTGTAGAAATACTGGGTGATCGCGCCGTTGGCACCGGCATCGATCTTGCGCTTGAAGTTGACGAGGTCCGAAAGGGCGTCGTTCGACTGCGGATGCACCTCCGGGTAGCAGGCGACTTCGATATGGAAGTGGTCGCCGGTCTCGGCACGGATGAACTCGACCAGGTCGCTTGCGTAGCGGAAGTCGCCATGGCTTGCCATGCCGGATGGAAGATCGCCGCGCAAGGCGACGATGCGCTTGCAGCCCATGGATCGATAATCGTTCAACAGGCCGCGGATCTCGTCTCGCGTCCCGCCCATGCAGGAAAGATGCGGTGCGGCATCGAGGCCATGCACCTCGCGCAGGCGGCGGATCGTTTCCGGCGTGTAGCTCAAGGTCGAACCGCCCGCGCCGAAGGTGCAGCTGACGTATTCCGGCTTGAACGCCTTGAGTCTTGGCAGCGCGGATTCCAGCGTCGCGCGTTGCTCGTCGGTCTTTGGCGGAAAAAACTCGAAGCTGATCGGTGGCATGGAAGGCGGAAGGCTGGCACGCGGGAGCCGCGAGTATATATCGCTTTGTCGCGATGAAGCGATATGTTGGATTCAGGCGGCTCATCCGCGGCCCGAGCCTCAGCGATAGATCTGGTACAGCAGCAGGTAGACGACGACACCCGATACCGACACGTACATCCACACCGGCCACGTCCAGCGTGCGATGGCGCGATGGCGGGAATCGCGCC
>Ga0208460_10000109_pt1 | contig 59821 bp, 42 predicted proteins | sample AD_STIC10_MetaG_FD_184436 | JGI IMG/M metagenome (GOLD analysis project Ga0208460, IMG submission 184436) | Active sludge microbial communities of municipal wastewater-treating anaerobic digesters from USA - AD_STIC10_MetaG (SPAdes) (version 2) | ecosystem: Engineered > Bioreactor > Anaerobic >... | reverse complement strand
TCACGCACAGGCCGGTTCGACCAAACCCACCGGCATATCCGGCCAGCAGGAAATAGGCACCACAGCTCATGAACAACAACCCGACCCGCGGCTGGTCGCGAGACTTGCGCGCCTCCTCGCCCAGGTTTGCCGCCAGATCTGCCTTGTACTGACGAGACAGGCCGGGCAAGGCCGCCAGCATCATCGCCACGGCAGACGCCAGCAGTCCACGGTGGAAAAGAGCGCCCTCCACGTGCTCGGAAATGATTGCGACCACCCAGCCAAACAACGCGGTGAGAACGAGCGAGCCAATCACCGCGATGGCACCCAGCGCCACCCAACCGCCAATCCGATCGGCCCAACCTGCATCCGTGACATCGGGCTTTTCCCGCTTCGTGGAAGCGGCAACACCGACCACGCCGATCGACATGATGGAAAAGGACAACTGAAACAGCCCGAGCACAAGGAACGCGCCTGCGGACCAACCGAGAACCAGTACGCCAAGCAGCGGAACCAGATGCGGGACGACAATGGATACCTTGTCCATGAAGTCCGCCCAGGGTTGCAAGGCATGGGGTGGTGAGGGCGTCCCGCCGGGTTTCATGCGCATGCCTTTCGTCAACGCCAGGATGCGTGATCATCGCCTGCCTTGCGCTGCCGGTACACCGTCCGGATTCGCCGCTGGCCTGCATGATGCTCTAGCCTGCATTATTCACGAACGTCACAGGAAAACGCCCGAAGTCTTGATATGACAACGCATTCCCGATCTCTACTGTTTCAACAAAGTGTCTGCCTGCGTTTCCCTGCTGGCATGGCCCTCGCGGGTCTTTTGCCCCAATCGCGGTGTTGCTTGTCGCCCCAATGGAACCACCATTGCAGCTCCGCGCGCCTTGCGCTTGGGGCAAAATCCTCCACGAACATCCGCGCCCGTTCATGAACAATGCAGGCTAGCATCGCTTCCATGAATCCGTCACCGAACCTCTACCTGATCGGCCCGATGGGTGCAGGCAAGACCTCGATCGGACGCCACCTCGCCGATCAGTTCAGCCTGCCATTCATCGATCTGGATCATGCCCTGGAGGAGCGCCACGGCATCGGCATTCCGCTCATGTTCGAACTCGAGGGCGAAGCCGCATTCCGCAGGCGCGAGAGTGCGATGCTGGGTGAATTGGTGAAGCAGGACGGCGTGGTTCTCTCCACTGGGGGCGGCGCCGTGCTGGATGCGGACAACCGCAGGCAGTTGAGCTCGCATGGCTTCGTGGTCTGGCTGGATGTCGATGTCGAAACCCAGTTGCAGCGCCTGCGCAATGATCGCCAGCGTCCCCTGCTGGCTGCGCAGGATCGACGCGCGAAGTTGGAGCAAATGGCCCAGGTGCGCAATCCGCTGTACGCGGAAATCGCCGACCTGCGCATTCCCGCTTCGCCGCTGGCCAGCAGTTCCAGCGTGTCTCGCCGCCTCGCCGCGCACCTTGCGCGCAACTGGATTCCCACAAAAATGCAGACCCGCGCATGATCGAGCTTGAAGTCAGTCTGGGCGAGCGCAGCTATCTGATCCACATCGGCAGTGGCGGCATTGCCGATGCCAAGCTGTGGCGCCGGCACATCCGCGGTCGCCAGGTGCTCGTGCTCAGCAATGCGACCGTGGCGCCGCTCTATCTGGACACGCTGCTCGACGGCCTGCACGGACTCGCCCATGCCAGCGTGATCCTGGAGGATGGCGAACAGTTCAAGACCTTCGACAACATTGCCCGCATTCTCGATGCCCTGGCCCGGCTCGGCGCCAATCGCGACGCCACCCTGATTGCACTGGGCGGTGGCGTGATCGGCGACATGGGCGGCTTTGCCGCGGCTTGCTGGATGCGCGGCATTGCCTTCGTGCAGATGCCCACAACCCTGCTGGCCATGGTCGATTCCTCTGTGGGTGGCAAGACCGGCGTCAACCTGGCCGCCGGCAAGAACCTGGTGGGCGCCTTTCACCAACCCAGCGCGGTGGTGATCGACACGGCGACGCTGGCCACGCTGCCACGGCGCGAATTTGTTTCCGGGCTGGCCGAAGTCATCAAGATCGGCGCCATCGGCGATGCCGCGTTCTTCGGATTCCTTGAAAACCACGCCGAAGCGATCCTTGGGCGCGAACCCGGAGTGCTTGAACAGGCCATTGCCGTGAGCTGTCGCCACAAGGCGGGCGTGGTGGCACGCGACGAGCGCGAGCAGGGGGAACGCGCCCTGCTCAACTTCGGCCACACCTTTGCCCATGCGCTGGAGACCGAAACCGGCTACGGACACCTGCTTCACGGCGAGGCGGTGGCTATCGGCATGCTGCTGGCAGCCCGCCTTTCGGCCAGCCTGGGACGCGCGGCACAAGCCGATGCCGAGCGCCTGCAAGCGTTGCTCGAACGCATGGGCCTGCCGACCCGACTGCCCAACGGCATGGATCCGCAACGATTGCTCCAGCACATGCGTCTGGACAAGAAATCCGTCAGCGGCGAACTGCGCCTGATCCTGTGGCGGGGGATTGGCCAGGCCGAAATCGTCAGCGGGATCGATGAGACCGCCATTCTCGATCAGCTGAAAAACACGGCTGCGGCAGCATGACCAACACACAAGCGCAGCGAATCACCCGCATTGCGGGCTAAAATTGCAGCATGCGCATCTACATGCAAACGCGGTCGGACGATTCCGCACCGCTCCGCTTCTATCAGCTGTCCTTGCAACAGGACCTGCTCGGCGGCTGGACCCTGTACCGCGAATGGGGCAACCAGGGCGCGCGCTCGAGCATGAAGCGCGAGGTCTACCTCGACCGCGACAGCGCGGTGAGCGCGTTTGAGAAGGCGCGCGATTCGCAGGTCAAGCGCGGATTCCGCGTGGTCTTCAGCCAGGGCATGGAAAACTCCCATGCACATTGAAGGCATTGCACTCGTGATACTGCTGGGTGTGTCGGCGTCGGCCGTCGCATTCGAGCCCGGCAGCGAGCGGGTGTGCAAGCCGAGTGCCGATGGCCAGACCTTCGAATGCCGCGACAAGGTCACCGGCGAGGTCGATGCACCTCCGGAAACGCAGGAAACACCCGTAGCCGCCGTTGCCAGCAAGGTTTCGGCGCCGGTGCCGGCAACGCCGATGCCAGCGCCAGTCGATGACCATGATCCGACCGCGCCGCCAGCGCGCAACCTGCCCAATTACCTGATGCAGCGTCCGCAATCGCAACCGTCGGCGCCCCTCACAACGCCGCCTCCCGCCCCGGCAACCGTCGAGGCTCGCAAGGCGGAGCCTCCGCCGGCAGCCATCGTGGAGGCGCCAAAGCCCGCAGCTTCCCCCGCACCGGCACCGGCTGCGGCCCCGCCGGATAAACCGGTTGTTCGTGAGGCGCCCGCTACCCGAGCGCAGGCGCCCGAAACCGTATCGAAACCCGCAGCCGCGGCACCTGCGCCAGTCGTAACGCCGGAAGCGGCGTCCAGCGCGGCAATCCCGGCGGCGTCTACGGATGCGTCCGCTTCGCGCAATCTGGCCGGTGCCCGCGAATTCGGCCGGCTGCCTGCCGGGCACTACACCCTGGTACTGGCCAGCGTGCGCAATCCGGCTGCCCTCGATGCGCTGGCGCTCGCCCTTGCCGACCTGCCCGGCGTCTTGTACCGACTCAAACTGGCCATGCCCGATGGCGACTGGTACAGCCTGTGCTGGTCGGATTTCACCGACGTCGAGGCCGCCCGTGCGGCACGCACCAGCTTGCCTTCCGATGTCGGCATCACTTCCGGTTGGCCGCGCAAGATCGGCCTGCTGCAAAAAGAAATCGCCCGTTGAACCCCTGGAGTCTGTTGTGACCGAACACCGCTTCCTGCGCGCGCTGCGGCGCGAGCCCGTGGACACCACGCCGGTCTGGATCATGCGCCAGGCCGGTCGCTACCTGCCCGAATACCGCGCCACGCGCGAGCGTGCCGGCAGTTTCCTGGCGCTGGCCAAAACGCCGGAGCTGGCCTGCGAAGTCACCCTGCAGCCCTTGGCACGCTTTGATCTCGATGCCGCGATCCTGTTTTCCGACATCCTCACTGTGCCCGACGCCATGGGTCTGGGCCTGCATTTCGTCGAAGGTGAAGGTCCGAAATTCGCCCACCCCTTGCGCAGTCGCGAGGCCATCCTGCACCTGGGTGTACCCGATCCGGAAACCTCGCTGCGTTACGTCACCGATGCGGTGCGCCTGATTCGTCGTGAACTGGCCGATCGCGTGCCGCTGATCGGATTTTCCGGCAGTCCGTGGACGCTGGCCTGTTACATGATCGAGGGCGAGGGCTCGTCCAGTTTCAGTCGCGCCAAGGCCCTGGCCTGGGACGATCCGTCAACCCTGCATCACCTGCTCGATATCAATGCGCGCGCCGTCGTCGCCTATCTTTCCGCGCAGGCTGCCGCCGGTGCGCAAGCGCTGATGGTGTTCGATACCTGGGGTGGCATGCTTGCCGCAGAACAATTCGTCGAGTTTTCGCAGCGCTATCTGGGCATGGTCGCGCAGGCGCTCAAGTCGAACGCGGCGACCCGCGATATTCCGTTGATCCTGTTCTCCAAGGGCGCCAATGGACATCTTGAGGGCCTCGCCGACAGCGGTTGCGATGCGCTCGGCGTCGACTGGACCATCCGCCTGTCCGAAGCACGTGCGCGCGTGGGTCATCGGGTCGCCCTGCAAGGCAATCTGGATCCGGCCACCCTTGCGGCACGACCCGAGGCGATCCGCGAGGCCGTTCGGCAAACGCTGGCCAGCTTCGGTGACGGCCCCGGACACGTGTTCAACCTCGGCCATGGCATCACCCCGGACATCGACCCCGCCCATGTCAGCGTGCTGGTCGATGCCGTGCACGAATTCGGCCGACGCAAAGACAGCGTCGACCAGACGTAGAGCCGAGCTTGCTCGGCTATCAACGCATCGCGAACAGCAAGCGGAGCAAGCTCCGCTCTACGGGAACCACGATGCTCTTGTAGAGCCGAGCTTGCTCGGCTATCGACGCATCGCGAACAGCAAGCGGAGCAAGCTCCGCTCTACGGGAACCACGATGCTCTTGTAGAGCCGAGCTTGCTCGGCTATCGACGCATCGCGAACATCAAGCGGAGCAAGCTCCGCTCTACGGGAACCACGATGCTCTTGTAGAGCCGATCTTGCTCGGCTATCGACGCATCGCGAACATCAAGCGGAGCAAGCTCCGCTCTACGGGAACCACGATGCTCTTGTAGAGCCGAGCTTGCTCGGCTATCGACGCATCGCGAACAGCAAGCGGAGCAAGCTCCGCTCTACGGGAACCACGATGCTCTTGTAGAGCCGAGCTTGCTCGGCTATCGACGCATCGCGAACAGCAAGCGGAGCAAGCTCTACGAGGGCTCACGCCACGGACGCAATGCCGTTTGCAGCATGGCCAGTGTGATCGGCTTGCGCAGGAAACCATCCATGCCGGCGGCACGGGTCTGCGCTTCCTCATCGCCGGTTGCGCGCGCGGTGATGGCGATGATCGGCAAATGCGCGGAGCCTTCACGCTCACGCTCACGGATCATGCGGGCCAACTGCAAGCCATCGATGCCGGGCAAGTCCAGATCCATCAGCGCAACATCAATGCCCGCTTCGCCGAGCGCCGCCAGCGCGGCAAGCCCATGTGCGGCATGTGTCACGCGCAGGCCTTCGCTTTCGAGCATGCCGCAGATCACCGCGGCGATGGTCGCATCGTCTTCGACGACCAACACGTGGATGCCTTGATGCGTGCGCCCTGCCTGCGCATCCGCGTGCGGACTTCCGACAGGTGAAGGCAAGGGCATGGCCGCAGCTTCGGCAATCGTCTTGAGCGGAAGAAAAACACGGATGCAGCTTCCCTTGCCCAGGGTGCTTTGCACGGAAATCCCGCCACCCATCAATTCCACCAGTTGCTGACAGATCGACAAACCCAATCCGCTGCCGCCGAAGCGTCGCGTCACCCCTGCGGATTGTTCAAACCGACCGAACAGGCGCTGGCGGATATCCTCGCTCATGCCGGGGCCGGTATCGGCGACCTGAAATTCAATGCCTTCGCCTTCGCGTTCACCAGTCCCCGGCGCGGCCTTGAGCGTGATGGTTCCGCGTTCGGTGAACTTGATCGCATTGTTGACCAGGTTGAACAGCACCTGCTTGATGCGCAGGGCATCCCCCTCAACCCGACGCGGCAAGCGCGCATTGGTTTCGACAACCAGTTGCAGCCCCTTTTTGCGTGCCAGTGGTTCCTCAAGCGCCGCCACCTCGCCTAGCAAACCGGCGGGATCGAGCGGTCGCTGTTCGAGGGCCAGCTTGCCGGCTTCGATGCGCGCCAGGTCGAGGCTGTCGTTGACCAGGCGCAAAAGCAAATCACCCGAGCGGCTGATCGCCTCCGCATAGCCGCGCTGGCGTTCATCCAGCGGGGTTCCCTGCAGCAGTTCGGCCATGCCCAGCATGCCGGTCATGGGCGTGCGGATCTCATGGCTCATGTTGGCGAGAAAGGCGGATTTTGCGCTGGCCAGGTGTTCGGCTGCCTGCTGCTTCTGTTCGGCCAGCTCGATGGCGTGCCGCTGGCGCAAGCGCGCGCGCCAGGTACGCAAGCCGAGCACGATCAGCATCAAGGCCATGGCGGCATAGGCGACATAGGCAATCGGCGTCAGCCAGGGCGCAGCGGCGACGCCGATCGCGAGACTCACTTCCTGCGCTGCGGCCACGCCATCGGCATTGCCCGCGCGAATCCGCAAGGTGTATTCACCTGCCGGCAGTTGCGAGAACACGCGCTCTCCACGCTCGGCCGTGGCTACCCAATCCTTGTCGAATCCTTCGAGCTTGAAGCGATAGCTGTTGCCGCCCGCATTGAGAAACGACAACACGCGCGCCTGCACATTGAACTCGCGATCATCGTGCTTGAGGCGGATCGCGGCCAGCGGATCGAGTTCAAGAACCTGGTTGTCACGACGCACCGAGACTGCCGTCAGCTTGAGCGGCGGTGCTGGCGAATCCAGCCGGATTGCCGCCGGATCAAACGCCACGATGCCCGCGCGTGTGCTCGCATAGACGGTGCCATCCGCCGACCGCGCAAAGGCGTGGACGAATTCCGCGCTTGGCAAGCCATCGCGTTCGCTGAACTGGCGCACGGCCTGGGTTTTACCATCCACGCGCCAGAGACCACGCTGGCTGGCCACCCACACGCTCGCATCCGGCGCCACCAGCAGCCCAAGCACCTGCATGGCCGGCCATCCACGGGCCTGGTCAAGACGCTCCTGCAGTTGCACGCCAGCGCCATCCCGGCGGTATTTCTCCAGCGCACCAAAGCGATGCAACCAGAGTGAATCCCGGCCATCGAAGGCCAGGGCGTGCACCGCCTCATCCGCAATGCCGGGCACCCGCACGAAGCGGTTTGCCGCAGGATCGAAACGCTCAAGGCCATGCGCGTTGGCAAGCCATGGAAGTCCCGCGGCATCAAACGCGAGGTCTGCGATATCGGCATTCGCCAGCGTGCCCGCGGACGGCGTGAAGCTGTCGATCTCCTGCGTCGCCGGATCGATACGGGCCACGCCTCCACCGCGCAGGCTTGCCCACAATTGGCCATCCGCGGCGCGCAGCAGGCGATTGGCAAAGCCGCGCGGCAAGGCATCGGCGCGGGCATTGCCGACCGGCAATTCGATCGCGCTGCCCGCCTTCAAATCATAACGACGAATGCCGCGCTGATGCCCCACCCATAGCACATCGCCGATCTGCAACAGGGATCGCAACTGGCTGCCGGATGCCTTCAGGCGCTGGCCGTGATGGACGACATCACCGCTGCCGGCATCGATGTGATCGATTCCGTCGCGCCCGCTGCTGACCCAGACACCACCGCCGTCATCCACGCTGATGCCTTCGGCCTGGGTGTGCTGCAGGCTGTTGGTTTCGCCGGGTCGATGCCGCCAGACGGAAAAGTTGCGCCAGCGTGCCGGTAGTCGCGCCACGCCGGCATCGAACAGCGCGATCCACAAGCCGCCTTCGTGATCACGCATGACATCCATGACCCGCGAAGATGCCAGCTCTCCAGGCAAGGCATCGTCGCCGCCGAAGCGCTGCGTTTGTTCGCCGCGCAGGTGCCAGAGGCCGGCCGTGGTTCCAAACCAGTAGCCACCGGCGCGATCATCGAGCATGGCCATGGTCGCCATGCGCGCCGGTGTCTGCATGATCAGATCGACCCGCTTCAGATCGGCAGCCACGCGCGCCACGCCGAAATCGGTGCCAACCAGCATGCTGCCGTCGTCCTGCAGGCGCAGGCTGCCGATCGGCAGGCGATCCGCACGCGCTTCCAGCTCCGGTAATGCGATGTGCACGATGCGGCCATCGCGCTCGCGCACGTCGAGGCCGTTGTCGGTGCCGATCCAGATGCGCCCCTGTGCATCGGCGGCCAGGCTGATCACGGTGGAAGAACGCAAACTTCCCGTGCCTTGTTGCGGATGCCCGATGCGCTCGAAGCGTCCGTCCGCGAGCAAGCGATTGAGGCCGCCCATGTAGGTGCCAACCCAGATCGTGCCCTCGGAATCCTCGATGATGCTGAACAGATCGTCACTGCCGAGGCTGTGCGCATCGTCGGGATCATGGTGGTAATGGCGGAAGGCGTGATCGCTGATCTGCTCATTCAGCCCCGACGCCTCGCCACCGCACCAGACCCGACCGCGACTGTCGATCAGCAGCGCGGAAACATCATTGCTGGCCAGTGATGAAGAATCTCCGGGGTCGTGACGCCAGACGCGAAAGTCGACGCCGTCGTAGCGGGCAAGTCCATCGCGTGTGCCGATCCAGACGAATCCGTCCTTGCCCTGGCGCAAGGCGTAGACCTGGCTCGACGGCAAGCCGTCGGCAACCTGCAGGCGCTCGAACCACGGTTGCGCGGGTGGTGCGGCTAGCGCATTCGGCAACCAGCCGATGGCCAAAGCAAGTACAAGGCCTCGCATGTCGCTCCCCTGCGTGCGCGTCCGGCATGGTGCCATGTCTGCGCATCCCTCTTCAAAGCCTTCTCGATTGAGTTTTGAGTGACTCAATGGAAATGCATCCTCGCCAGACTACCCGAAAGCCCTCACCCGCCTGCGGCGTGCGCCCCACTTTCTCTTGCGCGACCAAAGAGCAAGCGGGCAAAGAGAAGGCCGCCCGGGGTTCGCGCATCGCTCGCGTGGCGAGCGATGTGCCCTTCGCACCTTGCCGTCCACGGGCCGGCGCCAACTCGGACATCCCTGTCCTCGGCAGAAAATTGCTCCTGCATTTCCTGCACTTCGGACATCCCTGTCCTCGCACAAGGGCGCCTTGCTCCCGCATCCGGCTGCGTTGCTCGGCGCGAACCACGGGGGTTTGCGCGCCGATGCATCCTGGAGGATTGAAAATGTCGCCCCGCGATAGCGCATGGAGAAGGCGAGACGTCCGCGCCTGCGCAGCCTGCTCTCGCATCTGGCGTTTGCATCTCGCTTGAGCTTCAAGAGAGCCCCAAAGCCCTCCCGCTTGCCTACAATCGCCTGCATGACCCGCTCGCGCCTGCCTTTACGCTTGATCCTGTTTGGCCTGCTCGCCTTGGCTGCCGTGGTGCTGCTGTGGTTTGCCGTCAGCCTGCTCAACGGCCTGCTCGAGTTCTACGAACGCGTGCAGGCCATGCCCTTGTTGCTGCGCGTGCCGCTCATCGTGCTGGCGGCGGCAATCTTCGCGGCGCTGCTGTGGTTTGGCTGGAAGCTGCTGCGCCCTGCACGCGCACGCCCGACACGCGCCGCCTCGCGCCGCATTCCGGATCGGACCGGCGTGGAAGCACGCGTCGCCGAATTGCGCGAGCAATCCGCCGATGTCGCCAACCTGGAACAGGAACTGCTGGAACTGGATCGTAGGCGGCTCGGTGGCGAGTGCCATGTCGCCCTGTTTGGCGAGATCAGTACCGGCAAGTCGAGCCTGCTGCGACAACTGACCAGCGAGAATGCAAGCGCCATCGAGGCCGATGTCATTGGCGGCACCACCCGTCAGGTCAGCCATTACCGAGGCCGCTTGCCGGATGGCCGCGAGCTGGTGATTGCCGACATGCCCGGCAGCGGCGAGGTGTCGGGCCAGCTGCGCGAACAACTGGCTCGCGACGAGGCCTTGCGCGCGCATGCCGTGGTGTATCTGGCGGCATCCGATCTCGGGCGTGCACAGGATGCCGAACTGCGCTGGCTGGCCGGTTTCGGCAAACCGCTGATCCTCGCCCTCAACAAGGTCGACCAATTCCAGCCTGCGGAGCGCGACGCGCTGCTCGATACCTTGCGGCAGCGCTACCGGGATGTGTGTCGTGCCATCGTCGGTCTCAGCGCGGGTGGTCGCGAGGTTTTCGAACGCAGGATCGCCGACGGCCGCCTCGAGCGCGTGGAGCGCGAACGCAGGCCCGAGATCGACGGCTTGCTGGATGCCTTGCAGGAACTGACACGCGGCGGCAGCGCGCAACTTGAAGCAGGCCGCGAGGCCGCCGTGCTCTCGAGCATCGAACTGCGCAGCCAGCAGGTGGCACGCGAAATGGCCTTGCGTGATTCCGAGGCCTGCGTGACGCGCTACACGCGACGCGCGGTGATCGGCGCGATGGCGGCCGTGGCGCCCGGTACCGACATCATCATCCAGGGCGCATTGGGCACGGCCATGGTGCGCGAACTGGCCCGCATCCACGCGGTGCCGGTGCGCGACATCGACATCGAGCAGTTGCTGGCGCGCATCGGCCTCACCATCCGCAGCACCACGGCCATCGTGCTCGCCATCGCCGGCAATGCCATGAAAGCCTTTCCGGGCCTCGGCACGCTCGGCGGTGGCGTGGTGCACGCGTTCGCCTATGGCCTCGCCTTCGATTCCCTCGGTCACGCACTCAACCTGAGCCTGGCCGAACACGCGCGCCTGGACCAGTTTGAAACCGAGCGCCACCTGCGCGATCTGCTCAGCGAACCGGGCCGCGAACGCATCGAGCGCGTGGCGCGCCTGGTCATCGACAGCCTGCGCAAGCAGCCCGAAGCGGATTGATCGGATTTCGACAACAAATTGTGACCCGACTGGCGAAGCAGGAGCGGATTTGCCAAGCTGGGCCATGTCCCTGCGCATCCTGCTGCCGATGATTGTTGCCGTCGCCATGGCCGCGTTGCCGGCACGCGCTGGCGCGGCGGGCGCGCAAACCTGGGAGCTGGATCCCGTGCACAGCCAGATCGTGTTTTTTGCCGATCACCTCGGGCTCTCGCACGGCATCGGCCGGCTGCGGATCAAGCACGGCTGGTTCCGCTTCGATCCCGAGGACTGGAGCAGCGCCCGCGCCGACATCGTCATCGATACCGCATCGGTGGACATGGGCGATGCCCAATGGAGTGAAAAAGTCCGTGCACCGGGTTTCCTCGCCAGCGAAAAATGGCCGACTGCGCGCTTCATCGGTGACCGCCTTGAGCCGACCGCGAAAGACGAGGGCGTCCTGCACGGATCACTCTGGCTGCGCGGCATTCGCCAACCGGTTCAACTGAATGTGAAGTTCAACCGCATCGGCAACGACCCCTACGCGTTCAAGAGCAAAGCCGGTTTCACGGCCACCGCGCACCTGGATCGTTTCGATTTCGGCATGGATACATTCCGCGATGTCGTGGCCGGACCAGTTGAAATTCGCATCGAGGTCGAAGGCGTTCGCAGCAAGATCAAGAAGGAGCCGGAAGAGAATGGCGATCAAGAGCACTGAGACCCAGTGGGGTGGCATGGCCAAGTTGCTGCACTGGCTGATGGCGCTGGCCATTATCGGCAATGGCATTTTTGGCCTCATCATGGTGGAAATGCCGCGCGGCATGGGCAAGCTCAATGCATTCGCCCTGCACAAGTCGATTGGCCTGACCGTGCTCGCGCTGTTGTTGCTGCGTGTCTCCTGGCGCTGGTTCGACCGCAAGCCGCGCGATGAGCCCATGCCGCGCTGGCAAAGCCTCGCCGCCCATCTCACCCATGGCGTGCTTTACCTGTTCATGCTGGCCTTGCCCTTGAGCGGCTGGATCATGAACTCGCTGCACGGCTATCCCCTGCAATTCTTCAAGCTGTTCAACCTGCCTGCGCTGGCGGAAAAGAACGAAGATCTCAGCGAGCTGGCCGAGACCGCACATGAAACCCTGTTCTGGGTTCTGTTGCTGGTGGTGATCGCGCATGCCGGCGCCGCCCTGGTTCATCATCTGTTCGAACGCGACAACACCCTGTTGCGTATGCTGCCCTTTGCGCGCCTGCGCCAACGCAAATCCGGAGACTCGCCATGAAACCTGTCGCCTGCCTGCTGAGCTTGCTGTTCCTGTCATCGCCATTGCTGGCTGCCGATTACACGATGGGAAAAGGCAGCACCCTCGGGTTCACCGGAACTTTCCAGGGTGAGGCGTTCAAGGGACGCTTTGGCGATTTCCAGGCGAAGATCAGTTATGACCCTGCCGACCTTTCCAGTGCGAGCTTCGATGTCACCGTGCACCTGGCCAGCGCCAACACCGGCGACACGGATCGCGACGAATCCCTGCCCGGCAGCGATTTCTTCAACATCACCAAATTCCCGACCGCGCACTTCGTCACCACCCGCTTCCGCCAGGAAGGCGGCAAGGTGATTGCCGAAGGCACGCTTGACCTCAAGGGCGTGAGCAAGCCGGTCAACCTGGAGGTGACCTTCGCGCCACGCGAAGGCGGTGCCACGCTGGATGTTTCCGCCCGCCTCAATCGCCTGGATTTCGGCATCGGCAGCGGTGATTTCGCCGACACCTCGACAATTGGCGCGGAAGTCACCGTCAACGCGCACCTTGAACTCGAAAGCAAGACGTGAGTGAGGCCAGATCGTGGTGGCAACGCCTGCGTCAACGATTCACGCCGGCGCCCACCGACCATCCTGAAGCCGCCGATCCTTCTGCCGACCGGCAATCGCAGGCTGAACAGAGCCTGCGCGCCTTGCTGGATGACCCGCAGATACCCCAAGCCGTGCGCAGCAGCCTGGCCGATGACTTCAGCCGTCTGGAATCCCTGCTCGGCAAGCTTGAGCGCGATGAACTACACCTGGCCGTGTTCGGCCGGGTCAGCGTCGGCAAGTCGGCACTGGCCAATGCCCTGCTCGGCGAGCCGGCCTTTGCGGTCAGCGTGCTGCACGGCACGACGCGCGAAGCCACGCCGCGCGCCTGGCGCGAGGTGGCCGGCAATGGCGTGCACTTGATCGACACGCCGGGCATCGATGAACTCGATGGCGAAGCGCGCGAACAGCTGGCCATGGAAGTGGCTTCCATCAGCGACCTCGTGGTTTTCGTCGTCGATGCGGACATGACCACGCGCGAGCATGATGCGCTGGTCGAACTTGCGCGCACCAATCGTCCGCTGCTGCTGGCCCTGAACAAGGCCGACCGCTACAGCGAAAGCGAAACCGAACGCCTGCTCGAACGCCTGCGCGAGCATGCGCAAGGCCTGGTGCAGGCAGAGAACGTGGTGGCGGTAAGTGCGCTGCCACCGGCGTTGCGGCGCTTGTCGCAGGGCACCGATGGCCGCGAGCGCGAAGAATTGCTGACGCAGACGCCCGATATCGCAGCCTTGCAGGCTCGCCTGCTGGATGTCCTCGGTCGCGAAGGACGCACCTTGTCGGCATTGAACGCCAGCCTGTTTGCCGGACGCCTGAGCGATGCCGTGGGCAAGCGCGTCGTTGTCGCGCGACGCGAACTGGCAGCCAAGGTCATTCGCCAGTACTGCATCGCCAAGAGCCTGGCGGTGGCGTTGAATCCGATTCCGGTGGCCGACCTGCTTGCGGCCGGTGCGCTGGATGCCGCGCTGGTCATGCACCTGGCCCGCGTGTACGGCCTGCCGCTCACGCAACGCGAAGCCGGTGGCCTGATCGCCACCATCTGCGCGCAACTGGTGGCCCTGATGGGCGCCATCTGGGGCGTGCACCTGGTCGCATCCGCACTCAAGGGCCTCAGCGCCGGCATGTCCACCGTGCTCACCGCAACCGCGCAAGGCGCGCTGGCCTGGTATGCCACGCTGATTGTCGGCCAGGCCGCTGATCGTTATCTCGCGGCTGGAAAATCATGGGGCGAACTGGGCGCCAAGCGCGTTGTCAGCGACATCGTCGAAAGCCTCGACCGCGACTCCATCCTGCGCGAGGCTCGCAGCGAGATTCTGAAACGCCTGCGCACGACCGAATCAAACGCCTGATCCGCTCAGCCCGCGCCCTTGGCAGGGCGGCTTGCCCATTCCTGGACGGACGTCCAGACCGCGGATGTCCATGGCGCAGTCTCATCGTTGGTCAGCGTGCCAGATTCGAATGCGCTGGTCGGTGCCTGGTGAATTTGATCCGCACCCTGCTCCTGCAATCGCTGGGCGTCACTGGCATCCAGGTGCAGATGCGCGGCCAAGCGCGCAAGTTCGGTGCGTGGGCTGCGGCACAGGCGTTCATGCTCAAGCCACAGGCAGGCGTCGGCAAGCGCAGGGTCATGGGCCAGGCGTTGCAGCGCGTAGCCGTACTGCGCGGCCCATTGGCGCGCATAGGCCTCGATGCGATCACCGCGTGAGAACGCCGCGGCAATGGCCTGGGTCTCTCGATCATCGCCCATGTTGAACACGCGCTTCTGCGCACCGAACTCGAAATGTCCGATACGGGCCATGTGCGCGCCGACGGCTGAATCTTCGGAATTCAGGCGACAGAACAGATCGTCCTGGCGGATGAGTGAATCCACCTGCGCCCGCGGGTTGCGCACGGGAATGACAAAGCGGGCCTTGGGATAGAGCCGATGCAGGTAGCCGAGTCGGGCCAGTTGGTAATTGGCCTTGGCCAGATAGCGACGCGCACCGCGAATGGCCAGCAACTTGCGCTGGTGCTGGTCGAAGAATCGCTGGAACTCCTCATTGTGCGTTTCGCCATCCAGCACCTGGCTGATGGCCGGATCGTGGCGCCCGTAGAAGAAATGCATCCAGAACATTTCCTCGAAGGCCTCCGGGCTTTGCGGAGTAACTTCGATGGCATCGCGGTGCGCCCGTTCCTGTTTCCGCGCCGGCGCGAGCGGCAAGCGCGCGTAAAGATGGTTCCACCAGTAAGGCGTCCACATCCAGGGGTAGTCGCTGTAGCGATGGGTGGTGAAGCTGGGCAGCGCATCCAGCATGTGCAGCAAGATGGTGCTGCCCGAGCGCGCCATGCCGCAGATCCACACCGGTGTCTGCGATTCGAGGTCGCCGATGCGGTCCATCACCGCTGCCGATTCCCAACGCGCCAGGCGTGGACCCAGGCCACGAAACCGGGCCAGCAGCGGGGCCAGCCGACGCTGAGCGAAGGGAACATGACGTACGCGATGCGACATGGGGTTTGGGATTCTCCGGATTCCCGTGCCCGGACGGGGCTTCCGGGCTAAACTCGCAGGCTAACCGGAGAATTTCGCATGCGTCTACTGCTTGCCCTGATCCTGCTTTGCGCCAGCAACTTCGCCCTTGCCTATATCGGCCCCGGCGCCGGGGTGAGTTTTCTCGGCTCGATCTGGGCCGTCCTGGTCGGCATCCTGCTGGCGGTGGCGGCGGTATTGATCTGGCCGATCCGCTATCTGATCCGGCGCATGCGCGCGCGCTTGCCCGCAGACTCGTCCGAAAAGCCGTCAGCCGAAAAGTGAATCCGCAGCTTCGCCTCGCCTGCGCAGGCCTGGCGCTGGGCCTGCTTGCCGCCTGCGGTCCAACTCCCGGCCCAGCACCTGGCCCTGCTGCCCAGTCACGCACGGTGGTGATTGGTTTCGACGGGCTTGACCCCGCGCTCAGCGAGCGCTGGATGCAGGAAGGCCGCCTGCCCAATTTTTCCGCCTTGCGCGAGCAGGGTCATTACCAACACCTGGCAACCAGCAATCCACCGCAATCTCCGGTGGCCTGGGCCAGTTTCGCCACCGGACTCGATCCCGGTGGCCACGGCATCTTCGATTTCCTGCGCCGTGCGCCGGATTCCTACGCCATCGATTTCAGCATTGCCGAACAGGAACCTCCGTCCATGGAGTTGCCGCTGTTCGGATACCGCATTCCCCTGAATGAAGGCGTCCTGCGCAATCGACGCCAAGGCACGCCCTTCTGGCTGGATGCCGAACACTCGGGGCAGCGCGCCACCGTACTGCGCGTGCCGGTCACCTATCCGCCCGACCCTGTCTCGCACATGATTTCCGGCATGGGCGTACCCGACCTGCTCGGCACCCAGGGCACCTACACGCTGCTGGCTACGCGCCCCATGCCCGGTGCGGAAAGCGGCGGGCGCGTGCTGCTTGCGCCGGTCGATGAGGACGGCATCGTGCGCAGCCAACTGGATGGTCCGGCGCATCCATTCGATACCGAGGCGCCACCCTTGTCGCTGCCCATGCAACTGGCGGCCAGCAGCGATGGGGCGATCCTCACCCTGGATGACCAGGCATACCCACTCAAACTGGGCCAATGGTCGAACTGGATCCGCGTGCGCTACAGCATGGGCATCTTCGGCAGCGTTCCCGGCATGTTGCGCGCGTACCTGCGCGAAGGCTTTCCGCGTCCGCTGCTGTATATCTCGCCCTTGCAGGCGGATCCGTCGGAAAGCGCGCTGCCGATTTCCTCGCCACCGCAGTACGCGGCAAACCTGGCTGCGCGCATCGGTGACTTCCACACCTTGGGCATGCCGGAAGAAACCTGGGCGCTCAACCAGGGACACCTGGAAGAATCCGCCTGGCTGGACATGGTCAGGACCACGCTCGCCGAAGGCGAAGCCATGCTGTACGACGCCCTCGACCGGCAGGACAGCGAACTGGTCATCGAGGTATTCGTGCAGCCGGACCGGGTCAGCCACATGTTCTGGCGCGGACTGGATGAAAGCCATCCCTTGCACGCAGCCAGCAGCGAACTGGCACGCGGCGCGATTCCCTGGATTTATGCCGAATCAGATCGCGTGCTCGGCGAAGTGCGCAAGCGCCTGCGGCCGGAGGATCGCCTGATCGTGTTGTCCGACCACGGCTTTGCCTCGTTCCGCCGCAGCGTTCACCTCAATCGCTGGCTGGTCGATCACGGCTACCTGGTGATGAAAGCAGGCGCCGACGCAACGCAGCCCCTGTTTGCCGCGGTGGACTGGTCGCAAACACGGGCCTATGCGCTGGGATTGAATGGTGTGTACATCAATCGCCAAGGGCGCGAACCCGAGGGCATCGTCAACGCGACGGATGCCGACGCGCTCGAACAACAGTTGGTGACCGAGTTGGGCGAATTGCGTGATCCGGCGAACCAGCAGGCCATGGTGCGCAAGGTGTACCGGGCCACGTCAATCTACACCGACAGCCATCGCCAGGATTCACCGGATCTGATCGTGGGCTACGAGCCAGGCTATCGCGCATCCTGGCAGACCTCGCTCGGCGCGACGCCGACCGAACTGGTCGAGGACAACCTGCAGAACTGGAGCGGCGATCACTGCATCGATCCGGACGCCGTACCCGGCGTGCTGTTCACCTCGTTCAAGCCCGACGGATCGGCCAAGGGGATTGCAGACCTTGGCGCACTCATCCGACGCGCGCACGACGATGCCCACGCTGCGGCGACGCCATGAGCCTGGGCCTGCTCGACATCCCGGGCTTGCTGCTCGGTCCGATCGATTCGGCGCTGGCCGCGATCAAGATGCCCGCCCTGCTTCGCCTCCTCGGCTGGGGCTGGCTCAGTGGCTATGCGGGCATGTGGATCTATCGGCGCTTCTCGCCGCAACAGCGCATTGCGGAGGTGCGCACCCTGCTGGCCGACGTGCAAAAGCAACTGGCCTCCTATGACGGCGAGTTCTCCGGCCTGCTGCCCTTGATCCGCAGGCAGTTCTCTCTGGCCATGCGCCAGTTGCGCTTGACCACGGCAGCCGCGTTGCTGGCCGCGCTACCGATCCTGCTCATGCTTCCCTGGATCTCCAACACGTTCTCGGAACGCAATCCCGCCCCCTGTGAATCACTCATGCTCTGCGCTGAGCCTGCGCAGGCTGCAACGCAGTGGCAATGGAATGGACGTGCCCTTGCCACTGACGCCGAAGGTTGCCAGCAAGTGGATTGGCCCGAGATTACCCAGCCGCTGCAACTCAAGGAAGGTTCCATCACCTTGCTGCAACTGCCTTTGCCTGCGCCGGCCGGCATCGTGCACAAGCGACACTGGCTCAATATGCTGGTTGGAAACCCTGCGGGCTACCTGCCCGAGCAGGCACGCACCAGCAGCATTCGCCTGCATCTGCCCTATCGTGAATTCATTCCAATCGGCCCATCCTGGATGCGCGGCTGGGAAGCGGTGTACTTCCTCAGCGCACTCGTCGTTTCGCTGTGGCTGCGCTGGCGCTGGAAACTCAACTGATCAGGCCGAACCCGCCTCGAGAAGCAAGGCGCGAACCTGCGCTGCATCGAATGGCCAACCCATCATCTGCCCGGAGAAACGTTCGAGAAGCAGTTTTCGTTCGTGGTGAGATTCCATGTTGTCGGTCAACCACCTCCGAGCAAGAAATTCCGTTCGTGGTGAACCCTTCGACCTTGCTCAGGACAGGCCTGCCAAATTGCCGTTCGTGGTGAGCCAGTCGAACCATGAACGGATCGCGAGGCCGACCGCTCATCCTTCGACAAGCTCAAGGCGAACGGGGACAAGGACGAACGGCTCTCACCCCCTCCGTTCGCGGTGAGCCCTTCCACCATGCTCAGGACAGGCCCGCCAAATTGCCGTTCGTGGTGAGCCAGTCGAACCATGAACGGATCGCGAGGCCGACCGCTCACCCTTCGACAAGCTCAGGGCGAACGGGGACAAGGACGAACGGCTCTCACCCCCTCGGTTCGTCGTGAACCCTTCGACCTTGCTCAGGACAGGCCCGCCAAATTGCCGTTCGTGGTGAGCCAGTCGAACCATGAACGGAATCGAGGCAATGCACACGCATCCCCGGACAGGCCCGCTCTGAACAAGGTCGAAGGTGCCAGCGCGAAGGTTGCTTCAATCAGCGCGGCCCAGACGGGTTTGCTCAAGAAACGCGCGCACCCGAGCAACATCAAACGGCCAGTCCAATTCGCGTCCGTTGCGCGCATCGCACAACACCGGTACGCGTTCGCCGTAGCGCCGCATCAATTCTTCATTGCCTTCAATGCCCATGCATTCGAAATCGGGCGCATGCGCGGCAGCAAGCACCTCCACCGCGCGATCGCACAGTTCGCACTCCTCGCCCACACGGAGAATCCAGCGCGGCAACGGTGCGCTCATTGGGCTGACTTCGGAGGACTGTCTGCGGATTTTTCCGAATCGGACAGCCTCTGGAATTCCTGCATGGCCGAACCTGCCTGATCGGGCTGACCGTCCTTCTCAAGGGCCGCACCCAGATTGAACCAGGCTTCCTTGCGCCGTGGTTGCAGTTCGGCCAACGCCGCCCACTGCACGGCTGCTTCCGCAAATCTGCCGTTGCGCATCAGGGCGTCGCCGAAGGCATAGCGGGCTTCCGCTCGGCGCGGCTCCACTTCAACCGCGTGCTCGAGCACATTCACCGCCTCGCTGTTCTGCCCAAGTCGAAGCAGGCAGATGCCCATGCGCAGATTGGCAAAGCGGCTGTCGGGATCGAGCTTCAATACCTCGTCGAATACCTTGCGCGCCTCGTCGAAGCGCTGGGCGCGCAGCAGCACCTCGCCTTGCTGCAGGCGATCGCGCATCGCAACCTGTGCCTTCGGGTCCGGCAAATCGCCGCTGGGTGCTTCGACTGGAGCGCCCACGCCGACATAGCCAAGGCTGCGCAAGCGCTGCATGGCAGTCTCGTCCATCGTGGTACTCGCAACCCGTGATTGCGAGTGCGCCGATTGCGCGAGGGCAATGCCGAGGCGATCGACAATCGCCGGGTGACTTGTCGCCTCGTTGCTCGTTTCGTGCGGATCCGTCTCAAGCTTGTAGAGCTCGGGAACCGGAGCATCGATGAATTTCCAGGTGTCATCCAGCCACGCGCCCAACGGCGACCAGCCGTAGTAGGTCCATGGCAACCAGGTTTCCATGCGCGCCGGGTGCACGACCAGTTCGCCGCCCTTGAGACCTTCTGCAATCGACTGACCATCCGCCGCAGGCAGCGGCTCCATGCCGAGCAAGTCGAGCACGGTCGGCGCAAGATCGACCAACTGCACCGGCGCTGCACTCCGTGAAGGCTGAATGTGACCGGGCCAGGAAAAGACCAGGGGAACGCGCATGGTGGCGTCGTACACGAAATAGCCGTGGGTCAGTTCCCGATGCTCACCCAGAGCCTCGCCATGATCGGCGGTCAGGACCACCAGCATCGATCGCCCCGCGCTGCGCTGCCTTGCCGCCTCCAGCAATTTGCCGAGCCAATAATCGGTATAGGCTACCTCCCCGTAATAGGCGCCGTGTTCGCCGGGCTGCCAGAATTCGCGCGGTGGTTCGTAGGGGTCGTGCGGGTCATAGAAATGCACCCAGGTGAACGTGGGCACTGCATCCATGCCTGCCCACCAGGTCATCGCAGCCTGCACGGTATCTTGGGCACGCCGCTCGACCCAGCCCTGCTCGCCGTCATTCATCTCATCGTCGTAATGATCGAATCCGCGATCCAGTCCGAACATCGCCTGTAGCGGAAAGCCGCTGACAAAGGCCCCGGTGCGGTATCCGGCCTGCTGCATTCGTTCCTGCAGCAGGTTGATTTCCTGCGGCACGCTTTGTCCGTTGTCGCGCACGCCGTGGTGGACCGGCCAGCGCCCGGAAAGCATTGAAGCATGCGAAGGCAAGGTCAGCGGCACCGGCGAAACCGCCGCTGGAAACAGGAATCCATCCTGCGCCAGTGCATCAATCGTCGGCGTTTCGCGGCGGGAATCCACAACGCCAAGCGCATCCGGCCGCAACGTGTCGATGGTCACCACCAGGACATCCGGGCCCGGGCGGGAGCCACCGCAACAGGCAAGCAGCGCACAGGTTGCAAACAGCAAGGCAAGTCGGGCAAGACGAGGAATCGAGTGCATTCGTGTTCGGCTGGGGGAAAACCGCCAGTTTACGTGCGCAGCGATCATTCCGGCGCCCTCAGGCAGCCCGTCGAACGGCCATCGGCATCGCCCGCGCCCGCTTGACCGGCCATTTTGGGCCCGGATCGGAGCGCTGACCCGACCCTTGCATTGACTTGAGCGCCCCCCCGACTATCTTGCCAAGGCTGTCTGCGGTGCGCAGGACGCGGCAACCGTTTCGACTCGATGTTGCCATGGCCGGACGGCCATGTTCGAGACAAACAAACTTCCTATTGCCTGGGGAATCCAAGAATGAAACACGCCATGACCTTGCTGGCCGCCGCCGTGCTTTGCAGTTTTGCGATGAGCGCCTCGGCCGCCAACCGCTCTGATCCCGATTTCGTGCCGACCAACACCGGTCCTGCTCCGCTCGGTGGCGGCTCCTGCGCAACACCCGTCACCATCGGCTCCCTGCCCTTCAGCCAGGCCGGCAACACCTGCGGCGGCGCCAACAACATCACCAATTACGGCGGGCCTTGCGCAGCGGATTTGCCCTTCCCATACCCGGGCCCCGATGATGTCTGGGCCATCACGGTGGGCACCGGCAACGCCATCACGGTCAGTGCCGACCTCACCGGCAGCACGGGTGACCTTGCCCTGTTCTTGGTCAGTGCCTGCGGCAATGGCGCCGGGTGCCTGTTCCACTCGCAGGACGCCATCGGTGCGGGCGCTGGCCCGGAAGACATGAACGGTGGCGCGGCGTTGACCGGCCTGACCGCCGGCAGTACCTACTACATTTATGTTGATTCCTACTACGGCTCGGGTGGCGTCTCGTGCGGCACCTACACGCTGAACGTCGGCGGTACGCTGCCGGTATCGCTGGAATCCTACTCCATCGATTGAGGCGCGCTTGCATGTTGTCCCCGCCAAAACCCACCGCCGGTGGGTTTTGGTTTTTCCGACCCTGGAAATCCCGATGTCGAGACTGATCCTTACCCTGCTGCTGATCGCGCATTCCACGATTTCTCTCGCGGAAAGCCTGGTCATCGAACCCAAACACGCAAGCTTTGCCCCCGCTGTCACGTCTTCGGTTATCAAGCAGGGCTATACCATCAGCAATCGCGGCGCCACGCCGGTGGCGATCCGGGATTGGAAGGCCATCAGTGGCGTGGGAGAGGTCGTTGGCCTGCCCAAGGTGCTGCAAGCCGGTGAGTCGCGGTCCTTTGAAGTTCGCTTGACCGTACCGGCCAACGTCGGCAGCTCGGGCTTCCGCTACGCCTTGTTTACCGACGAATCCGACGTGGAGCGTTATCGCTTCACGCTTTCCGGATTCGCCTATTCGCTGATCACGCCCGAGCAAGCGGCTGTCGACTTCGGTACGCGGGCGGTTGCGACTGGACAGAACCGACAGATCACGTTCTCGGCGCGGGAATCCACGCCACTCAAGCTGACAAGCGTCCAGAGTGCACCGGCATGGTTGCAGGTCGAGATCCAGGATCAGACGGCAACGCTCACCATCAAGCAACAGCCACAAGCCGGATTCCGCATGGACAAAGTGCAGATCGGCACCAACCTGCCACAGCAACCGATGGTGGAAATCAACGTGCGCGCCGTACTCGCCGGGGTGCTCTCCTCGAACATCTACGCGATGGGCTTCAAACCCACTGAAGTGGGTCAGTCCGTGAACGCCGATGTCGAGATCCGCTATTCGGGAACATCGAACATCGGCAAGCTGGAGATCGAACTTCCCGAGCATTGGACATCACGCCGCTCCGCGTGCGACCCCAAGTCGGCCGATGCCAGGCCTTGCCTGCGCGTGCACGTATCGCTCAAGGTCACCGAGAAGGGCAGCAGTACGGGAAACCTGGTGTTTCGCATGCCCGGGGAAGGCGAACTGGCCATTCCTTACGGCTTGATGGTGCTTGGCGAAGGCCAACCCGTGCGGGAACTGGTGGTCGGCGATGCAACGGCGGACGAAAAGATCGACATCACCCGCGCGGTAACCGGCGACAGGGAACCTTCGGCTCCGCTACCCGACCAGGCGCCCGAAGGCAACGCGGCAACAACCCGCGTTGCGCGCAGCAGCGGGCCCGGTCCGGTGAAGCTGCACTGGACAGCGAAGAATGAGACCAAGGTGTTCGGCTACATGGTGTACCGCAGCCAGGATCGGGCTGGACCTTTCGTGCGCGTGACGGACGCGCCGATTGCCAAGCGTGCCAATGCTGCCGACCAGGACAACCGCTACGAGTTTGTCGACGCCGGCGTGGAAGTCGGCAAGACCTACTACTACTACATCGATTCACTGGCCGACAGCGGCATGCAGCAACGTTTTTCGCCGGTCTTTTCCAAGACGATCACGGGCGGAAAACAGTAAGGCGACGATCCACCGATGGGCTGTGGCGGCGCACTCAGCATTCGATCACGTTGACGGCGAGCCCGCCACGTGAGGTTTCCTTGTACTTGTCCTGCATATCGCGGCCGGTTTCGCGCATGGTCTTGATCACCTTGTCCAGCGAGACATGGTGCTTGCCGTCACCGCTCATGGCCATGCGCTGGGCATTGATGGCCTTGATCGAGCCCATGGCGTTGCGTTCGATGCAGGGAATCTGCACCAGGCCGCCAATCGGGTCGCAGGTGAGGCCCAGATTGTGTTCCATGCCGATCTCGGCGGCATTCTCGACCTGGTAGATGCTGCCGCCGAGTGCGGCGGTGAGTCCACCAGCCGCCATCGAGCAGGCCACGCCGACCTCGCCTTGACAGCCGACTTCGGCGCCCGAGATGGAGGCGTTTTCCTTGTACAGGATGCCGATGGCACCTGCCGTGAGCAGGAAATCGAGAATGCCTTTTTCATCGGCCTTGGGACAGAAGCGCTCGTAGTAATGCAGCACGGCCGGAACGATACCGGCGGCGCCATTGGTCGGCGCAGTCACAACGCGGCCACCGGCGGCGTTCTCCTCGTTGACTGCCAATGCGTACAGATTGACCCAGTCGAGGATGGTCAATGGATCGCGCAGTGCAGCCTCGGGCAGCGAGCGCAACTTCGCATTCATCTCCGGTGCGCGTCGCTTCACCTTGAGCCCACCCGGCAACACGCCACCTTCGCGCATGCCACGCGCAACGCAGGACTGCATGGCGCACCAGATCTGCAACAAGCCTTCACGCACCTCGGCCTCGCTGCGCCATGCCGTCTCGTTGGCCATCATCACGCCGGCGATGGAGAGACCTGATTCCTCGCAGCGCGCGAGCAGTTCATTGCCGCTGGAATAGGGATAGGCCAACGGCGTGGTGTCGGCGACGATGCGGTTGTCGGCGGCTTCATCGTGATTGACCACGAAACCGCCACCCACCGAGTAATAGTCGCGGTTGGCCAGCTCGTTGCCGTCGGCGTCGAACGCCGAAAAGCGCATGCCATTGCTGTGGTAGGGCAGCTTCTGCCGCTTGTTGAAAACCAGGTCTTTCTTCTCGTCGAAATCGATTTCATGCTTGCCAAGCAGACGGATGCGCTTCTCGCTGCGGATGCGCTCCAGCTTCTCCGGAATGACATCCGGGTCGATGCGGTCCGGCCATTCGCCTTCCAGCCCGCACAGCACGGCCTTGTCGGTGCCGTGACCACGTCCGGTCAGGGCCAGGGAACCAAACAGCTCCGCGCGCACGCGCACCGTATTCTGCAGCAGGCCACGCTCGTCCAGCCAGCGCGTCATGAAGCGCGCGGCGGCGCGCATGGGGCCGACCGTGTGCGATGAGGATGGACCAATGCCGATCTTGAACAGGTCGAAAACGCTGACGGCCATGGGCGGAAATTCGCAGTTTCGGGAAAGTCTCGATTCTACGCCCTTCGCGGAGCACAGCCTGCTCCGCTGGTGGCAGCAGCGAGCGCGGAAATGAGAACCACTGTCTCGACGATCGCGGGCTCGACGGGTGATGGGGTGATTCATCGGCCGTGCTCCCGCAATCGCCAAGCTATCGGGATGGCTACGTCCGGCTGGACATGGGTCAACGATTCCAGCACGATCGACTGACGCGCCTGATCGGGAAGATCCTGTGATCGGAAGTGGAGATGGCCGCGTCTGGCCACAGGCTGCACTGCCCATGTTCGCGTAACTCAAGCCAAGCAATTTCCGGGAATACCCGTACGATCCAAGGGGGGGGCAGTGGAAGATTTCATTCATCGTGGCAAGACGGTCAAGTTCTGGCATGTGACCGGTGAAGTGCTTGCGAGCCAGAAATTCAATGAAACCCACGTCTCTGTTTCGTCGAGCGGGGGTGGAGGTTATATAGCCTCAGGCAGCGGATACGTGGGTGCGCCGCACGTTCAATCGTCTTCATCCACGATTACGAACCACGAATTCTGGATCAAAACCGAAGATGGTCGTGAGAAGGACGTCAAGCTCAAAGGGGTCGACATTCCTCTTCGTGCCGGACAAAAGATATCCCTGATATCTGCACGCCGGAAGGAGTCTGACAGTGGCTGGCACAGCATCGTCGTGAATCACAGTGCTGGAAAACACTGGTACATATTCAGTGCCAAGGAACTGAACAAGGTACTGAGGCTTGAGGTGCCAACAGGCAAGTCCCTGCTCATTGCTGCGGCAATAATTTTCACCGTGGTCTATTTCACGGCCCCGGATAGCTATGAAGGAAAGATCTGGAGTGAAGGATCCTGGGCGTTGGCTATCGGAACAGCCGGAATCTTCGTTATCTACAGGGTGGTGATGAAAGCGATCAGGACATCTCGTGTTGTCAAGAGACTCGGCGAACACATGAAGGGTCTGGTCGGACTTGCTTGCAAGAACTGTTGATTCCGGAATGGGGCTGTGTCTGACAAAGCATGCGTGAATCTTCGTTTTATCTGAAGGCCATGGCTCCCTGATTTCGCGGGGTATAGGAAGTTCAACCGTCCTGTCTGCGTCACCTGCGAGGCAGTCGGCGGCGATGCGAGGCCGCTTTCCACCGCTCGGTGGGGTGGTGTAGCGGGCGAAGGGGCGGCGAACATCCGTTTGCGCAGGCGGGGCGGCGGCAGCTTTTGCATCGTCTCCGGCCTGCGGGCGTGCACTTTCCCGCCGAGCTGACACCCTACTTACTCACACCCATGTCGGCTCCGGCCTGCGGCCTTGTTCGGATCTGCATGTGTGAGTGCAAGCCCGGCGCTACGGCTCGAAGCCGTGCGCAAAGATGCGGTCGTCGATGACGCGCAAGGCGCCGTTGCTTCGGATCAGGACCAGCGGCAGGTCGGTTGCGCTGATGCTGCCGTTTTCGTCAACGTCCAGGTACAAGGACACCAGCACATCCCAAGCGCCGATGCCCAGCGCTGCCGGGGTGTCGAATCTCCGTGAAACCGCCTGGTTGCCCTGGGCAAGACTCAAGGCCGTGTCATTGGCCGCATCATCGACATAGCCGGATCCGCTCCGGTAGAGGCTTGCGCCGATCAGCAGGTGGGCATGCGCGGCACCCGCGCTGTTGCCGGCCTGTGCCGACAACTGCACGCTCTCGCCCGCCGCGATGCTTCCTGGCTGCACGATGAGGTTCGCCAGCGACACGGGCGAGGTTATCAGCGCGGTGCGCAGACCGGTGCCCGCGCCACCCACATTGTCGTTGTCGTTGTAGTAGTGATCGACGATCCAGCGCCAGCGGGGCGCACTCGCGTGAATGGCCCAGCGTTGCGTGCCCCACTGCGACATGCCGCGACCATGACCGAAGCAACCGTGACCTGCACCCACCGTATCGGCGAGGCACGGCCAGTTCGCGGACGGCGATCCGGCAAACCCGTCGCCGCAGGAAAGATCGACATTGCTGCACGACAGACCATCGTTGGGATCATCCCAACTGTTGTTCTCCGCCGAGTACTCGGTGGAGGCGGCTTCGCTGCCGTTGCGCGTGAGCATCAGGCCTGGCGTGCGTGCGATCGCGCTGTCGGTGCTGCTGTGCGTGCCCGCATCGTTGACCTGGCAACACGCACTGGAGCAGATGTCGAAGTTGGCGTTGATCGGATGGGCGACCCGCCATGCGCCGTAACTGCGATAGGCCAGACTGCCCGCGCGCAGGCTCTGCGCGTTCCAGCTGGCGATCCATTCGCTGTCCAGACCACGGCGTACATAGGTTTCCAGCGGCAGAACGCAGCTGTGATTGCAGGAGGCGGTACAGCAGGAGGTGGTGCAAGCGGCATCGGCATATCCGACGCGGATGCTGGGCGGAGGCGTCAGCGGCAGGGCCAGCATCGCGTCCTGCGGGGGCACCCGCGTCGGAATCGGCATGGACGCTGCGCGCGTCTCCCCGATCATGCCGCCGTTGCGATCCAGTGCGCCCACTTCCAGGTTTGCCCGCGCTGGTGTGTCACCGCCCATCACCACCAGCACCCGCTGCACGCCCGGTGCGGACACGAATCCCTCGCGCCGGTAGTCGGCAAATCCATCGGCCGACACTTGCAAGCCGAGCGTGCCTGAGCCCTCCTGCTGCGCGGGTGCGAGTTGCAGTTCAAAGTAGCCATCCGCGCCGCTGCACGTGCTCTGCCCGTCGAACTCGACCAGCGCGCCCGCCAGGGCCTCAGCATCTTGCGCGCGCCGCACGTGGCCTTGCAGCCAACGCGATTCAGGATCACGTGCAGCGCGCGCATCGAGCGCTCGATAGCGGGCGGGCTCCTGCACGGGATCGAGCAAGAGCGTCATGGATGAGCCGGCACCATCGAGTTGAAATTCCAGGGTGCGAAACCCGGGCGCCTCGACGCGTGCCTGCCAAGGTCCGCTGCCGGTACCGATGGCCGAGTGTCTTCCAGACAGGCTGAAACGCGCAGCAACCGATCCATCCGGACGGGAAACCACCAGATCCGCCGACACCGGCGCGCCGGTCACGGCATTGCGCGCCGCGATCTGGATGGCCATGCCGGGCAAGGCGACGCAGATGCCGACGAACATGATTCCCATCCCGGCCAGCACTCGTGCCCACATGATCGCCCCCTTGCCCGCAGTCATTTAGGGAAACTCTGATCAACCACAATTTTCGTCACCCCGGCATACGCCGGGGTCCATTTTGCCCCTGATTCCATTGGAACAAAATCAAGATGGGTTCCGGCTTGACCAGCCATTCGGCTGTTGTAGAGCGCCTCGCCGGAATGACGAACAAAATCAGAGTTTCCTTGGCCTTCGCAGCCGGCAAACTGCAACGCCCCCGCGCTGGCTTGCAACGGCGTGAACGTCGGCACGGTCTTGGGTCTTTGCCTCCTGCTACAAACCGGTCGGGCGGATGACGCGCACTGCGCCCGCGCGCACACTGGCGCCCACGTTCGTTCACTGCCATCCCTCATGGAGCGACCATGTCACCGTTTCGATTCATGAATTTCCTGATCGCCTTGCTGATGCTGATGGGCGCATCCCTGGCCTGCGCGCAATCCACTTACTGGGTGGCCACCAACGGCGTGGACAGCCCGGCCAATGGCAGCGAGGGTTCACCCTGGCGCACCATCACCTATGCGCTGGACCATGTCCCGGATGGCAGCCTGATCCTGGTCAAGCCCGGCACCTACAACGGCCGCATCCGCATTCGCGGCAATTTCCCGAACGGCGTCAGCGTGCGCTCGGAAGTTCGCTACCAGGCCCGGCTGCGTGCCAATGAAACGGTATTGACTGCCTACGAGAGCAGCGAGATCCGCGGCATTGCCATCGAGGGATTCGACATCGCCCACAGCGGCGCAGGCGCCGGGGCACTGGTGATCCAGATCCAGGACGGCAGCGGCGCGGAAACCCACCACATCACGCTTGAGGACAACATCCTGCACGACAGCTACAACAACGACATCCTCAAGATCAACAACGGCGCCAGCAACATCACGGTGCGCGGCAACCTGTTCTACAACCAGAACGGCAGTGACGAGCACATCGACATCAACTCGGTGGATGGGGTGATTGTCGAGGACAATGTTTTCTTCAACGATTTTGCCGCCTCTGGCCGACCCATCGGCAATGACACCTCCAGCTACATCGTGGTCAAGGATTCCAACGGAAACTCCGACGAGTACCTCGGCTCGCGCAATGTGGTGATCCGGCGCAACGTGTTTCTCAACTGGCAAGGCTCCAGCGGCAGCAACTTCGTCCTGTTCGGCGAAGACGGCACCGCCAACCACGAGGCCTTCGATGGACTGGTCGAGAACAACCTGATGCTCGGCAACAGCGCCAACACCATGCGCGCCGCCTTCGGCGTCAAGGGCAGCCGCGACATCGTGTTCCGCGCCAATACCGTGGTGGGCAACCTGCCCTCGCTGGCCTTTGCCATGCGCCTGAATCGCGAAGGCAGCAACCCCGTGGTGTCCGCAATTTCCTTCCACAACAACCTCTGGTCGGACCCGACCGGAACCATGGAAGATTTCAGTGACACGCCACCTGCGGATTCGCAATCCATCACCCTGCGCCACAACGGGTACTGGAACGGCGGCAATGCGCTGCCGACGGATGCAGGCGAAGCCGTCACCATCAGCGACGATACCGAACCCTTCATCGGCGACCCGGCATTACCCGCGCAGACGAGCGTGAACACACCGGTGTGGAACCCGACACTGGCCCAGTTCGACGGCGGCTTCAGCACCATTCGCGAAACCTTCATTGCATTGGTGGAAGCCTACGGCCAACCTGCCGCCAACGGCATCGGCATTGGCCAGGCCGATCCGGCCAACATGCCCGCCGATGACATCCTCGGTCGTGCCCGTGACGCAACGCCGGACCTCGGCGCCTTTGAACGCATGGGCGATGTCATCTTCGCCGATGGATTCGAAATGTGATCACCGCAACCATGTAGAGCGGAGCTTGCTCCGCTTGCCTTCGCCTTGTAGAGCGGAGCTTGCTCCGCTTGCCTTCGCCTTGTAGAGCGGAGCTTGCTCCGCTTGGCCGTGCGTTGTAGAGCGGAGCTTGCTCCGCTTGCCTTCGCCTTGTAGAGCGGAGCTTGCTCCGCTTGGAACATGCCCGGTGATTGCAGCCGAGCAAGCTCGGCTCTACAAGAACCGAACATGCAGCCGAGCAAGCTCGGCTCTACCACGGCATGGCAAATCGTGGAATGCGCCGCGATCCTTCGCGCTCTTGTAGAGCGTAGCTTGTCCGCTTGGCCGTGCGTTGTAGAGCGGAGCTTGCTCCGCTTGGAACATGCCCGGTGGTTGCAGCCGAGCAAGCTCGGCTCTACAAGAACCGAACATGCAGCCGAGCAAGCTCGGCTCTACAGGAACCGAACTCCCGGCCGAGCAAGCTCGGCTCTACAAGAACCGGATTGCCGGGCCGCCCATTCAGGCCTTCAATTCGGGACAAGAAGAAGCCCGGGACTGGCCCGGGCTTCGAAGGTCAATCGGTGTTGACGGAATTACTGGCGACGCACGGCAACCGTGATGTGCGCCGGCGGTGCATCCGCCGTGTCTTCGGTGAAGTTGACCTGGCCAAACGCGATGCCCGTTGTCGGTGCCGAGGTGGTCGCGGTGATGGTGATGGTCTGGGTTTCCGGAGCCGGCGGTGCCGTGTAGTTCTCAAAGTCGCCACCGAACACCAGATCCGGATCCGGCACGCCCGCACCCGTGAACGAGAACGAGGTCGGGTTGACCGTCACCGTGACGCCCGGCGGCTGGTCGACAGTCACGTTCCAGGTGGTGGGCAGGTGCGTCGAATTGCGCAGCACGCGCGTCCACTGGTAGGTCGGCGTACCGGCAGTCAGGCCCACGTTGCGCACCGACGGCAGGTTCAGGTCCTTGACGTTGATGGAGCCACCCGTTGGATTCGCCGCCAGGAAGTTGGCAAAGGTCTCGTCCATGACGAATCCGGCAAACGGGGCAGCGCTGAGGTCGACGCGACCGCTGCCGACATCGTCGATGTTCCACGGCGTGGATTCGTTTTCCTGGAACCCGGAAATCTTTGCCGTCAGCAACAGCGCCGACTTCACTTCCGGCGGCGTCCAGGTTGGCTGAACCGCACGCACCAGGGCAGCGGAACCAGCCAGGTGCGGGCTGGACATGGAGGTGCCGCTGATCACGAAGTAGTTGCCATCCGCCGCGCGTCCAGCCGCCAGGATGTTGACGCCCGGACCAGTGATGTCCGGCTTGGTCAGGTCAGCCACGGGAGCCGGTGTCGGACCACGGAAGCTGAAGTTGGCCAGTACATCTCCGGTTACCGCGCCGGCAATACTCGCAGCCAGGCTGGAGGTGGTCGGCGTTGCCCCGTTGCTGGTGATGAATGCGCTCATCGAATTGCCGGCCGCCTGCGAAATGCTGTAGGCGGGGATGGTTGCACCATCAGTGTTCATGTTGATGGAGCCGAAGGTATTGTTGTAGATGATCACGTGGTCCGCACCCGCGGCCGCGGCATTGGCCACCTTTTCGGTGAAGGCACAGGTGCCGCGCGAAATCAGGGCCACCGCGTTGTCGAAATAATTGGCCGGATACGGCGTGCCGGCCGAACAGCCAATGGCATTGGCGGTGAACTGGCGGATGTCCAGATTGGTGAACGGCACGGCGACGCCGCCCATGTGGCTGCCCGGATTGGCCAGCAGGTTCTGGGTGTTGGCCGGAGGCGTACCGGGGCCGGTTGCGGAGAGACCCGAGCCCAGATTCACGTCCTGGGTCGATGCCGCCACGGTCATCACCCACGGACCGCGATGGTTGACCTGGCCCACCGGGTTGGTGACCGTCGCGCTGGTGTTGCCAGCCGAGGCGGAAACCACGATATCGGCATTCATCATGTCGAGGAAGCCGCGATCGTTGTCGGTCCACGGGCTGGTGCCGCCGGAAATCGAGAAGTTCATGACGTCAATGCCGTCGATGATCGCGTTCTGGATACCGGCCTGGATGGCCGCACCCGGGCAGGTCTGGCCTGGGCACACCTTGTAGGTCCGAAGTGATGCACACGGGGCCACGCCGGAAAGCTGTGTGTAAGGTGCGGGCAGATTTGGCGAGGGGGTGGCCGAATTGGTCACCACGTTGCCACCTGCGGTACTTGCGGTATGCACGCCATGGCCGGAATCGACTGCTTCGGGCTGCGGGCCATTGCACACGCCGGCGCTGGAGGTGGCGCAGTCCACGGCCGAGAGCAGCTTGTGGTCGCTGGGACCGAAGCCGCAGCTGGCGTCATCGGCAAAGGACGGGTGGGTGGAGTTCACGCCACTATCCAGCACGCCGATCACGATGCCCTTGCCGCGGCTGGCACTGCCGCCCGGCACGGCCAGGTTCCACACCGTATCGGCACCGATGAACAGCGGGCCGCGGAAAGTGTCGAGCGTCTCGATCACTTCTTCCTTGATCGATTTCACGCCCGGCAACTTGGCGATGGCGCTGGCTTCTTCGGCGGTGAGCTTCGCGGCCACGCCACTGTGGGTTATTTCGTAGCTGTGGGTCACTTCGATGGCATGGCCAAGCTGCGCGGCCATGCTGGCGAGGTACTCGCCCTGGCGCTCACGCACCCAGGTACGGTAGCTCTGCGCATCGGCACTGTTGGCGTTGAACTTCTGCGGCTTGGCACCGGCCGACGGCGCGGTTGCACGCAGATTGCCCACGCCACCGCTGTAGTAGAGGGCACCGGCATCGGCGAACTCGATCATGTAGGTGCGCGTTGCGCTTGTCAGTTGCTCGTTGCCAGCGGCTTCAGCGTGGTTGACACATACGCTGCCACCCAGACACGCGCCGATCACGGCGGCGAGTGCCGTCATGCGAATAGTTGTCGCCATTGCCAGACTCCAGAAATTGAACGGTAAAACGCGGGGATTCGCGGTGCTTCGCGCCGGACTCGCAACAGATGAGTGCCCGGCGGTTGACTCGGTTTTATATCACCGGTCCAGAGCCCGGGCAAATGCCGCGACGTGCGCCAAATTGCGCTGCACTGCGGCAATCGTGGCGTCGCGCGATTTTGCTTGAACCCGTCGGCCTGGGTTCCACCCAGGGAAGTCGAGAACCATCGGCCTGGAGGCCGAGCCCCGGCACCGCCGCTGCTCGTTGTCCCGGAATCGCTTAGCGATGGTCTGAACAAGCATTGTCGCGAGCAAGCTCGCTCCCACCATTGCTTGATTTTGTGGGAGCGAGCTTGCTCGCGACGAATGAGTTCCGTACTTGTTCAGAGTTTCCTTAGCGATATCCGGGACACAGTGACTTTGCATTGCTGCAAACCTGTCGGGCTGAAGCCCGACCCACAGGCTGCCACTGCTCGTCGTCCCGGAATCGCACAGCGTCAAGCAACCCGGTCAGCTGTCGGTGCTTTTCCAATCGCGGCGGCCGTGCCACAGCCGCACGATTTCAAGGGCGTCGCCACGTACGCGATAGACGATCAAATAGGGCGTGCGCCCTACAACCCAGATGCGCGCACCAGGCAAATGCGCCGCTGTGCCAATGTTTGGATTGCTTTGCAGCAGACGCTCGGCGTCCTTGATACGCCTTGCAATCATCACGGCGGCATCGGGGCTTTCATGGGCAATGTAGCTTTGCGCTTCGTCGAAATCGATCAACGCCTTGATCGACCACTTAACCCTCAGCATCAACGCCCCATCTGGCAAACACACGGCGCACGTCTTCGTCGCTGGCAAACTCACCACGATCCGTCGCAGCGAGCCCCTCTTCGACGGCTTTATGGAATCGTACCTGCTCGATCAGGTCGTCCCACGTTGCCGAATCCGGCAAGCGCTCCACGAGCATGTGCGCGTGCTGTTTGAACACAGCAGACATGACAAGACTCCTTGATGATCCGGCGACGATTCTACGCCGTCTCGTCGCCACTTTCCTCGTCATCCTGCGGCCATTTTGCAGGTCGGGTTCCAACCCGTCGACTTGGTAATTCCCTCGGATCATGTCGGCCTGAAGCCCGACCCACAAGGCTGCCGCTGCTCGTCGTCCCGGAATCGCGCAGCGATATCCGGGACCCAGTGACTTTGGGATCAAAGTGGATCAAAGGGTCATTGATTCAAGGACTCAAGATATCGCGCGGACTTGCGGTCGCCACCACGCCCGGCAGGCACTGCTCGACGTCCGGTCTTTGCTTCAATCTGCCGCCGGAAGCGGTCATCTCCCAGCACCCACGCCTTGTTGCTCGCTTCTCGAATGGCAGCAAGTTCCTGCTCAGGCATCCTGCCTCGAAACAGCGCCCGGTAAGCCATCTGGCGCTCCTGTGCTGTCTTGCCAAGACGACGATAGAGCAGATGCGGTGTCAACAGCTGGATCGGCTTGCCCAGCGCATTGCCCTGGTAGCTCGACCAGGGATACTCCGACGCATGCGTCACCATGCTTGCGCGCACCGGATTCAGTTCGATGTAGCGATACACGGTCAGCAAGTAGTTATCGGCATCGACCAGCGTCGATTTGTATCGACCCTCCCACAGCGTACCGCTACGGCCATGGGTGAAGTTGAAGTATTGAACGTACTTCCTGCCTTGCACCTGCATCATCCGGCTGATGCTTTGCTCGTCGCCCGGAGTCATCAGCAAATGAACATGATTGGTCATCAGCACGAAGGCATGGATGGCCACCTCGTACTTCAACGCAGCGTCCTTGAGCATCGACAGATACGCTTTGTAATCCGCTTCCGTGTAAAAGCAGGCCTCACGATTGTTGCCACGCTGGATTACATGCTGCGCACAACCCGGCAGAAAAAGGCGTGGCAAGCGAGCCATAGACAGACTCCCGGCATCAGGTCATCAAGGGCAAGACTACTTCTCGGGTGGTCAGAAATCAATGACTCTGACCCCATTGATCCATCGAAAGCATCGCGGAGACGGCAAATCAAAATGGGTGCCAAAAAACCGGAACCTGCGGCAAGCGGGACGGGAAGCTATGGCTTCGTTGACACAGTCGGCGAAATGGTGACCCCATTGATCCGTTCTCGGGAGAAATTACTGCGGCCTACTTGACGTCAGCGGCGAAATGGTGACCCCTTTGATCACTTTGATCACTGACCCCTTTGATCCAATTCATGAATCGGGTGATCCAAATCACCCTTCAGAATCAGAAACGCTCGTGCCATCTTCCGACCAACATACTCTACAACCAAGTCAAGATCATCTCTTGGCTGACCTCGCCAACTTCCAAACCCAATTGTTAGGAGCCTCATAGCCTTTTCCTTTCCGCCATTACCATCGCCCAGCAATCGAGCCGAGTTCAAATTCGGGAATTCAAGATCCCGTGCAATCTGGACATCGAAGTCAATTCTCTCGCCATCCAGCCACAGCGTGAGCGCAGTCAATGATTGGCCATTCGACTCGGCGGAAATTCTATTACCTTCTACGCTCCGCATCTCCACAATCATCCAGGAGTCTTCAATGAGAGGGGATGCGTAGCAACAGTGCATACCTGCACAAATCAACACGGCGCCAATCAGTCCTTTAGTAACCATAGTCAATCACCTCCCTCGTCTGCCCATCCCAGAGGCGGAGACCAAACTTCGGACTGTAAAGAAGATTTGAAGGAAGACTCTTGTCCGGAGATGAGAAATTATTCGGATCTTGCCTCCTCCACTGACCAATGAATGGCATGAGTCTGCGATTCAAGCTTCCGTCCAATTCATTCACTTTGAAATTCGTAGAGCCGTGCACATGCATAGTCCGGATCGCCGTCATATTGCCGCAATCAATCGAGTTACCGCATGCAATGTGGCTGCCAATGGTCTCGATAGAGAACCTGTAACCGTACTTAGGAAATCCAAGTTGGTTTGTACCTGTAGCCGGGCATGCTGCGGAACAGAGTTCAACTCCGTTTCGAAGCTGTGCAAATGCTGCCATCTCAGCGCCCACAAGGCGATTTGATTCCCAGTAGTCGGATCAATGGGGTCAGAGTCATTGATTTCTGATCAGTAGCGTCGCGTTCGATTGATTCTATCCTTAAGCTCCGAAGAACGCCTGGACAGCCCCTATGTCGGTAGTTCTCGGCATGTCCGGCAGGCTGGCCAGGAAAATGCGTCCGTAGCCCTTGCTGGTCAGGCGCGGATCACACAGCACCAGCACGCCGCGGTCGTGAATGTCGCGGATCAGGCGCCCGGCTCCCTGCTTGAGGGCGATCACTGCATTGGGGATCTGCCAATCGAAGAAGGGCTTGAGCCCTGCCTCGCGCAGGGTTTCCAGGCGCGCGGCGAGCACCGGATCATCCGGTGCGGCGAACGGCAGTTTGTCGATGACCACGACGCTGAGCGCATCGCCGGCAACATCCACGCCTTCCCAGAAACTGGCTGCGCCGAGCAGCACACCATTGCCCGAGGCGCGGAACTCCTCAAGCAACTGATGGCGCGGTGCACTGCCCTGCACGAACAGCGGCCAGGGAACACGGTCGGCAAGCAACTCTGCGGCACGCCGCAGCGCACGGTGCGAAGTGAACAGCAGGAAGGCGCGCCCCTGCGATGCGGCGAGCACCGGGATCACCGCCTCCACCACGCGCTCGGTATGGGTATCGGTGTTCGGTTCCGGCAAACCCGCGGGCAGGTAGGCCAGTGCCTGCCGCTGGTAGTCGAAGGGACTTTGCAGGCAAACCGTGTGCGGATCGTCGAGTCCGAGCTGGCGCGCGAAGTGGGTGAAATCCCCGGCGATCGACAGGGTGGCCGAGGTGAATATCCAGGCGGCATGGCTTTGTTCGCGCAGCTCGCGCAAGGGTTGGGCCAGATCCAGCGGTGTCGAATGCAGGGAGAATCCCTGCGCACTCAGCTCGTACCAGTGCACGCTGTCGCGTGCCGAACCATCCATCAACTGGTTCAGGCGGGCGAGGGCGGACTGGGCACGCTCGTGCACGCTGTCCAGGCCACGGCTGCGCTCGTTGTGCGGTGCCAATCCATTGACCAACGCCTCCAGTGCCAGGCGCAGGGCTTCGATTCCAGCTTCGACCTCAGCATCGCGTTCGATCCGCTTCAGCGCGGCACGGCCGGGAAAGCCATCCATCGCAAGCCGCAATTTGCGCACGGCTGTGGTGATCGCCTCGGTCAAGGGTTGCAAGATGCCGAGCACACCGGTGACCGACCCACACTCGGCGATGGTGTCGCGGACCAGTTCGGCCAACTGGCGCGCGCTCAGGCTGACCGAGAAGAACTGTCCGGCCAATTCCGGAACCTGGTGCGCCTCATCGAGAATGAAGGCATGCGCGCCGGGCAGGATTTCGCCGAAGCCTTCCTGCTTTATCGCCAGATCGGCAAACAGAAGATGGTGGTTGACCACCACCACGTCGGCTTCCTGCGCGGCGCGCCGCGCCTTGACCACGAAGCAATCGTTGAAGAAGGCACACTCGCTGCCGAGGCAATTGTCGGTGGTCGAGGTCACGCGCGGCCACAAGGGGGAATCCTCGGCCAGCTCCGCCAACTCCGCGCGATCCCCGTGCCGCGTTGATGTCGACCAGGCATGGATGCGCTGCAGGTCACTCACCTGTTGCCGACTGGCAAATTGCCCCTCCGTGCGTGCCTGTTCGAGGCGATGCAGGCACAGGTAGTTGGCGCGGCCCTTGAGCAAGGCGGCGGAAAGTCGCGCGCCCAACACACTGCGCACGCGCGGCAGGTCGCGATGGAACAACTGGTCCTGCAGCGCCTTGGTGCCAGTGGAAACGATGACGCGCTTGCCCGACAGCAGCGCCGGCACCAGGTAGGCAAAGGTCTTGCCGGTTCCGGTTCCGGCTTCGGCAATCAGCGTGTGGCGCTCGTCGATGGCCGCGGCCACTGCCTCGGCCATGGCCATCTGCACCTCGCGCGGAACGAATCCGGGAACTTCGCGCGCAAATGGCCCTTCCGCGCCGAGCACGTCGCCGACGTGGTCATCCATTGCCGATGCAACACCTGGAGAAGGGCATCGCGATCAAAACCGCGGCGGACGCCTGGCCTTGCATTCCTCACGCTTGCGCTGCGCGAAATCAAGGTAGGCGGTGTCGCCGAAATGCTTGCGCGCCTCGTAGATGGTCTGCCAGTTCTGCACACACAGGCTGCCAACCTTCGGGCCCTTCTCGAAACTCTGGTAGGCGAGCTTCTCGGCATTGACGATGTCGCCAAGCAGGTATTCAAGTTCCGCCTGGCGCTGGATCAAATCGGGAGCGTCGGCGGCCAGTGCCCGCGCCTTGCCGATTTCGGCCAGGGCAACCTTCAGCTCACCGCGTTTCTCCGCTTCCTCGGCTCTGGCCAGGTAACCCTCGACCGCAGGATCGCGCAGGGGATTGACCTGCAATGCGGAATCCTCGCCGGCATTGGCGGCGCGGATGTTGGCAACGGCACTCATGCGTTCCTCGTCCGGGCGCACCCGTGGGCTGGAATCGCGCGATCCGCTGGAACATGCGCACATCACCACGCACAGCACAGCAAGCAGGGCAGTCCGCAAAATCAAGCCAGGGTGTTTCATTCAACCGGTTTCCAATCGACCAAGATCCGAAAGCTTAAGGCAATGCTGACCAAGTACGGAACTCATTCGTCGCGAGCAAGCTCGCTCCCACAAAATCAAGCCATGGTGGGAGCGAGCTTGCTCGCGACAATAAAGCCATGGTGGGAGCGAGCTTGCTCGCGACAATAAAGCCATGGTGGGAGCGAGCTTGCTCGCGACAATACTTGCTCAGACCTTCCTTAACGTCATTCGTCGTTGCCGCCGAACCAGTCACGCAGCTTGTCCAGCGCGCAGCCATGGCGCTCCTGCGGCGCATAGCCTTCAATGAACGGAAGTTCACGCGCCCCCGTGCACACCGGATCGCTGCGCTGGGTGCTTTGTGGATCGATCCATACAAACTCCAGGCCTTGCCTGGAGCTGGCCAGTGCCTGCGCCGGCAGGCGTTTGAACAAGTCGATCCACGCGCGCAGTGCACCGGTAGATCCGTACAGCCGGGTCGGGCTGTTGTCGTCACGCCCCATCCACACCACGCCGAGCTGGTTGCCGCTGAAGCCGGCAAACCAGGAATCGCGCTGGGAATCGCTGGTACCGGTCTTGCCGGCCGCATGCAGGTTGGCCAGCCCCGCCTCACCGATGGAGCGCGCGGTGCCGGATTCCACCACCTGCTGCATGGCCCAGGTGAGCAGGCGCGAGGCCACGACATAATCGCCGCTGCCCGGCTTCACGCCAAAGCGCGACACCGGGCGTCCCTTGCTGTCGACGATGCCGCGCACCGCGCGCAGCGGCACGGCATGGCCATCCGCCGCAAAATACTGATACAGCTGGGCCACGTTGAGCGGGCTCAGCTCGACCGCGCCAAGCAACAGGGATGGATTCGGATTGATGTCGGCACCGAGCGCGAACGAGTCGAGCAGGCCGCGCACGCGCTCGACGCCGACCCGCAATCCGAGCTGCACCGTGGCCAGGTTCCATGAATTCACCAGCGCGTCGATGAGCATGACGCGCCCGTGCGCCTCGCCATCGGCATTGCGCGGCATCCAGCGCGACCCATCCGGCTGCGGCAAGCTGACCGGCGCATCCTCGATGATGCTGGCCAGCGAATAACGCTGCGGTTGGGCAAGCGCCGTAAGGTAGACGAACGGCTTCACCAGGGATCCGATCGGCCGGCGCGCATCCAGCGCACGATTGAATCCGCTGCCATCGACCTCGCGCCCACCCACCAGCGCCAGCACCTCGCCATCCGGCACCGAGGTGACCACGGCTGCCGCCTGCAATCCGGAGCCGCTCTTGCCGAGATCCTTCAGTGACTTCGCAAGCGCAGTCTCGGCCTGGATCTGCGCCGACGGTGCCAGCGTGGTGTGGATCACGAGTCCCGCCGCATCCAGCGTCTGCTCGGAAAAATCGCGCTGCAACTGCCGGCGCACCAGGTCAAGGAATGCCGGGTAGCGATTGCGCGGCAAGGCACCCTTGGCACTTACGTTCAACGGTGCGCTGCGGGCTTTGGAAAGCTGCGCGGCATCGATCAAACCGGTGTCGTGGAACTGGACCAGCACGAGATTGCGCCGTTCGCGCGCGTGTTCCGGCGCGCGCCGGGGATCGAATTCGCTGGGCCCGCGCACCATGCCCACCAGCAAGGCAACTTCGGCCGTGTCGAGCTTGGCCACCTCGCGCCCGAAATAGAATTCGGCGGCAGCGGCAAATCCGTGCACGGCCTGGCCACCCTGCTGGCCGAGGAATATCTCGTTGACGTAGGCCTCAAGAATGCGGCGCTTGTCGTAGCGGTACTCGATGATCAGCGCAATCAAGGCTTCGTTGAACTTGCGCACGAAGCTGCGGCTGCGATCAAGGAACAGGTTCTTGACCAGTTGCTGGGTGAGCGTCGACCCGCCCTGCACCACGCGACCGGCGCGCAGGTTTACCCAGCTCGCGCGCAGGATCGAGCTCAGGTTGATGCCGTGGTGATGCTTGAACTCGCGATCCTCGACAGCCTGCAGGCCGGTCAGCAGCAAGGTTGGCAATTGTTCAAGCTGAACCACGCGCCGTTCTTCCTGCTGCATCCCGTACAGGGTGGCGATGCGGGCCGGATCCAGTTCCGCCTGCGCCAACGGTTGGCCACTGCCGGCATCCACCAGCGTGGTGATCTGTCCGTCACCGATGTCCAGGGCAATGCGGCGCTCGGCATGCCGGCCATCGAGGCCGTTGAATGCGCGGCGGGCAATGATGAAATGGCCGCCATCCTGACTGAAGGTGCCCGCCGATTGCGCGCTGCCGTCCTTGCGGTAGCGCGAGGCATCCAGCTCAAGCAGCAGGGTGTCGAGCGTCATCGGCCGGCCGACGGCGAGATCAAGGGGCCGCGCCAGCACGCGGCTCGGTATCTGCCAGCTCAGGTCATCGAAGCGCGCGCGCACCTGGCCATCGAGCTGGATCACATAGGGGACAAGGAATCCCGCCAACGCGCCAAGCGAAAGCCAAACCGGAGCGCGCAGCCAGCGCCAGAGAAATGCCAGGAAGGCAAGCAATCGTCGGATCAAGTTCAAGGCGCAGCGCGTGTGGAATGACGCAGTAGTTTAGGACAACACGGGTTCGGTGGTTTCCGTTCATGGTTCGACAGGCTCACCACGAACGGTACCGCCTGGGCAACGCGAATCAAGTCCGTTCGTCCCGAAACCTTGAACATGCTCAGGACACTTCTACTGAAGCGGCCAAACTCCGTTCGTGATGAGATTCAATGTTGCCGGTCAACCAGCTCTGAGCAAACAATTCCGTTCGTGGAGAGCTCGTCGAACCATGAACGGTAACGTCTGAGCAACGCGAATCAAGTCCCGTTTGTCCGCAGATCATTGACCTTGCTTGGTACTGGCCTGCCGAAGAAATCAACCTCCGTTCGTGGTGAGCCCGTCGAACCATGAACGGACAAGACACGCTCGCTACGAAGGCTGGCCTGGAATCACATTGACGTGTTCATCTGGATTCAACGCGCTCGGATTCCACCACCATGTCGAGCACCAGCGCGGTCGCCGGCGCATCGGCCGGTGGATTCTTCACGACGTAGCGTTTGACGCGCAACACGTTGCGCACGCCATCCTCATGCGTGTAGCCGGCAATGTCCTGGTACAGGAGTTGCCATTCGCCGGGCTCGCCCACCTTCAAACCATTGACATCGTAGTGACGCTCGCGCACCCGCAAGCAGCGTGCTGCGGGAATCAAAGGGTGGTTGCAGGCGTGCATGCGCGCATCAATTTCGAGGAATACCGTTTCACCCTCACCGCCGTAGCGCGTCGCGTCGGTCGGCTCGCCGATGAATTCCAGGGTGTCGCCACCCTCGGTGAGCAGGCGCAGACGGGGCGGCGTGTCGGCACTGAATTCAATGCGCAAGCTGCCTTGCAGGCGTTCGGAAATCGCCCGGTCGAGGTTCGTGAGCGCAGGGTCTGCACAGGCCATCTTGGTACTGATCATCGCGCCCACGATCAGGCGATCATTCTCGATTTCAAAGCTTCCGCCGATGCGGTTGCAGGCATTGAGCACCGCAAGCCGGCCTTCATTGAAATCCAGTTGCACAGGCAGGTCCGCGCGCACGAACAGGGCATCGATACGCCGCCCTTCGCGGTCCATGGCGCGCTGCAGGCGCCAGTGATGGGTTGCAAGCGAACCTGCGTCAACCACCGCTGCGGTCGCCACGACGGGTGCAGTTGGTGTTTCGCCGCCGTTTGATGGCGTGGTAGCCGAGCACGCGACCAACATCGGTAGCCAACACATCATTTGCAGGAGACGCAGCTTCATCGTGATTCATCCTCATGTTTGCCTCGCCAGGCTTGGCACCGCGCAAGCGGCGCGCGCACTCATTCCCGATCGAAGCGGATGCGCACACCCTTCACCGAATTGGATACCAGGCGTATCGAAAACTGGCGAAACATGTGCCGCTTGACCAACACGTCCTCGCCGTCGTCCAGCTCGGCATCGACGATACGCCCTGCCTGCCGGTCAATCGCGCGCTTGACCTTGCGCGCGACGCGATTCTCGCCATCGTTGCCGTCAATCACCGCCTTCACCTCGATGGGCGTTTCGTTGGGCGCGGCAATCTCGAGCACGATTTCACCGGCAGATTCGGCCGCACCACTGAACTCCAGCCGCCACTTGTTGGAGCCATCGGGCATGGCCTGGATCGAACCCGAAATCAGCGCAACCGCACACAGGGCGCATGCGGCAAGAAATTTCAGGGGATGGGACATGGGCCTGTTTCGCTTCCGTTTGCCATCGTTGAAGCATACGCGTTTGCATCGCTCGACAGCACGACGGCTTGCTTCATGTCATATTCCGTTCAGCCTTTCACGCAGGTTGGAATGCAACCTTGTGCGTTCGGCAAACAGTCCTGTCGACGTCAGCAATCGACAGAACCAAGGATCAACAACCCGACAATGAACTGGAGATCAAATATGCGCGCAGCCTTGCTGCTGATGGCTGGACTGGGTTTGCTGCTTGCCGGCTGCAGTCGCACGGTCTCCGACTACAGCGATACGGCGGTTGCTCCGAGCACGCCCGACGCGCAGAACCCGGCATGCCCCGAGGTAGCCGGAACGTTTGCCATCCCGGAAAATTCCGCCATCGGCAGGGTGTTGGTCGGCCGACGCTTGCATGACGAGGGACTCTCGATGCTGCACATCGAGAAGCAATCGCATAGCTCCGTCTATTTTCTCAGGTTGAGGCCAACTCTGGAGGCGTTCAACGCAGACGCCGCGAAATTGGCCGAGAACGACCCGCAGCGATACAGCGCCTGGGAAGAGCTGAACCGCGAGCGCCTGCGTGCCATCACGGAACGCAAGTCGCTTGACGTCCTGGACGACAAGATCGGCAAGCTCGGGCCCTTGTCGGAAGGCAGAATCCTGGCTGGGGGACATGGATGCAAGGAATACTGGTTGGAACTGGATATCGATGCCGACGCAGCGGGGCGATACTTTCCCGATGTCGACAGACTGGGTGCGGATGCTCGATATGAATTCGGATTGCTGCTGGCCCGCAATGCCGACGGCGACCTGATTGCACGCTTTGATCGCTATCGCCTTCGCGGCTTCGACTTGATCTCCAAAGGGCTACGCACCTCGCGCAGCATGTATTACGAAAAGCTCGAGGCCATCGACTACGACACATTTGACTGGCAGCTCGACATGGAATCGACGCCGGAGCCGGAGCCGGAGACAGTGGCTCCGCGCGCAACCCTGGCGCAGGACATCGCCCGCATTTCCCAGGCCTTGACCGAACTTCTGCCAGAGAATGCCGAATTGACGCGTTTCCAACCTCGTGAAGTGGCTGCGGACGCGCATGCCACGGGCTCAAACGCGTATATCGACGTATCCGGCGTGGCCGCGCGCAATGCGGACGTTGCCGATTTCATGCGCGGCCTCGACTCGCTCGAAGGAGTTTCCGCTGTCGAGCTGGTCAGTCTGCGTGCAACGGAGACGGGTCGCATCGAGTTTGTACTGGTGCTCACGGTGGCGTTGTAGCCCCTGGTGCATCCGGCTTCGGGGCTGAGGCCGCAAAAATGGCGCTTCCCCGCGGCTTTCGGGATAATTCGCGGCCCGAAGCAAGCTGGAACGCCGTGCAGAACGTGTCGCCGGATGGCATCCACCTGTGTGTGCATGGCGCCACTCCCTGCAGCGAAGACTGGCTGATCGCGGCCCGTGCGCAGCTTCCCGCCCCGCATGGCCTCGTCCTCTGCGGCGGCAGCGCTGGTTTGGCCGGACATGTCGATGCCCTTCGTTTCGCCGATCTGGAAGGCCTGGCGCCGGAAGCCTTGGCCTGTGCAATCAGCAAGCGCCTGCCCAACAAGCACTTGCTGATCGTGCGCAGCGATGCGCAGTTGCCGCCCGCCGCATTGCCACGATTGCTGCGTGCGCTTGAGGAAGAGGATGTTCTCGCTGCCGGACCGCTCGACAATCTGGAGGCCCTGCGCTCCCCCGTGCCGGACGGAGTGCGTTGCGAAGAAAACGTGGCGCGCATCGATGCGCTGTGCTTTGCCCATGCGCGCAGGCAATTGATCGACCTGCCCTCGCTGTCGCCCCTGGCTTCCGCCTGGCATGGCCCTCGGCTTGCAAACCCGGACGCGCCCGGCCTGCGCCGCGTAGTGCTCGATCATCTCTATGTTGCTGCCAGCGGTCGCGCGCTGGCATACGCGGAATCCCCAGGCGATCCGCGCGATCCGTTGCCGCCCTCGCCGCTGGCGGAACTGCGCGCACAGCTGGCGCTGGCCTTGCGCTGCGCCGCGCATCCCGACCTGCCCGCTGTCGATGCACGGCCGGTGATCCTGCATGTCCTGCACGGCTGGGGCGGCGGTGCCGAGCGTTGGGTGCGCGATTTCTGCGCAAGCTTCAATCAGGCCCATCACCTGGTGCTGAAATCCTGCGGCAGCCACGCGCGGAAGTGCCACGGCGAATGGCTGGAACTCCACGACGGCGGCTTGAACGGGCCAGCCCTGCAGCGCCTGGCCCTGCCCGAACCCATCGCCGACACCGCGCTGGAAAATGCCGGCTACCGCCGCCTGCTTGCGGAGCTGATCGCCCGCTACAGCATCGATTCGGTGATGGTTTCCTCGCTGATCGGACACAGCCTGGATGCACTGCGCACGGGATTGCCCACCACGCGCATCGTGCACGACCACTATCCGCTCTGGCCCGTGCTGCATCGGGATTTCAGCGATCCGCAGCTGCGCTTTGACGACGCGCAACGCAAGGCGGATCTGGCTGCACCCGACAATGAACGCATTTTTGCGAACGGCAATCCCGATCACTGGCGTGCGCTGCGCGATGGCACGGTCAGTGCCTTGCTCGCAGCCAAGGCGCGCGTGATTGCACCCAGCCGCTCCGCGCTCGCCAACGATCTGCGACTTGCGCCCGAGCTGGCATCCCTCTCCTCGACGGTCATCGCGCATGGACTGGACGCATGGCCCGCGAATGCAGCACGCGCCGCTGCACCAATAGCGCGCGAGAAACTGCGCCTGGTCATTCCCGGCCGTGTGCGCGCCGGCAAGGGCGCATTGTTGCTTGAGCAGGTATTGCCGCGCGTGCGCGAGCATGCCGATATCTTCCTGCTCGGTGCGGGCGGCGATGCGCATGCGTTCTTCGGCATGGACGGCGTGCACATCCTGCTGGACTACCGGCGCGAGGAACTGCCCGCCCTGCTCGCCCGCATCGCCCCGGATGCGGCCATGTTGCTGCCCACGGTGGCGGAGACCTTTGGCTACATGCTCTCGGAATTGCGCGATCTCGGCTGGCCGGTGATCGCCACACGCATGGGAGCGTATGCGGAACGCATCGACGAGGGCGTGAATGGCTTCCTCGTTGCTGCGAATGCGGATGCCATTGTTGACCGGGTCATCACGCTCTCCGGCCAGCGACCGCTGCTGCACCGCGTACGCGAGCACCTGGCCACGCGGCGCGAACCCGGACTTGAGGCCATGGCCACGGCGTATGCCGCCGTACTCGACCTGCCCAAACAGGAACCCATGCGCTATGCATTGGGCACATCCACCATCGATGCCCAGGTTCGCGCCGCGTACAGCGAAGACTTGCAGCGCGCACAGCGCCAGCGCCGGGAACAGGATGCCGAAATCCTCGCCTTGCGCGCGGAAAGCGAACGCCGCGGCGAATGGGGCCACGCGCAAAACCGCGAACTGGAGCTGGCCCGCCATCAGCTGACCTCGCTGGAGAAGGAAGTCGAAGTCCGCACCGCCTGGGCATTGAAACTTGATGCCGAAGTGAAGCGTCTGCGCCCCATGCTGGCCAGTCGCCTGTGGCGGCGCAGTGAACCGCTGCGCACATTCCTGTCACGTGTACGCGCTTCGCTGGCATTCCGCTCGCAGCGCCTGATCGCGCAGACCCGTCGGGTTCGCGGCAGCCTTGCCCAGCATGGACTCGGCGGAACCTGGTCGCGCGTTCTGCGTGAACTCAAGCCCGCCAAGCCGTTGCGCCATGCGCGCAGCTACCCCGCGCCCGACAACACGTTCTCGCCCTTCAGCGTGCCGTGCAGCGACGCGCCGCAGGTCTCCATCGTCATTCCCGTTTACAACAAGATTGCCTACAGCGCCGCCTGCCTGCGCTCGATTGCCGAGCATGCGGGCACCAGCTCCTTCGAGGTCATCGTGGTGGATGACCAATCCAGCGATGAAACCGAAACGCGTCTTGCCGGGATCGACGGCATTCGCGTGCTGCGCAATGAGGAGAACCTGGGATTCGTCGGATCCTGCAATGCCGGCGGGGCACTGGCGCGCGGCGAGTTCGTGCTGTTTCTCAACAACGACACGCTGGTGACCGCCGGCTGGCTGGAAGCATTGCTGCGGGTTTTTGCCGAGGTGCCGGATGCCGGCCTGGTCGGTTCACGACTGGTCTATCCGGACGGTCGTCTGCAGGAAGCCGGCGGCATCATCTTCAGCGACGGCTCCGGCTGGAACTACGGGCGTTTCGAGGATCCGGACGATACCGACTTCGGTTTTCGCCGCGAGGTCGACTACTGCTCGGGCGCGGCGATCCTGCTGCGCAGGCACCTGTTCGAGGCGCTCGGCGGTTTCGACACGCGCTATGCGCCGGCCTACTACGAAGACACCGACCTGGCCTTTGCCGTGCGTGCCCGCGGACTCAAGGTGATCTACGAGCCGAACTCGTGGGTGATTCATTTCGAAGGCATCACGGCCGGCACCGATACCGCCAGCGGCATGAAGCGCTTCCAGCCCATCAACCAGCAGAAGTTCGTCGACAAGTGGAGCAGCGTGCTGCGTTCACAGCCGCAGCCGGGAACGCCCATCCACCTGGCCGCCAGCCATCGCGCACGCCGGCGCATCCTCATCATCGATGCGGTAACCCCGGCAGCCGATCACGATGCCGGTTCGCTGCGCATGGTCAACCTGATGCGCGTGCTGCGCGACGAGGGATGCCAGGTGACGTTCATGGCCAGCAATCGTGCCTGGGTCGAAGGCTACACCGCAGCCTTGCAGGAATCGGGCATCGAAGTGCTGCACCATCCCTGGCATTGCGAACCGGTTGCCTTGTTCCGCAAGCGCGCCGCCGAATTCGATGCCATCGTGCTGTCGCGTCATTACGTGGCGCGCGAGTTCATCGGCCTCGCCCGCCTCTACGCGCCGCGCGCGCGCCTGATCTTCGACACCGTGGATCTGCATTATCTGCGCGAGACGCGCGCCGCCGAATTGCAAGGCCGCACCGACCTCTTGCGCCATGCGCAGGCCACGCGCAGCGAGGAGCTTTCGGTGATGCGCGACTGCGACTTGACCCTGGTGGTGAGCAGCAGCGAACGCGAACTGCTGGCCGTGGATGCGCCGGGCGTGAAGGTCGATGTGCTGGCCCTGGTGCACGAGGTGAACAGCAGCAAGACGCCCTTCGCCGACCGCAAGGACCTGTTGTTTGTCGGGGGTTTCCAGCATCCGCCCAACATCGACGCCGTGGTCTGGTTTGCCGAATCGGTGTTGCCTCGCGTGCGCCAGCGTTTGCCTGAAGTCTGCCTGCACGTGATCGGCAGCAAGGTCACGCCGGCCATCCAGCAACTGGCCAGCGATGCCATCCGCGTGCACGGATTCATCGAGGACATCAGCCCGTGGCTGGATGGCTGTCGGGTCTCGATTGCACCGATCCGCTACGGCGCCGGGGTCAAGGGCAAGGTCACCATGGCGATGAGCTGCGGCTTGCCGGTGGTGGCAACTTCCATTGCAGTGGAAGGCATCCACGCTCGCGACGGTTTCGACATCCGCGTGGCCGACAGCGCGGAGGCGTTTGCCGAGGCCGTGGTGGAACTGTACGAGGACGAGGCGCAGTGGAATCACATTGCGCAGAACGCGCTGGCCACCATGCAGGACAATTTCTCCTTCACCGCTGCGCGGCGTGCCATTCGTCGCATCTTCGACCTTTAGGGAAACTCTGAACAAGTACGGAACTCATTCGTCGCGAGCAAGCTCGCTCCCACAAAATCAAGCAATGGTGGGAGCGAGCTTGCTCGCGACAATACGTGTTCAGACCTTCCTTGGCACTACTCGAGTTGCCATTCGCCATGGATGGCCAGACAACGCCAGGCAACTTCGTCACTGTTTGAGGCCGCCGCAGAAAAGCTGCGCTCGCGGAACAGCACGCTGCCATCTTCGTGGTGCATTACCAGCGTGCTGGCACGCGTGCCGTAGTGCTCGCCGCGAATGAAGATCGGCGCCAGCGTGCGTTCACGCTGGGGACCCACGCCGGTATCCGGCAAGGATTGCGGATCCGGCTGCGTCTCATCGGCAAGCAGGCCCAGGAGGCTCGCATCATCACGCTGCCCACTGCGGATCGCCTGTTCGAATCGTTCACGCAAGCGGCGCACCTTGGGCCAGTTGCAATCAAGCGGGCCGTTGCTCACCACGTGAACGCCGCTGCGCAATCGTTGCAGGGTTTCGCCGTGTCCATCGATGGCCCAAACCGCGGATCCATCACCGAACACCAGGTTGAATGGACCGTACTCGTCGATGTGGCGAATGACCTCGTCGGCAAATTCGGTGGCCGATTGCGATCCGATGACGAATTCGCGCACCAGGTGTCCGCGCGAACGCGGTGCCTGCGCCGGCATGCCGCTGCGCAGGTTGGTCACTGCGGCAAAGCGACCGTCATTGCGCTGCGCGAGCCAGCTGCCGCCACCCACCTGGTCGAGTCCACCGAGGCAATCGGGCGCGCCGGCCCAGGGTTGTGCAGGCGTGCTTGGACGCGCATGGAATTCATCGCGGTTGCCAAGCAGCAGCAGCGGCCAGTCGATCAACTCATCAATGGCAATCAACAGGATGCACACACCGTGTGTCCTCCGCGCGCGACCCGGCCTCAGCCGGATGCCGGTGGCGTGGTGCCGATCTTTTGTTCGAGCCCACCTAGGCGCGCGTTGTTCGGGCTCAGCGCGCGTGCCGATTGCAGCGCACGGCGGGCATCGTCCGGACGCTTCTCCGCAATCCGCTTCTCGCCAAGATCGACATAGGCGTTGGCCAATCGTTCGACCAGGCCGGGGATCGTTGCATCGGCGGGCGAGGTCTGGCGCACGACTTCCAGCATGCCCGACGCACGTTGCAGGTTGGCCTCGGTAATGGCCTGATCGAACAGCTCGCGCGCGCGCAGCGGCAGGCGACGCAAGCCATCCTGGGCAGCCGGGTTCTCGCCATCGATGGACAGCGCAGCGCGGTACTTGTCGTACGCGCAGTTGCCGGGCGGACTGATCAGGCGGCCGGCGGTCATGGCCTGGTCGGCTTCGCCGATGAGTACGCGAACCCGCTCGATATCCGCAGGCGAGCTGACCTTGCGCTCTGCCGCTATCTGCAAGCGCTCGCGCAATTCGCGCAGTTCGACGCGCGCGGCGTTGAGGTCGGCCTGGCCGGGCGCCAGGACATCCGCCTGGCCCAGCAGTCTTCCGGCAAGTTCGCTGTTGGAATCCTCGATGGCGGCCCGCGCCCGCACGATCAAGGCTTGAGCGACCTTGCGCAGCCCGCTGCGCGCGCGTTGATTGTCGGCATCCAGCGCCAGCACCGCTTCAAACAAGGCCTGGGCGGAATCCTTGTCGCCACTGATGCGCCCCGCACGAAGCTGCGCATCGGCACGATCCAGCTCCTTGGCAAGCGCAGCCGCCGCCTGATCGCGTTGGCTGGCCAGTTTCGCCTTCAGTTCGGGCAAACCGGGAAACGTGGGCAGGATGCGGGCAATGTCCTCGATGCGTGCGGAGCCGTTCACCAGGTCGCCGCCCTTGATCGCCGCATTCGCTTGCAGCGACAGCGCCTCCGCGCTGCGCTGCACGCCCGCCTTGGCCAAAGCGTTGTCGGGCTCTGCCGCCAACACCTTCTGGTACAGGGCCACCGCGCCTTCGTCGCCGAGCAGGTTGTCCTTGCCCAGTGCTTCCTGCGCCGATGTCAGCAAGGACTCGGTCTGGGTGCCCCGCGCATCGAGCTGGGCAACGGCCTTTTCGAGCGCATCGACCTCGACACCGCCGCCAAGCAACTCGCGCGCAGCCGCAGCGGACCGCCGCGCGAGACTCAAGTCCTTGCGCTCCAGTGCGTCGCGTGCGCGCTCAAGCAATCTCTCGCCCACCGCCTTCAAGCCTCGGCGCGCGATGTCATTGTCCGGATCCAGCGTGCGTGCGGCCTGGAACAGTTCACGTGCACTCTCGCCGGCGTTGCCGTCCAGGGTGCCCGCATCCAGCGCCTTTTGCGCACGCGCGAGCATGTCGTTGAGCTCGGTGGCCGGCAAAAAGCTACGCAGCCAATCCTGGTTCTTCCACGCCAGGACAGCACCACCACCCACCGCGAGCAGCACGAGCGCCGAAACCAGCCATGGCCAGATGCGGCGTCCTCCGCTTGCGACCTTGCGCCGCGAAACGCGACTGGCACGCAGGATGTGATCGTCGGTCGCGGCAAGGATTTCTTCCATGCGGCCGAGGCTTGGATCGGCGCGCAAGCGTGAATCCTGCGCGCGGCCTGCCGGTCTTGGCGACTGCGGCGTGCGCGGCGCTGGCGAGACCCGCGTTTCCACTTGATTTTGCTCGCGCTGGGCGGGCTCGGGAGCGATATCGAGACCGGCCAGTTCGCCATTGGCAATGGCCTGTTCGTAACGCGAGATGGCCAGTGCCGCCTCGTTGCCGGTCTGGAAACGATCGCCAGGCTCCTTGGCCAGCATGCCGTCCACCAGGGGCTGCAGCACACTGAGATGATCGGGCAGCATCGGCACCGGCTGGGTGATGTGCATGATGCCGACCGCAAGCGAATCTTCCGCGTGGTACGGAACACGGCCCACCAGCATCTCGTAGAGCACCACGCCGAGGCTGTACAAGTCGGCGCGCCCATCCAGCTGCTTGCCGCGTGCCTGCTCCGGGCTCATGTAATGCGGCGTGCCAACCACGGCCCCGGTGCGCGTCATGCGCGTTGCCGAATCGTTGGCACGGGCAATGCCGAAATCGGTGAGTGCCGATGAACCGTCATCGCGCAACAGGATGTTGTCGGGCTTGATGTCGCGGTGGATGAAGCCCTTCTGCTGCGCGTAGTTGATGGCGCTGGCGATCTCGCGGGTCACGCGCAAGGCAAACGGCACCGGCCGTGCCGGGCCGTCCTTGCTGAGCACGGGCCCGCCGGACAGATATTCCATGGCGATGTAGTGGTAGTCACCGATGCGACCGACATCGTGGATGCCCACGACATGTCGATGGTGCAGGCGCGCCGCGATCTTTGCCTCGCGCTGGAAGCGTTCGCCGAAATTCGGATCGACCAACAGGGCTGGCGACATGACCTTGATCGCCACTTCGCGGTCGACCGATTCCTGCACGGCAAGGTACACGGTGGCCATGCCACCGCGGCCAAGCTGGCGCAGGATGCGGTATCCGGGAATCTCGATCACGTTGGGGTTTGGCCCGTGTTTCATGCCGCAGTGCAGCGTCAGGACAAGCATATCAGCCCGCCTGCCTCGACGCGCCGACATTGTGGTCAGCGACGCCCCGGACAGAGGCGACGCTGATCTGGTGGATTCCGCACATGGTTCGACTGGCTCACCACGAACGGAATCCACTGGTTCAGCGTTGCCCTACGCGTGGCGGACCGCCTCGATCACGTTCGGCACCGCCTGCAACTGGCCGAGCAGCTTCGAGAGCTGGCCAAAATCCGCCACCTTCAGGCGGTAGTTCATGTGCACTTCGTTGCGCTCGGGATCGACACGCGCATCGACCACCAGCACGTTCACGTTGGCCGCCGCAATCACGTTGCTGACATCCTTGTGCAGTCCCTTGCGGTCATAGCCGCGCACGATGAGATTGACTTCATAGCTGCGTTGGCCTGCCCCGCTCCATTCCACTTCGATGATGCGATCCGGATCCAGGCTGCGGAGGCGACCCAGTTGGCGGCAATCGGTCCGGTGCACGCTGACACCACGCCCGCGGGTGATGAATCCGCACACCGCATCACCGGGCAGTGGCTGGCAGCAACGCGCCAGCACGGTCAAAAGGTTGCCCACGCCCTCGATCACCAGTGCGCCCTTGCCGGAATCGTGTCTGATCGGCACGGCTTCCGCGCGCACGGGTGCAGGCTCGTTCTCTGCCTTCTGCTCATGCAGGATGCGTGCAATGTGTCCGGCGCTGATGTCGCCCAGGGCCAGGGCCTCGAACAATTCCTCAAGGCTGCGCACCTTGAACATGGCAGGCAGGCTTTCCAGTTCGACGTTGTGCAGGGCGAGGCGCTTCAGTTCGCGCTCCAGCACTGCTCGTCCCGCCGCAATGTTGATCTCGCGATCGGCCTGGCGGAACCAGTTGCGCACCTTGTTGCGTGCACGCACGGTGTTGAGGAAGCCATGGTGCGCGTTCAGCCAGTCGCGTCGCGGCTCCTGGGTCTTGCCGGTGAGGATCTCGATGCGGTCGCCGCTGACTGGCTGGAAGGTCAAGGGCACGATGCGGCCATTGACCTTGGCGCCGCGGCAGCGGTGGCCGACACTGGTGTGGATGAGGTAGGCGAAGTCGAGCACGGTCGCGCCCTTGGGCAGGTCCATCACCTGCCCCTTGGGAGTCAGCAGGTAGACCCGGTCATCGATGACATCGGTGCGGAAGCCGGCGAGCAGCGCGGCATCGTCGTCGGCGTCATCCCGACTTTCCAGCAACTGGCGCATCCAGGCGATCTTGCGCTCGAAGCTGGCATCGCCACCGCCACCTTCCTTGTAACGCCAGTGCGCGGCAAATCCGAGTTCGGCATAGGCGTGCATGTCGTGCGAGCGGATCTGCACTTCCAGGGTGCGGTTGTCCGGGCCGATCACCGCGGTATGCAGCGACTGGTAGTTGTTGCCCTTCGGGCTGGCGATGTAGTCATCGAACTCGCCGGCAATGAATGGCCACAGCGAGTGCACGACACCGAGCGCGGCGTAACAGGAAGGAACATCCGGCACCAGCACGCGCAGCGCGCGGATGTCGTAAAGGCTGGAAAAATCCAGGCCCTTCTTCTGCATCTTCTTCCAGATCGAACTGATGTGCTTGGGGCGACCACCAATCTCGGCCGTGATGCCGGCCTTTTCCAGGGCAGCCTGCAGCAGGCCCCTCGCTTGGGCGATCCAGGCTTCGCGATCCGAGCGGCGCTCGTCCAGCAACTGCGCGATGCGCCGGTAGGTTTCCGGCTGCAGGTAACGGAAGGCGAGGTCCTCAAGCTCCCACTTGAGTTGCCAGATGCCGAGCCGATTGGCCAGCGGCGCATGGATGTCCGAAGTCAGTTGCGCCAGCGCGCGCCGTTCGCCTTCATCCAGTTCGGCGGCCATGCGCATGCGCACGAGTTGTCGCGCCAGCAGGATGAAGACCACGCGCAGGTCGCGGATGATGGCCAGCAGCAAGCGACGCAAGCCTTCTGCCGCTCCCGGCGACGTGCGCTGTGCATACAGCGACCAGACCTTCTCTGCGGCGCGCTGGCCTTCGACCAGTTCGGCCACTTCGGTGCCGAATGCCTGCAATTCCGCGGCATCGAATTCGCAACCGGAAAGAGCGGCTTCGTGCAGAAGGAATGCGTTGCGCGTTGCGGCCCCCGTGGCCAGGGGTTCCAGGACATCGAGGGTCGCCTCGCGCTCAGCACGTGTGGCATCCCATCGTGCGCGCGCGTCTCTGGACTGGATCAGCCTGGCGTCTATCAGGGCAAGCACATCGACGGGCTGCTGGGACACAACCGATCCTGCCTTCAAACGTGATGCGTCGATGGGCCGCGGCAGCCTGACGCAAGATTGGGGAGAATCCGGTCAGCCCTGCCCGCCAAGCTGGCTTGCCGCTGATCCCCAGCGAGGATCAGGCACATTGCGCAATGGGTTCAGGCCGGGCCCGAACCCACTGTACGACTGGGCTCAGTAGGCGTACCAGACGCTGTCGTCGCGGAACCAGTCCTGCAATTCGTCGGCAGCCAAGGCAAGGCCACCTCCGGTACGCAGTGCCGCAAATCCCTGCATGGGTGTGCCGCCAGCAGCCGCACCAACCACGGAGCGATAGACAAGGACGAACTTGGCCGGGTCACTCACGGCGAAGCTGAGTTCCGAACGCACGAAGGCTCCGGTCTGCTTGGGAACACCAAGGCCAGGGTCGTCGCACAACTGCGCCGGGGGCGTGGTTCCTCCGACCCAGCTTGCCGGCAACACGCACCAGCTTGCATTGGCCAGCGATGACAGCGCCTGCCGGTTGTAGCCATCCACCAGAGTCCAATTGACGGCAGCCGGCGCGGTCGCATCGAACTCCGTCTCGAGCTTGATCACATTCACCGCCAAGCCGGCAAATCCACCGAAGGACTCACCTGTCACCTTGACGTTTTGATGAGCAGCAGACGGAGGCTGCGCCGTGGCATCGCTGCCAAAGGTGCTGTCGAACAGTCCATGACTCACGCTGGCCATGTCGAGGCTGGAGCCCGGCTGGGCCACGAGGCAGCGCATGTTGGTACCGGCCAATCCATGGGCGACGCTGATATCAAGCTCGGGTTCCCCCGCGCCGGAAAAACCGCCACCGGTGTAGCTCAGGGTTTTGGCGTAGACATCCGGAAAGTTCCAGACATCGGAATTGGGCGAAGGCAGTTGATACCGGGGCTGCAAGGAAAGCTGGTTGGCGACGCGCGGCGTCTCCGCACAGAACAGATGCGCATTGAGGAAAACCGTTGCATTGCCGGCGCCGACGCCCGGTCGCGCATACGCGAAGGCATCGGAGATGGTCGCATCGAGCAGGGTCGTGGCCTGGTTGCCGGAGCTGTTGTCGCCGCCGATCACGGCGGAGCGCTTGGCGGCATCGGCCAATGGCGCGGCTGCAAGAAGGGCGGTCGAAGCCGCTGCGAGAATGCCGAAGTGGATCGAATCGTTGATACGTTTCATTGAATCTCTGTACTCGTGGGTATCCGGGAAATCGTTGCAGGATGTCATGTGATGCATGCCTCCGCCTCGATTGAAACCTGCAGGCACACGAAGCATCGCTGCCCGGTGCTAGACTGCGTTGTGCGGATTCTAACCTGTGTATTGATGCACTGCATCCATTAACCTCGCGTTAATCAAAGACTTTTCGATCAACTGGTCACGCTTTGACCACCCCCGAGAGCTCAAATCCATGCCTTCCAGAACCTTGATCCTTGTCCTCCTGCTCGGCCTTTCGCTGGGTGTATCGGCACAAACGCAGACTTCGGCGCCCACGCTGGAAGAACGCATGTCCCAGGACGAATTCAACGCCTCGGGCCTCGACAAGCTGAGCCCGGAGCAGCTCAAGTTCCTGAACGAGTGGATCCAAAGCAAGGGTGTGAGCGTCATCGGCGCCCCCATCCGCAAGGCGGACGGCACCACCGAGTTCTATGTCGACGGCAGCGACCGTGAGGTCATCGAGTCGGTGATCGTCGGCAAGTTCAAGGGATGGACCGGCAATACCAAGGTCAAGCTGGAGAACGGCCAGGTCTGGCAGCAGGCGGAATCTGGCAAGAGCGGGTTCCCGATGGAATCCCCGCGGGTCAAAGTCAAGCCCATGAGCCTCGGCAGCTGGCTGATGTATGTCGACGGCTGCGGCTGCGATATCCGCGTCAAGCGCGTGGAGTAGTCGCAGTCCAGCATCCATCCCAGACAATCTGGTTGGCGATCAAGGTCGCCCGGGAACCCGGTCCAGTGCAGAAATCGCAGCGGCCAGGCGCTTGGGCGAGACCGGCTCTGCGGTGCCGAGCTCCTGGGCAAAGGTCGAGACGCGCAATTCCTCGATCAACCAGCGCAATGCGTTGAGGGCAGCAGGGTCGGCATCGCCGCTGCTGCGACGCTTGAGGTATTCACGCCAATAGTGCTGGACATTGAGCATGCGTGATTGATCGCGCGCGGGATCCTGGCGCAGGCGTTCCGCGCGCAGGCGCATGCCTCGCAAATAGCGCGGGAAGTGATCCAGATGCGCGGGGTTGGTGGCGCGCAGGAACCCGGGGGTCAACAATTCATCGCGCTGCTGGTGGAGATCGGCATAGTTGGCGGCGGCAAAGCCCATCAACGGCGGTTCCAGCCATGCGACGAGGTCCGCATGCGCCTCGATGATGGCCTCGGCCAGCTCCAGGCGCTTGACCGCACTGCCGAACAATTCGCGCGAGATCGATTCCTGCAAGGCTTCGAATCCTGCGCGCGTGCGCACTTGAAGGTCGTGTGCATGCAATCGTTCGGCAAGTGCAGCCTCGACCAGATCTGCGCGCAAGGTATCCACGCTGCCAAGCGCCGCCCACTTCAGTGAGGTTGCATTGCCGAGAGGCAACTGGCGACGGCAGCGCTTGATGGCATCGGCAAGTGCGCGCCGCAGCAGGCGCTCGACACCGCGCGCGTGCTCGGCGCGTGCCGTGTCTGCCTGCTCGAAAACGCGCAAACCCACGCTGGCGCCGAGGTCAACCAGTGCGGGATAGGCCAGCAAACCCTCCTCGGAGCGGATCGATTCGGGAATGTCATCGATGTCGAATCCATCGACTTCCTCGCGACTGAAGCTGGCATCGGCGCGACGCGAGAATGCCTCGCGTGCCGCACTGGCCCATTCCGCCTGCAAGGCCGCAAGGTCGCGGCCGGCGGCGATTTCCTTCTGGCGCGTGTCGAAAATGCGATAGCGAAGGCGCAGGTGTGGCGGTAGTTCGATGCTGCCGAAATCATCGGCGCTGATCGCTACACCCGTCACCTTGCGCAGGTAGGTGGCCAAGGCGAGGATCAGCGACTGCCCACGCGCCTCGGCAAAGGAATCCAGCGACTGCACGAACGCCCGGGCGAAATCCGGAGCGGGCACGAAGTTGCGACGCAAGGGCTTGGGCAGGCCGCGAATCAGCTCGGCCACCTTCTCGACCAGCAATCCCGGCACCAACCATTCGCCGGCTTGTGCGGGCATGGCATTCAACAAGGCAAGCGGCACGCGGGCGCTGACGCCATCGGCCGGATCACCCGGCACGAATCGGTATTCCAGCGGCAAGGGCTGGCCTGCAAATTCCAATTCGGGCGGAAACTCGTCCGCACCCGACGCGGACGTGCCGCCCAGCACGTCGGCCAGCGACCAGCGCAGCGCCGCCTGCTCCGCAGGTGTTGCGCGGCGATACCACGCATCGAGGGCCGCACTGGTGTGGATCTCGGCCGGCAAGCGGGCACTGAAGAATGCCGCAAGTTCGTCCTGCGACTTGATCAACCCGGCGCGCCGCTGCTGGGCCTCAAGCTCCGCGGCTTGAACCAGCACGCGCGCATTGGCGCGGATGAAATCCGCACGCGCATCGATGTCGCAAGTGGCCAATGCATCGCGCACGAACAACGCATGCGCGCGCTGCGCATCCTGCTTGCCGAACTGCACGGCGCGCTTTTCCACCAGCACCAGACCGAACAGGCTGACCTGCTCGAAGGCAATCACGGCGCCGCGTTTGCGCGACCAATGCGGGTCGTGCCAACTGCGACGTACCAGGTGCGCCGCCTGCTGCTCGATCCAGGCCGGCTCAATGCGCGCGCACTGCATCGCATACACCTTGCCGATATCGAGGATCTGCCCGGCCAGCAACCAGTTGGGCGGCGACTTGGCCAGGGCCGAGCCGGGAAAGATCGCGAACTTGCGCTCGCGCGTGCCACGGTACTGGTTGCGCTCGTCCTTGCGTGCGACCTGGGTGGGCCAGCCTGAGAGCAGGCATCGATGAACAAGCTCATCGATGCCGGGATTCGGGATTCGGGATTCGGGAATCGACGAGCCGGGAATCGGGAATGGGGAATGGGGAATAGAAAGAGCGTGACTTGAGGAGCGCTGGTGCGTTTGCCTTGCTTTGCGGTTGCTCTTGCTGTTGCTTTCAACAATTCCCGATTCCCTATTCCCTATTCCCGGCTTTTCACCCATTCCCGGCCCCACAACCAACTGCCGATGCAGCTCGCGCCATTCACGCATGCGCATGAAGTTGAGGAAGTGGGCCTTGCACCAATCGCGCAGTCTGGCTTGGGTCAGGTCCTGGTGTGATTGCGTGTAGGTCTGCCACAGCTTGAGGATGCCGAGAAAATCGGATTTCGGATCGTTGAACTGCGCATGCGCCGCATCGGCCTGGGCACGCGCATCGGCCGGACGTTCGCGTGGATCCTGGATGCTGAGGAAGGACACCAGTACCTGGATTTCACTCACCACGCCCAGCCGTTCGGCCTCGACCAGCATGCGCGCCAGGGCCACGTCCACCGGCATGTTCGCGATGGCCGAGCCAATGCGGGTCAGCCGGTGTTGTGCATCGATCGCACCGATTTCAAGAAGACGCCGATAGCCATCACCGATGGCGCGTTCCTCCGGGGCATCGACGAAGGGGAATTCCGCGACATTGCCCAGCTTCAACGCCAGCATGCGCAGGATCACGCCGGCCAGTGAGGTGCGCAGCACTTCCGGATCGGTGAAGCGCGGCCGCTGCGCGAAATCATCTTCCGCGTACAGGCGATAGCACGTGCCGGGCCCGATGCGCCCGCAACGCCCCTTGCGCTGGTCCGCGGCCGCCTGGGAAACCGCTTCGATGTGCAGGCGTTCCAACTGTCCGCGCTGGCTGTAGCGTTTGACCCGCGCGGTTCCGCTGTCGATGACGTAGCGGATGCGCGGAACGGTCAGCGAAGTCTCGGCCACATTGGTGGCAAGCACGATGCGCCGCTTCGCACCCGGCTTGAATACGCGATCCTGTTCGTTGGCCGAAAGCCGCGCATACAGGGCCAGGATTTCGGTCTCGCGATACTTGCGCCGCTCCAGCGCGAGGTGGGCGTCGCGGATCTCACGCTCTCCGGGCAGAAACACCAGCACATCGCCCAGCGGATCAGCCGCGTTGATCTCGTCCATCACCGCGACGATCTGTTCGGCAAGGCCGGCATCGGCACGCTCGGCGGGAGGGCGCCAGCGCAGTTCCACCGGAAAGCTGCGGCCCTCCACTTCCACCACCGGCGCACCACCGAAGTGTTCGGCAAAGCGTGCGGTGTCAATGGTGGCCGACGTGATGATCAGCTTGAGATCACGACGCTTGGCAAGCAGGCGCTTGAGATAGCCGATCAGGAAATCGATGTTGAGGCTGCGCTCGTGCGCTTCGTCGAGAATGATCGTGTCGTAGGCGCTGAGCCAGGCATCTCCCTGTGTTTCCGCCAGCAGGATGCCATCGGTCATGAATTTGACCAGCGAGGCATCGCCCACGCGCTCATCGAAACGCACCTGGAAGCCGACCAGCTCACCCACGGTCGTGCCCAGTTCGCTGGCAACGCGGCGGGCCACCGTGCGCGCGGCAATCCGGCGTGGCTGCGTGCAACCGATCATGCCGGCCACGCCGCGACCGGCGGCGAGACACAGCTTGGGCAATTGCGTGGTCTTGCCCGACCCGGTTTCACCGGCCAGCACCAGCACTTGATGCCCAGCGATGAGGCGGATGATTTCCTCGCTGCGCGCAGCAATGGGCAGTGACTCGTCGACACGGATGGTCGGCACGCGCGTACGCCGCGCCGCCACCCAGGCAATCGACGATTCGATGTCGCGGGCAAGGTCGGCAACCTGCTCGGGATTGGCAGATGTACCGGTCGCGGACAGGCGTTGCCAGCGGCCGATCAGGCGGCCGCGGTCACGGGTGGCAATGTCCGCAAGTGCGGAGCGGGGTGGCAACGATTTGGATGGCTGCATTCAGCGGTGGGCATGCACAATCATGCCGGATCAAGTGCGCAACGCATGCGGAATTGGG
>Ga0208460_10000107_pt1 | contig 60485 bp, 70 predicted proteins | sample AD_STIC10_MetaG_FD_184436 | JGI IMG/M metagenome (GOLD analysis project Ga0208460, IMG submission 184436) | Active sludge microbial communities of municipal wastewater-treating anaerobic digesters from USA - AD_STIC10_MetaG (SPAdes) (version 2) | ecosystem: Engineered > Bioreactor > Anaerobic >... | reverse complement strand
TCTTAAAGATAAAGGTTTAAGAGTTATTAATATACAAGAAGAAAAAACCAACATAATACAGGGAATAAAAATATTTAACATCTTTTCTGGTGTAAGCAAAAAGGATTTAGTTATTTTTTCAAGACAATTATCAGTTATGGTTTCTGCTACTGTTCCTATTATTCAATCACTTAGAAGTATAGCGCAACAAAGTAAAAATCAAAAATTAAAAGATATAATTAATCTTATAGCAGATGATGTAGATGGTGGACTTAAATTATCAGAAGCCATGAAAAAGCATGAAATATTTGATAATTTTTTTGTAAACATGGTTGCCTCCGGTGAAACATCGGGAAAGCTAGACGAAGTTTTGAGTTATTTAGCAGATGAAGTAGAAAAATCATATGATTTACAGGCGAAAATAAAAGGAGCAATGATATATCCTATATTTATAGTTGGTGGTCTTATATTGGTGGGAATTGCCATGATGGTTTTTGTTATTCCAAATTTAACTGGTATGCTTGAGGCATCTGGTCAAGAATTACCATTACCGACTAGAATTTTAATAGGAGCAAGTAATTTATTTAGATTTCAGTGGATGTATCTTTTGGTGGCTTTTATTATATTAGGCGGTGGTGGATTTTATTTTTTTAAAAAAACAGAATCAGGGAAAAATTTAATGGGTAATATTAAATTAAAATTTCCTGTTTTTGGAAAATTATTTCAAAATATTTATCTTGTGAGATTCGCGGGAACATTATCTAGTTTACTTACAGCAGGAGTAACACTTACAGAGTCATTACGTATCACAGCCGGCGTTATTTCAAATAAAAGATATAAGGATTTACTAGAGGAAACAATGAAAAAAGTAGAAGATGGTTATTCACTTGCTGACGAACTTTCAAAAAGTAATTTATTTCCTCCAATGGTTTCTCAGATGTTAAAAATAGGTGAAAAAACAGGAAGAATGAATTTTGTACTTGATAAATTAGCATCATTTTATTCTAGAGAGGTAACAAATATGGTAGGTAACTTAACATCACTTCTTGAACCTATGATTATGGTAGCAATAGGTATAGGCGTGGGAGGAATGGTGGCTGCAGTTATTATGCCTATGTATAATATGGCAAATTCATTTTAGGACATAGGATTTGGGACACGGGGATTAGGGATTAAATTTTTGTTTTATTATGCCAATTCATTGTTATCCCGAACTTGATTTAGAATCTCAACTAGATTCCGGATCAAGTCCGGAATGACAAAATGAAAAAATATCAATTTCAAACAAAAATTTAATAAACAAGTTTAATTTTGAATTAATGTTGAAAATATGCTATAATGTATATATTAAAGTTTTCCACAGCTATAGACTTTGGTTTTTCCAAAGGATAATATAAAAAATAAAATAAAATTGTCAAGCTAGGCTTGACTAAGAAAGGATTAATAAATAAAATGAGAAACAAAAAAGGTTTCACATTGATAGAACTCCTAGTAGTTATTGCTATTATAGGTTTACTATCAACACTTGCTGTTGTATCTCTAAATGGTGCAAGACAAAAAGCAAGAGACGCAGTAAGAAAATCAGATTTAAATGCAATAGCAACCGCTATGGAATTGTATAAGACTGAAAGTGGAAATGATCAATATTATGCTACAGTTGGTGCATGTGCAACGCCAGCTAATTTAGCAACAAAAGCAACAGATGGTGATCTTTGTGAGGGGAATGCAATTGGTACGTATATGACGTCAATACCAGGAGATCCATCAACAGACCAAGAATATACATATACAGGTGATGCGGATGGTTATACAATAACAGCTGATTTAGAGTCCACAGCATCAAGTTTTGTTTGTACGAATGGTTCTTGTAAAGAAGTCGCAGATTAATAGTGTATCATTTTAAAGTTTTGTTATTCTGACAATCCCCCACAATTGTGGGGGATTTTTTGTGCTTTGACGACCTCGCAGGTCGTCGACCTGCGAGGTTGAGCACCTTCGAGGTGAAGACTAAAATTCAAGATTCATTTTTTTAATAATTTTTAGATTATCTCTTATTGTTTGTTTATAGTCATCAATATTGAAATAATCATTTTTAGATGTTATTTTTTTATTTTCATGAACTTTGTTTAAAAATTCATGGTGAGAAGTATATGGCCAATAATTTATATTTTCTACTATTTTATGTTTTATTGGGTTAAAATTTATATAAATTATTATATTTTGTAAATATGAATCATTTTTAATAATTTTTGATTTAAATGGTCCTTGAAATATTCTTCCAGAATGTTCTTTGTTGTAATTAAAGTATTTAGTATAAGAATTTGATAATTGGGCTATAAATTTTGATATAGCAGTTTGACCTTCGAGGTTGCCAACCTGCGAGGTGGGTTCTTTCAGCAATAAATGAAAATGATTTGGCAATACTGAATAAGATAAGATTTGTACATTTGTTTCACGAGAATAAAAAAAGATCTTATTTAAGAATTTACTATAATCTTTTTCTGTGTAAAATATTGTCCTTTTTTCGGTAGATCTATTGTATATGTGATATAAATTCCCAGAATTTATATTTCTTGGTTTGTTTGGCATCGCTTTTCTTGTTAATTTTTAAAATAAAAAAATCGCAAAATGGCGACCTGTTATTAGATTAATACTTTGTATAATTTTGTCAACCTGCGAGGTTGTCAACCTGCGAGGTGGGTTCTTTGGTAATACTGGTACTCCCGCCAGGAATTGAACCTGAATCCCAAGCTCCGCAAGCTTGTATTTTATCCGTTAAACTACGGGAGCAAATTAAAAAGGGCAATTAAGCCCCTTTAATATATAACATTTATTTTAAAGTTTCAATGCTCTTATTAAATAATCTGAACCCGGTTCATCATTTTTATCAATATCTTCTTCTATAAAATTTAGCAATAAATCTCTTATTTTAACAGGATTTTGATCATTTAGTGGAATGCTTATTCTGGGCTTTGCTCTATTTTTTAATAATATAAATAAGGTTTTTACATGTGGTGGTTCATATATTATAAAAAAACTTCTAATTTCTTTGTACATGTAAAATTTATTTCCAATTTCAATGCCAGCCTCCATTATATTTATGTCAAGTTCGGTCGGTTCTTTTCTGTGCCATAAAAGTATTATTATTGTACACATTACAATAATAACCGCAAATAAAAAATTTAAACTTACAATAGCATAGATCATTAATAATCCAGCTGTAATAAAAAATGCAATATACCAGGTTGTTGTTCTTTCATATTGTTCAAATTCAGGAAAGTGCCAACCTAGTAAATTATTTCCTTTTTCTATTTGATTTTTATTTTCCATAATATTATTATACAATTTAAATTAATAATTGACAATTGTTATTTTGTTATATATAATTTTCATATTGATTTTATAATATTTTATTAATTTAAATTTTTAATGATGATATAAAATTAATAAATAAATTATGATATGGAGAGGTGGCCGAGTGGCTGAAGGCACCACACTGCTAACGTGGCAGGGCCTAAAAACCCTCGAGGGTTCGAATCCCTCCCTCTCCGCCAACACAATTTAATATTTTTGTCAAGTTCAATCTAAAAAATTATCATTTATAGATCTAACTCTTTATTGATTGTATTAATAAATTTTTTACTTTTCTTTTCTCCATTTCTTGAATTGAATAATCATTTTTTTCAATTTTTCTATTCTATTATTGGCTCCTTTTGATAGGGAGTTTTTTATTTTTTCTTTTGCTGTGTTTGTTTTTACAAAATTAATCCAATCCGGATTTGGGTTGTTTCTGTTCTTATCTGTTATTATTTCTATCATATCGCCATTTTTTAATTCAGTGTCTAGTTTTACAATTTTGTTGTTAATTTTTGCAGAGACGCATTTGTTTCCAATATCTGTATGTATGTGATATGCAAAATCTATTGGAGTAGAGCCCTCTGGTAGATCTATAACATCATTGTTTGGTGTGAAAACAAAAATTCTTGAATTGAATATGTCGGTATTTAATTTTATTGATTTTATGTAGTCTTTATTGTCTTTTATTTTTTCTTGCCAGCGTATTAAATCTTTTATCCAGTCTAATTCTTTATCAATTGACCCATGTTTTTCTTGTTTATATATCCAATGTGATGCAACTCCAAATTCAGCAATTTTATTCATGTCCTGAGTTCTTATTTGTACTTCAAGTGGATTATGATCTTCATTAAAAATTGTTGTGTGAAGTGATTGATAACCATTTGGTTTTTTTTGTGAAATGTAATCTTTTACGCGCCCATTTAATGGTTGATAATTATTATGTATTAATCCTAGAATAGAATAACAATCACCTATGCTTTTTGTAATAATTCTTAGAGCTATTAAATCATAGATTTTACCAATATCTTTATTTTTTCTAAGTAATTTTTGATATAAGGAGTATAATTTTTTTCTTCTACCGGTTATAGAATAAAAATCAATTTTATTTTTTCTAAGTAATTTTATTATATTGCTTTTTGTTTTATCAAAAGAAATTGTTTTTTCCCCAATTTTTGATTTAAATTGTTTAATTGTCCATTTATGTTGAGCCGGATAAACATACTTGAAAGACAAATCTTCAAGTTGTTCTTTTATACTATACATACCAAGTCTTCCAGCTATTGGGGCGTAAATTTCAAGTGATTCTAGCGCTATTCTATATTTTTTTTCAGGATTTTTGTGGTATTTTAATGTTTTTAAATTGTGTAGCCTATCTGCAAATCTAATTATGATTACTCTTATATCTTTGCTCATCGCAATAAACATTTTTCTTAAATTTTCTGCGTATCTCTCAACTCCACTATATTTAATTGTTCCTATTTTTGTGTCTCCTTCTACGAGCTGTGCTATGTCATAACCGAATTCTGATTTTATATCATCAATTGTAAATTCACTTTCCTCAGGAACATCATGCAATAATCCAGCAATTATTGTATTTAAATCCATTCCCCATTTTGATAGAGTATGTGCGGTTTCAAGTGGATGTGTTATGTATTCTTCTCCACTCAATCTTTTTTGGCTTTGGTGCGCAACAGAAGCAAACTCCCAAGCCTTAATTAAGAGTTTTTCATCAGAATCATTTATACTATGATTTTTTTTGATAATATTTAATATGTCTTTTATATCTCTCATATTTTGATTATATCATCATCAAAAAACCTGACTAGTGTCAGGATTTTTTTGTTTTTTTGCAGTCTTTATTCGAACATTTTTCTCCGCTTTTGAGTTCTACTATCGGTGCCCCACATTTTTCACAAATATTTCCTGTTGGTTTGCTCCAGGATGCGAATTTGCATTCCGGATAATTATTGCATCCGTAAAATATTTTCCCACTTTTTGTCCTTTTCACTATTACGCTCCCAGTTTTACATATAGGACAATTTATGTTTAATTCTTCTGTAATTGTTTTTGTATTTTTACATTCAGGAAAAGCAGAGCATGCCATGAATTTTCCAAATCTTCCAAATCTAATTATCATAGGTGCTCCACATTTTTCACAAACTTCATCTGTTTTTTCTGTTGTATCAACTTTTTTTACCGATTCATATTTGTCTTTTAAATTTTTTTCAAATGGTTTATAAAAATCATGTAAAAATGGTCTCCATTCTTTTTTTCCTATAGCTATCTCATCAAGTCCACCTTCTATGTTTGCAGTAAATTGATAATCAACTATTTCAGGAAATTCTTCTTTAAGCATTTTATTTACTAATTCGCCAATTTCTGTGGGAATCAATTTTTTTTGTTCTTTTATAATATATTTTCTTGCAATTATTGTAGAAATTGTGGGGGCATATGTTGATGGACGACCAATTCCAAGTTTTTCCATTGCTTTAATAAGTGATGCTTCATTGTATCTTGCTGGTGGCTCGGTGAATTTTTGTTCCCCAATTATATTTTTAAGATCAACTGTTTCATTTTTAGAAACTTCTGGTAGTTGGTTTTCTGATATATTTGATTTATAAATATGCATAAATCCATCAAATATAATTATGTTTCCACTTGATACAAAAGTAAATTTTTCTTTGTCATCCGATATTTCTATTTTTGTATTTTTGATTTTTGCACTCGCCATCTGACTCGCAACAGCTCTTTCCCAGATTAGTTTGTATAATTTGAATTGTTTGGGGTCTAAATATTTTTCAATTTTTTGAGGTGTGTTTTCTACGCTTGTTGGTCTTATTGCTTCATGAGCTTCTTGAGCATTTTTTGATTTTGTTTTAAATCTTCTAGCGCATGAATACTTATCTCCAAGAGTATTTTTTATAAATTGTGCACATGAGGAAAGAAAAGATTCTGATAAATTTACAGAATCGGTTCTCATGTATGTTATAAGACCAGTGCTTCCGGTGTGAATTTCTATGCCTTCATATAATTGTTGCGCTAAAAGCATGGTTTGTTTGGAGCTAAACCCCAATTTATTATTTGCAGACTGTTGTAGTGTAGAAGTAGTAAATGGTGCAAGTGGATTTTTTTCTACATCACTTGATTCAACATTTGTTATTTTATAATTAAGAGATTTAATTTTTGAAATTAAATCATCTGATTTATCATTTGAATTAATTTCAAATCTATCAAAAGTTTTTTTATTTATTTTTGTAAGCTCCGCTTTAATTTCGTTGTGATTTTTTGTAAAGAAGTCGGCTAATATTTTCCAGTATTCTTGAGATTTGAAATTTTTTACTTCTTCTTCTCTGTCAACATATTAATCTACGGCTGCTGATTGGACTCTTCCTGCTGACAGTCCTTTTGATATTTTTTTCCATAAAAATGGGGAAAGTTTATAACCAACAAGTCTGTCTAAGATCCTTCTTGCTTGTTGGGCATTTACCAGATTTTCATCAAGTTCTCGAGGACTTTCCAATGCCTCAAGGAGAGCATTTTTTGTAATTTCATGAAAAACTATTCTTTTGTGATTTTTTGGTTTTAATAGATAATTTAGATGCCAAGAAATTGCTTCTCCTTCGCGATCTTCATCAGTTGCAAAAAATACCATTTTTGCAGTTTTTGACATCTTTTTTAATTTATCTACATTTGTCTTTGCTTTTTTTGGTACAGTATATTCTGGCTCAAAATTTTCTTCTATTTTTACCCCTAGTTTTCTTTCGGGTAAATCTCTAACATGACCATATGAAGATTCAACATCATAAGAATTATCCAAAAATTTTTTTATTGTTTTTGCTTTTGTTGGTGACTCTACTATTACTAAATTTTTCATGATTGTTTAATTAAAGTTATTAAAAACTTTTTCTGTTTTTTAATATATAATTTTCATCTATCCATTTTTCTCTTAAATTTCCAGTTAAATACATTGAGCCAGTAATTACTAGACAGTCGGAGCTCTCAGTTTGTGATAGGCTAAATTCAAGTGCTTGCCATGGATCTAGAAAATAATCAACTTTTGCTTTGTGCTTGTGTTTTTGTATTATTTTTTTAAATTCTAACATTGATGCTGATTTTCTACCGGCATTTAAAGTTAGCGATCTTGTAAAGATTATATGATCTGCTAAATTTATAATTTCATCAAGCGATTGAGCGACGTTTTTGTCCGCAACCATTCCGTATAAAACTATTAAATTTCTATATTTGATTGTTTTTAAATCTTCAACTAATTTTCTTATTTTTATTCTATTGTGAGCCCCATCTATTATTACGCGAGGAGATTCTTGTATTGTTTCAAATCTACAAGGGAGTTTTGTCTGCTTTATTCCTTTTTCAATTAATGTTTTTTTTATGTTTAATAATTCTCCTATTTTTCTTGCTATTGCTCCATTTTTTTCAGTAGAATTGTTGTTTTTAACATTTAGAGAAATATATTTCGCATCTTCTTTTTCGCATTTATTTTTAAACATTTTTAATATTCTAGGGCGTTCTTCTGTGGTAATAAGTGTACAGTGTTTTTTAATTATTCCCATTTTTTCTTTTGCAATAAGTTCTAGTGTGTTTCCTAGTACATCTTGATGATCATAATCAATATTTGTTATAACGGCATATTTTGTGTTTTTTATAACATTTGTTGCATCGTTTAATCCACCAATACCAACTTCTAAAACCACCCAGTCACATTTTTCTTTTGCAAAATATACAAACCCAACCGCAACAAAAACTTCAAAGTATGAAGGTACGCCAAATGGACTTTTTATAGCACATTCTGTAAGTGGTTTTTTAAAACTCTCTACTATATTTGCAAAATCATTTGGAGAAATATATTCATTGTTAACTTTTATTCTCTCTATGCTTGTTGTTGTGTGTGGTGAATAATAGGAACCAACTTTGTATTTGCCACATTTTAATACATTATGTATTGCACATGTTGTTGATCCTTTTCCAGCTGTTCCTGTTACATGAATATATTTTACTTGATCCTGTGGATTTCCAATTAGTTTTAAAAAATAAGCTAACCTTTCTACGAAGAAGGATCTATTAAAACTACGTTTGCTTTTTTTCATGTAGTCAAAAGATGGAATGTTATTTAGGGATTTTAGAAATTCAACTGCATTTTGATATTTGGCGTTTTGCATAATTTTTTATTATTTTAAAAAAGAAAATATCGTCTAGCATATGAGCTCATAGATTTGCCCCCCTAAGTTTTTAATCAAACCATTTAGCTCCATTTCTGTTAAATTTGATATGACGATATTCGTATTAAGTCTACTATACTCTATGATTTTGTCAACCCCTAGAGCACCATTTACTAGGATTTTATATATAATTTCTTGATATTTTGATGAAAAATTTATTTTTTTATTTATTTTTTGTTTATCTTCTATATTATATATTTCTAATATATCATTTAATTCTGTTATTGTTTTGGCACCTTGTCTTATAAGAGAATTACAACCCTCTTGATTTTTACTAAATATATTACCTGGACAAGTTAAAACTTCTCTATTTTCAGATAATGCAAAATTTGCAGTTATTAGAGCCCCAGATTTTATTCCAGCCTGTACAATAAAAGTGGCTTGTGATATTCCAGCGATTATTCTATTTCTCTGTGGAAAATTTTGCTTTCTATATGGAAAATTTATTCCATATTCTGAAATTATGAGTCCTTGCTTTTCAATTTTTTTTGCTAGATTAATATTTGATATAGGACTTGGTTTTTCTATGTCAGAACCTAAAACAGCAATTGTATTACCAATTGTATCGAGCGAGTTTATGTGAGCCAAAGAATCAACTCCATTTGCAAGGCCAGATACAATGGTAATATTTTTTTCCGCACAAGTGGGTATAAATTTTTCTACTATTGATTTTCCATAGGAATCAAATTTTCTAGAACCAACAACGCTTAAAAAATTTGTATTTTTTAATAACGATAAATTTCCTTTTGTAAATAATACAAGCGGAGGAGAGAATATTTGTTTGAGTAAATTTGGATAATAATCATCAAAATAATTTATAATTTTTATATTTTGTTTTTCGTGTATTTCCCAGATTGCGCGATAATTAATTTTATTTTTTTGATTAATAAAATAATTAGAAAAATTTTCTGTAAAACCATTATTTATTAAATCTCTATAATTTAAATTCCAAATTTTTTCCCAATCTTTGAAAATATAAAAAAGTTTTTTTACTTTTTTAAACCCAATATTTGGAATTAAAAAAAGGCCCAATACAATTTTTTTATGTTCCAGCTCCATAAATTTGCTTTTTCGTTTATATTGGGATTATAAGAAATAAATTTTTATATTGCAAGGATTTAAAATATTGACAAATTTTATAGATATGCTATAATAGTTTAATGTAAATTAAAAATATTAAGAAATGTGCATAATTTTGCAGGGAAATTGCCAGGATTCTTTGTAATCAATTTGGCTCTTTATATAAAAAGATTATTCCCTGCAGTATTATTCATATTTATATTTCTGTTCGCTAGTAGTTTTTAGTCACCCCCCTCCTGGTGGCTTTAAACGCAAGTTAGGCAGTTTTCCTTGCTTCGGCATGTGAGAGCTGTTTACACTAGCGGATAGTAATATGTATATGAAAAAGCAATTCCATTTTAAGGAGTTGCTTTTTTATTAGTTTTGTGGTAATTTAATTTATTAAAATTAAATTATATCTAAGGAGGAAAAATGAAAATGATATTAATCTTATTGTTGCTAGTGGTTGTTCTTTTCATAATTTCTGCGTGTGCGGAAAAAATTACCGCAACCGGGGACAGGACATTTTATATTGGTCCTGATTCTGGATTACCAGGAAATTGTGAATGGTTCATAATGCCAGAGACTAATCATGGCCCAGCAATTTTAGCTGTTAATGGTCCAGCAACAGCAGTGGGTTATCAAATCAGAAATGGTGCCACAATTTATTTTCAGGATCGTTATATTGGTCCAAATGGAGATTCATACCAGTACGGAAGTTATTTACCACTTAATACATGGTTGGAATTTAACTACGTTATTTATAAGTCTTCTTTTGCTGGTTGGCTGTGGCCGGTTGCTGATTTCTGGGCAGAGCTTAGTGATGCTATCACTGAATCAAGCTATCAATGGGAAGTAAAATTCATTGATGCCGGAGATGGAACTTTAGAAGTTGAATTAAGATAAAAACAAAACCCGATTCTTAGTTGAGTCGGGTTTCTTCTTTTTTGTTCCGACCCGTGAGGTGGGTAACCCGTGGGGTGCTAATCAAATTCAATATCAATTTTTTTTATACTTTCTATTGCATTATGCTTTAAAATAGTTTTATAAATATTAGTATCAATTAAATCATTTTTATCTATTAATTTAGTATTTATTATTTTTAATAATTCAAAGTGAGAAACATATGGCCAATCTTTTATATTTTCTACTAATTTATGTTTGATGGGATTGAGATTTATATAGGCGATTAATTTTTGTAAATATAAATCATTATCAACTATTTTAGATTTAAATGGTCCCTCAAATAATCTTCCAGAATGGTTTTTATTGTAATTAAAATATTTAGTATAAGAATTTGATAGTAGAGATACAAATTTAGAAATGTTTGGAATAGATATTTTTCGACCCGTGGGGTGGGTAACCCGTGGGGTGGGCATATCAGGTTCTTCTAATAATAAATGAAAATGATTTGGTAATATTACATAAGACAATATTTTGATTTTTAAAATTTGTTTATAAAAGAATATCTTTTCTATAAATCTAGAATAATCTTTTTCTGTATAAAAGATTTTTCTTTTTTCTACGGCCCTATTATATATGTGATATAAATTGTTCGGAAATATATTCCGTGGTTTTGTTGTCATAATCGCTTTTCTTAATAATAAAAAGATCGCAAATGGCGACCTAATTGCATTATAGATTTTTATTTTAAAATGTCAACCCGTGGGGTCGGTCTAATTTGACATAAATTTAAAATTTGTTAGGGTAATAATAGAAATAACACTTATCCGGGAGGAAAAAATGGATAAAGAATTTTTTTTGCAATTACTAGAACTTCTTTCTGCTATGCAGAATTACGGCCTTGTTGCCAATAATCGTCTTAAACCCCACATGATGAATGATGGTATTTGTGTAAACGAAATAAACATTGATATAGATTGTCGTTATGAGCGATGGAGGGCTCTTTCCGAAAAATTGCTTTTAAAAATTAAAAGCAGCGAACAAATGAAGTTTATTTATACATTTCTTCACCCAGGTGTTCAATCACAGGCAGGAGATTTATGGGAACAATTAACAGTCGCTGAATTTGAAGTTGCTGATAGTTGGGAAAAAATTACACACGCCTTAATTAACTCTGGACCAGAAATTTGGGAGTTATTGTGGTGGTTGGATTTGGCGAGTAATTGCATTGCAGGATTTTTAGAAAGAAAGGGGATTTTTTCTAACGAGTCTTTTATAGAGCTTCAGAAAAAACTGATTACAGAAGCCGAGCAGAATGGTAATGAACGAGGTTTCGAGACTAATAGAATTAAAGCAGTAATCAAAGTCTTAAAAATATTAGTTGAAATAGATCCACAATTTGTTTAGAATTGTTTAAGAAATTCGCATCTACGCACAGATAAAAATGTTACTTTTGTATTGATAATAAAAAAAGACTCGCTGTAGTAAGCGGGTCTTTCTATCTTATATATAAAAATTTATTTATATTAAAGATTGAATTTCTTTTATAGCTTCTTGTAATGCAATGTTTATTTTTTCTATTTCATCGCCTATAAATTTTTGAAGTACAATGTCTTCACTTGGAATATTTTTTATTTCTTCGTTTTTAATTCCAATTCTAACTCTATAAAATTTATTTGAGTTTAATTTTTCTATAATTGATTTTATACCATTGTGTCCAGCAGAGGACTCAAATACGCCCGATTTTATTTTTCCCATTTCAATATCTAAATCATCATAAACAACTATAATATTTTCAATATCAATTTTATAATATTCTTTTATTAAACTTATTGCATCACCACTTAAATTCATAAAAGTTAGTGGTTTTGCAATAACAAGTTCCCCATTTTTTAATATTTCAGATTTTAATTTTTTATTTTCGCTAAAATTCCCTAAATTATTTTCAGACACAAAAAGATCAACCGCCATAAATCCAGCATTGTGTTTTGTGTTTTCAAATTTTTTTCCAGGATTTCCTAATCCAATTATAAGCTTCATTATGTTATTTTAATTTTTGTATTATATTATTTCATTTATATATTTGTAAATATATTTTCAATTTTTATCTGAGGAAATTTATATAATTATTTTTTTAACATTTTTTTAAGTTTTTTTACATAAACAGAAATTGGTACTCCATATAAATCAAATTCCTCTCTGAGTTTTTTACTAATAAATCTTACATATGATTCACTTAAACTTGTTTTAAAACCAAGAACAATTTCAAAGGATAATTTGTATTCTGATTTTGTAATTTCGTATATTTTTGGTTTTTTTCTTCCTTTTCCAATTGTTGGTGGGTGAATTTTTATAATTTTTTGTCTGAATTTTTCTAAGGTTTCTTTGTTTATTTCAATTTTTGATTTTTCTTGTAATTTTATTGCTTCATCAAGTATTTTTGTAACTCTAATTTTTTCAAAAGCTGAAACTGGAATGATTTTTGTCCACCACAAAAATGGCATTATGCTGTTATAGTATTTTACATATTTGTCGTATGTTTTTAGATCTTTGTCGTCTATTAGATCCCATTTATTTGCAACAACAAGGAGTGATTTTTTTGCTTCAGTTGCTATTTGTGCAATTTTCATATCACCAACTGATAAATTTTTTGAAATATCTGTTACTAATATTATTATATCTGCTTTTTTTACAGATTTTTTTGTTTGTTCAACTGATTTTGCTTCTAATTCGTTTTGTGATATTTGTGTTTTTCTTTTTCTTATTCCGGCTGTGTCAATTAAAGTAAATGGATAATTTTTATAATAAAAAGGAATAAATTGAGAATCTCTTGTCGTGTGTTCTTCAGAAGATACAATTACACGCTCTTCGTTTAGAATTGAATTTATTATGGAAGATTTTCCTACATTTGTTTTTCCAATAAACGCAATTTTTATTTCTTGTTTTTCTTCTTTTTTATCTGATTTAATCTTAATATTTTTGACTTTTTCTAAAACTTCATCAAGCAAATCCCCAACTCCAGAACCATTTATTGCGGCTATTTTTGAAGCCTCTCCTAGTCCTAGTTTTAAGAATTCATCGGCGAGTAATCTCTCTCTCGGATTTCCACATTTATTTGCAACTAAAATATAATTTAATTTATTTTTTCTTATATAAGATGCGAAGTTTTTATCCTGTGGCATTATTCCAGTTTTTGTATCAACTAAAAACAATATTAAATCTGATTTTGTGATTGTTTTTTTTGCGTGTTCTATGATTTTTTTATCAACCAAACTCTCCTTTTCTTTTTCTTTAAATAAATCATCTTCAATGCCGCCAGTATCAACTATGTTAAATTTTTTTCCAAGCCACTCCGCTTCTTGAGAATTTGCGTCTCGAGTTGTTCCAGGAACTTGACTTGTGATCGCTTTATTTTTAACAAGTAAATTAAAAAGAGTGGACTTTCCGACATTTGTCCTTCCTACGATAGAAACAATTGGGAGCTTTTTATTCATTGTATTAGCAATTAGCTCTTAACTTTTTTAGCTCTTGTGAGCTCTTAGTTAGTGGCTAACATTATTATTTAGCTAATTGCTGAAAGCTAATCGCTAACAGCTGTCTTATTTTTGGTCATTTCCTAGAAGTATAATAAAGTCAATTTTTCCATCTATTAAGTAATCTCTTAAATTTTCTGGTAAAACATTTGTTCTTATGCCACCGATTTTTTCCTGAATTTTTTTAAGTGTTTGTGGATATTTGTTTTCACTTAAATCGTATATTATTGTTGAGGTAGAATTTTGTGATGGAGCATTTTCTGTTTTTGTAATATTTAATCCTTGTGTTTCTAGGACTCCGGATTTTTTACTTGCGAGTCCAGACTGTTTTGTTCCGTTTAATATATATATTATAGCATTTTCTTGATTTTTTTGCTGAGAATCGTTTTGATCGCCTTGATTCTCAAAAAGATTTTGAAAAAAGTTTTGTATGATTCCATAGTTACCATTTTTTGGTATTAAAATCCACGCACCGTCGTATGTTGAAGTTGTGCTTATTAGTAAATTATCTGGAGCGTCATTTATAATTTTATTATAAATTTTATTCTCTTCAATTTGTTTTAAGATATCTACAAATCTAATTGCTTCCCATGTTTCTATATCTGTTTTAATATATTCATTTAAAATTTTAAATAATTTTGAAATTTTATTTGGATTTGTAATTGTTGAAAAACTTAATACTTTATTTTTTATTGATTTGATAATCTTCATTTGTCTTTGACTTCTCGCATAATCGGATCCTTCAAATCCTTCTCCATCAATTACAATCCCATGCCTGCTTCTTGAATATTGTAGGGCTTCTTCTCCATTTAAATGATGTAGTCCTTTTGTAAATTTAATTGTTTGAACTTTATGATTTTTGGTTGGATATTGATAGTCAATAAAACTATTATCAATATTTACATCAACTCCACCAAGTGCATCAACTATTTCTTTAAATCCATAAAAATCAACAGAAACACCATAATGAATTGGAATACCTATGTTGTTTTCAATATTTTTTTTACTGTATTCAAGACCAGCTCCTTTTTCAATAGTTTCTCCTATCGAATATAAATGATTTATTTTTTTATACATCCCATCTTCTGTTTTTACAACCAAATCTCTTGGTATTGATGTCATGTATACTTCATTTTCAAAATAATTATAACTTAAAAGTATTATTGTGTCTGTTAAAAGAGGTCCATCATGACCCTCTCCACCCATTCCAAGAATTAAAACATTTGTTCTTCCCTCTGCTTCGCCTTTTAATTTTCTAAAATCAGAAGAAATTAGGCTCGATATTTGTTTTATTAAAGAATTTTTTTGTATTGTTTTTGCAAAATTAGATTTTGAACCTGATGCAATAACTGAGAGTGCTAGTATTGTTGATAAAAAACCTATTAAAAACAAAAAAAGCACATTTTTTACTATGAAGATTAATCTGCTTTTTTCATATTGTCTTCTCGCGTCATTTATATCTTTTTCATCAATTGAATTTGAAGTATATTTTGTCATGTTTTCTGAAATTATATATCAAGCATTTGTAATATATGATAATATAAAAAATATATTTTATCAAGCTCGTTTAAAACTATTATTTTGTATTTTAATTTAATATATTATATAATTAAAAATAAATACAAATAAATGGAAACACAAAACAATCGAGATTATTTTGGTAAAAAAATGGACGCCACCATTGATTCAATTGTGGGTTTTTTCTTTGAAACTTTTCCATATATCACCCTTACCATTGCATTTATTTATTTTTTGTATAAATTGTTGGGGCCGATTATTATAATTGAATATTCTTAAAACATAATAAAAAAATAAAAACGAACTCTTTTTGGGTTCGTTTTTATGTTGAATTATTCTTCAACGAGGTATTTGGAGGCGTTGTTCTCACACCTCCAGCACCCACACCAATGTGGCTCTCCATCCTTTGATACTTGTTTTAAGCCAGTTCCATGACAATGTTTACACACTTGACCATTTCGATTTTTGCCATTTCCTCTTACAGTATCTCCAAAACTTTGCCACTCTTGAATGGAAAATTTTTGGCGATTTTTTTTGTCTTGCTTTCTCTTGCTGTTTGTATTCATTTCTCCTCCAAAGAGATTCGTATTTTTATCAAAAATTTTTACATATTTTAATAAAAATGTCAATGAATTTAAATTCATTTAATTATAAAATACTATAAAACAAAAATAATTCCCAAAAGGAATTATTTTTATAAAATAATTTAGTTGTTTATTTTTTTATAGGTTTTGCTAATTTTTTAATGCATCTGGTACAAATTTTTACTGATTTTCCATTTATTTTTTTTGTTTGTAGGTTAATGCCAATAGATCTTTTTGTCTTTCTTTGAGAATGACTTTTTAAGTATCCTGTTGTTGTACCACGTTCGCAAATTGAACATACTTTAGCCATATATTTGTAATTTGTACTTTTATAATTTATAATGATAAAGATATATTATTTTTATAATTTTGTCAACGCCTATGATATTAAATTTATTATTTACAGATCCAATGTTGTTTTTAGCTTGGCTTATTGCGATAATCTTTGCGTTATCAATTCACGAATTTGCACATGCATATTTGGCAATAACACAGGGAGACCCAACAGCAAAATTAATGGGGAGGGTTAGCTTGAATCCACTGGCACATATTGATGCTTTTGGTTTTTTAGCAATACTTTTAATTGGTTTTGGCTGGGCAAAGCCAGTACCAGTAAATCCACTTTATTTTAAAAATAAAAAATGGGGAGATGCGATTGTATCTTTTGCTGGGCCATTATCAAATTTTATTGCAGCAATAATTTTTGGCATCACATTAAGATTGGTTTTAAATTATGGAAATTTTTCTCCAGACAATTTAATGATTCAATTTTTTCTTTTTTTAATTATGATAAATGTCAGCTTGGGGGTTTTTAATCTTATTCCAATTCCGCCACTTGATGGCCATCATATACTTTTTGCTGTATTGCCAGACTCCTTTAATGATATAAAAGTTTGGCTTTTAAAAAATGGACCAACATTTTTATTAATTATAATTTTAGCTGATAGTTTTTTAAATATAGGAATATTTTCTTACTTATTTAATTTGATATTTAACGCGCTTGGAAACTTAATTTTAGCCTAACTTTTACCAACCCTCGAGGTGCTCAACCTTCAAGATTGTTTGCTGTGGGGGGGCTAATATGATATAATATTATTATATAAAATTAATATAAAATTAATAATAATATTTTATTATATAAAAATTAATAATTTTTAATTATCAATAATAAATTATATAAAATTAATATTTAATATAAAGTAATATGTTTAAAAACAAATTTTTAATTATCTTTACAGTATTTCTTTTTTCTTTTTTTGTTTTCCATCTATCCAGAGCATCAATGTCCAACGGAACAATAGACAGTACAAATAAGTATGCATACAGTGAAAATATGGGTTGGATAAACTTTGGAGATACAAATAGCACTATTCATATTACAGATACAGAGTTAACAGGCTATGCATATAGTGAAAATAGTGGTTGGATATCACTAAACTGTTCAAATGACAATACTTGTAGCAATAATAACTACAAAGTATCAAATACAACAAGTGGAGTATTAAGTGGCTATGCATATGGAGAAAACATAGGATGGATAAACTTTAGTGGTGTAACAATAAATAATAGTGGAGAATTCATTGGCTATGCATATAACGAAAATACAGGATACATATCTTTTAACTGTTCAAATACAAACACATGTACTAATAACAGCTACAAAGTAACAACTGACTGGCGTCCACTTTCACAAAGACCAGTAATTGGTGGAAATACAGCTTCATCTGGTTCATCAGGAAACAACAATAACAATACCAATACAGATAATAATAACAACAATAATGATAATAGTAGTAATGACAATGATACTAATAGCAACAACAATCAAACATCAGGAGACACTTACTTTACAAATGGTTCATTTGTAAAAACAAATAATATTTCAACTGTATATTTCATAAGTAAAGATAATACAAGACATAGCTATCCTAGTGAAGCTATATGGTATTCATACTTTAATAAAGACTTTACATTTGTAGAAACTAAAGAAGATATTGATTTTTCACAATACAGACTAGGTAAGAACGTTACTTTTAAAGTAGGAACATTATTTAAAGTACCATCTGTTCCTAAAGTATATCTAGTATCAAGTGATAATGGACTTATAAGATGGATAAAGACAGAAGATAAAGCAATAGAATTATATGGTAAAGACTGGAATAAGTTAGTATATGACCTAGATGAATCATTGTTTTCTGATTATACAGAAGGAGAAGTGATTGAGTAAAAATAATATCAAATATATATAATTTTAAATAAATAAACAATAAAAATAATTAATTCAGCTGATAGCTAATTGCCAAGAGCTGAAAGCTAAATTTATGAGAACAAAACAAATATTAAAAAACATTTCATTTGCAATCATTGTAATTCTAATTACATTTACAATTACAAAAGCAGGAGACCTGTTTCCGAGTGGTACAAGTGTATTACCAACATTCTACACACTAGGAGATATATACAACAAGTTAATAGACAATACAACATCAGCAGATGAAGGAGATCACGACCTTAATTCAAGTGCTACACCAGCAAGCACATTCTACACACTAAAACAAGTCTATGAAGCAATTCCAACTCTTGAAGCGGGTAAGATAGTAACTGGCACAACATATATGGGCGTAACTGGCACCGCCATAGAAGGTGCTGATTTATCAAATATGTTCAATGGTAGTCTAACAGCAGGTGGATTTCCAGGTGGAGCAACATCAACAGGTGGAGTAGATGATTATAATAATGCAGAAAATCCACCAGCAGACAGATATGAAGCAATATGGACACAATGTACACTAGACAATAATTATTGTGAAACAGGAGATGACTTTGCACAAGCAAAGGACAATAATACCAACCTTATATGGGCTCTTCCATGTGCAGGAGCAGGATGTTCATCAAATAGCACCACCACACAAAATTATTATACTTGGGATGGTAGCGATGGTTGGGATGTAAGTAATAATGGAATGACAGCTCAAGAATTATGTTCAAGTTTGGGATCAGGCTGGTATCTTCCTCACCAGAAACAACTTATGCAAGCTTACATAGATGGTTCTTATGGTAATCTTGAATTTTCCGGTGCAAATGACAATTACTGGTCTGCTACTACGATATCGAACAACAAGGATGACAATGCGTGGGACGTCAATTTGTCGAACGGGAACACGAACAACAACGATAAGAGTGAGGCCTACAGAGTTCGTTGCGTTCGTTTGGCAAATTAATATTTGATTATTTCATTATTTAAGTTATTTGATTATTTATTACCCCCCACTATGTTTCATAGTGGGGGGATAAAAAATTTAAATTTTTATGTCTCAATATGATCATTTACAAATTTTTAGATCATCATACAAATTGACTCTTGAAATTTATAAAGCATCACATAATTTTCCAAGAGAATACAAGTATACATTGGGTCAAAAGTTAAAAGATTTTTCATCAGATTTTATAAATTTAATAATTCTAGCAAATTCTCAGAAAGAAAAATCAAAGACACTAGAAGATGCAAGACTAAAATTAGAACAATTAAAAATTCACATTAGGCTATCGTCTGATTTAAAAATTTTAGGAATAAATAGGTTTGAGTTGTTTGCTGTATCTATTGAAGAAATATCAAAACAACTTTCTGGTTGGTATGATTGGTCATCTCAGCACACAATGGAACAAAAATAAAAAAATATAAAAAGAGCCAGAATTTTAAATACTCGCGGGTATTGAAATAGGGCTTTCATTGCGATCTCATTCGGTTGAATTTCAACCATTATTTACAAAAATTTGTACTTTCCTTTTGAAAGATCGAGTTTTGGTGTTTTTAAAGTGATGAGATATTAATTTTCCGGTACAAATGACAATTACTGGTCTGCTACTACGATATCGAACAACACTGACAATGCGTGGAACGTCAATTTGTCAAACGGGAACACGAACAACAACGATAAGAATGAAACCAACAGAGTTCGTTGCGTTCGTTTGGAAATGAATATTATATTTTTTCCTTGGCTCTTTTTATATTTTTTAAAAAGTCTTTTTTTATTTTGAAAGAATAAAAATTTGTATCCTTATTTTCTATATAATTTTTTATATACAAAAATCTGTTTTCGTATAGATTTTTTCTAAGATTATATGTGTTTGCATGTCTAAAGTGTCCATAATATGAATTTATTGTTGCAAGTATTTTATTTATTATTTTTATATCTGGATATTTTTTGAAATTATATAATTCCATTTGATAATTTTGCTTATATTCAAATTCTTCTAAAATTTTATTGAAATTATTTAATTTTCTTTTTAAGTTATTTACAACTCTGCGCCTTGATAAAATATAGTCTTTTTTTATTATATATCCAAGCCAACTTATTCCATTGTTTATATTTTGTAAAACTTGTTTTTTGGGATTAAGCTCTAAGGCCAATTTGTATTTTAAAAATTGTGATATTTCATTTCTGTAATAAATAAGTTCATTTTTATCTTTAGATAAAATAACAAAATCATCTACATATCTCATATAATATTTTGCTTTTAATTTATGTTTTACGAATTGGTCTAGTTCGTTTAGATAAACATTTGCAAAAAATTGAGATGTTAAATTGCCTATTGGAAGTCCTTGAGTATTTGGAAGGTAAAAAAGTGATTTATGCTTTGGAATTAGTTGAAATAAACCTTTATCTCCTTTTTTGTGAAAGTTTTGAAGTGGATCGCAGAATATTATTTGTTTTGTAAGACATAAAATTTTTTCATTTTTTAAATTTTTTGAAATAATTTCAAATAGTATTTTTTTGTTTATGTTCATAAAAAATCCTTTTATATCTAAATGAATGAAAAAAGCTTCATTGTTATATTTTTTAGTAATCTGCCGTATAAATTTGTTTAGGTATTTTATTGATTTGTGAGCACCTTTTTCTTTTCTATTTGAATATGAGTGGAATATAAATTTTTTTTCAAAAATTGGTTCAAGAAAAATATATAATAAATGGTGAATTACTCTATCTCTAAAATCTGAGGCAAAAATTTCTCTAAGCATCGGCTCTTTTATTACAAAACATATAAATCTACTTGGTGTATATATTTGATCGTTTAGCTCATTTTTTAGTTTTAAAATCTCTGATTCTAGGTTTATTTCAAATTTTATTGCATTTTTTGTATTTCTTTTGTTTTTACGACAATCAAGATATGCTTTGTATATTTTTTGAAAGGTGAATAAGTTTTTCATTGGATTTTTAATATTGACTAATTATATAAGTTGTGATAACCTATTTTAGTATTAGTGGGAAATTTTATAAACATAATTTTTTAATTTATCCAGTTCATTAAACTCCGCTTGACTGGACACTCAAAAATAATGCCAACAATAAATCAATTAAGAAAAAATCCAAGAAAAAATAAGGCAAGAAGACCAAATGCCGTGGGCCTTAAATTTAGACAAAATACTTTAAAAAGAACAAAAAAATATAGTTCGGTAGGATCTCCTTTTAAAAGAGGAGTTTGTGTAAAAGTAACAACAACTACACCTAAAAAACCTAATTCAGCTCTAAGAAAAATTGCAAGAGTAAGATTGTCAAATGGTCAAGAAATTACAGCTTACATTCCTGGAATGGGTCATAATTTACAAGAACACTCAATAGTTATGGTAAGGGGCGGTAGAGTAAAGGATTTACCGGGAGTTGCTTATCATATCGTCAGGGGTGTTTATGATTCTCAGGGTGTTGAAAATAGAAAACAAGGAAGATCATTGTATGGAGCTAAGAAAGCTAAAAAATAATTAATACAGTTATCGGTCGTTAGCGGTTAGCCATTAGGAGCTAACAGCTAATAGCTGACAGCTAATATATATATGAGAGGTAAAGCACAATCAAAAAGAAAAATTAATCCAGATCCAAAATTTAATAGTTTGGTTATTGGAAAGTTTATAAATTATATAATGAGAATGGGTAAAAAATCTGTAGCCCAATCAATAGTTTATAAATCACTTGATATAATTTCAGAAAAAACAAAGCAAGACGGACTTTCTGTTTTTAATTTGGCAATAAAAAATGTAGCCCCATCACTTGAGGTAAAAGGAAGAAGAATAGGTGGTGCTAATTATCAAGTTCCAATTGTTGTTTCAAATGAAAGAAAACAAGTATTAGCATTTAGATGGATAATTGATTCAGCAAGAGCAAGAAAAGGTAGGGCAATGGCAGAAAAATTAGCAGATGAAATAATTTCAGCATCAAACAATGAAGGTGAGGCGATGAAGAAAAAAATTAATGTACATAAAATGGCTGAATCAAACAGAGCTTTTGCACATTTTGCGAGATAAATATTGGGGCCTAGGGCCTAAGATATAGGACTTAGGATTTTTTAAATTAAAAATAAAATTAAATTAAATTAAAATTTAAAACCGAGTATGAATAAGATCTGTATACTTAATACTTCAAACTTCATACTTTAAACTTAACATTATGCCGAGACAATATTCATTAGAAGATACAAGAAATATAGGTATTATTGCCCATATAGACGCTGGTAAAACAACAACTACTGAGCGTGTTTTGTTTTATACAGGAAAAAAACATAAGATTGGAGAGGTTCATGATGGAGCTGCTGAAATGGATTGGATGGAACAAGAAAAAGAAAGAGGAATTACAATTACATCTGCCGCTACAACATGTTTTTGGAATAATAAAAGAATTAATATTATTGATACTCCGGGACACGTTGATTTTACTGCTGAGGTTGAGCGTTCTCTTAGGGTTTTAGATGGGGCTGTTTGTGTTTTTGATGGATCTCAGGGTGTCGAACCGCAATCTGAAACTGTGTGGAGACAGGCAGATAAATATCATGTTCCAAGATTAGCTTATATAAATAAGATGGCAAAAATGGGGGCGGATTTTTATATGAGTATTGATTCTATTTTTAAAAGATTATCTACGAAAGCTGTTCCAATTCAAATTCCAATAGGAGCAGAGGGAGAGTTCAGTGGAATTGTAGATATTATAAAAATGAAGGCATATAGATTTGAAGGACAAAATGGAGAAAAAGAAGTTGAATTTGAAATACCAGAAGATCTAAAAGAAAAAGCACAGGAATTTAGAGCAAAAGTTGTTGAGATGGCAGCAGAAGGATCTGATGAATTGACAGAAAAATATTTAAATGGTCATGATTTATCGATTGAAGAAATAAAAAAAGGATTAAGAGAGTCAGTTATAAAAGGTGAGGTTTATCCCGTACTTTGCGGAGATGCACTTGCAAATCAAGGCATTCAATTAGTTTTAGATGCTGTTGTTGATTATCTTCCATCTCCAGTTGAAGTACCTCCAATTGAGGGAGTTGATAAACACAGTCAAGAAAAAATTGCAAGAAAAACTGATGATAATGAAAAATTTTCAGCACTTGCATTTAAAGTTGCAACAGATCCATTTGTTGGTAAATTAATTTTTGTGAGAGTTTATTCAGGAACTTTAAAGGCTGGTTCTTATATATATAATTCTTCAACAGATTCAAAAGAGAGAGTTGCAAGAATTGTTTATTTACACGCAAATTCTCGTGAAGAAGTAAATGAAATTTATGCTGGAGATATTGCTGGAGTAATAGGATTAAAGGATACAAAGACTGGGAATACTTTGTGTGAAGAGGGAGATAATATAATACTTGAATCAATTACATTTCCAGAGCCAGTTATTCATATGGCTATTGAACCAAAAACAAAGCAGGATCAAGAAAAGATGGGATTGGCTCTTGGTAAATTATCAGAAGAAGACCCAACATTTAAAATTAAAACCGATGAAGAAACTCAACAAGTTGTTATCTCCGGAATGGGAGAATTACATTTGGAAGTTTTAGTTGATAGAATGAAAAGAGAATTTAAAGTTGAAGTTAATACCGGTCAACCTCAAGTCGCATATAAAGAAACAATCAAAGGTAGCGCTGAGGCAGAAGGAAAATATATCAAACAATCTGGTGGTCGCGGACAATATGGACATTGTTGGATTAGGGTTGAGGCTCGTGAAAGAGGAGTTGGTCATGAATTTGTTGATGAAATTAAAGGTGGTGCCATTCCAAGAGAATTTATTCCTGCAATTCAAAAAGGTATAAAAGAAGCTTGTGATGAGGGAATTTTAGCACACTATCCAGTTATTGATATCAAGGCAACTGTTTACGATGGTTCTTATCATGAAGTTGATTCTTCTGAGGCTGCTTTTAAAATTGCTGGTTCAAAAGCTTTTAAAGATGCGTGTCGTGCAGCTCAACCAGTAATTTTAGAACCTATTATGAAGGTAAATGTAATTACTCCGGAAGATTATATGGGAGATGTAATTGGAGATTTGAATTCAAAAAGAGGTCAAATTGAAAGTATGGAAGATAGAGCAAATGTTAAATCAATAAACGCTAAGGTTCCATTATCAGAATTATTTGGTTATGCAACTACTCTTCGTGGTGCTACACAAGGAAGAGCAAGTTATTCTATGGAATTCAGCCATTATCAAGAAGTTCCACAAAAAGTTGCTCAGGAAATTATTGAAGGAAAAAGAAGATAATAAATAGCTATAAGCCATTAGCGTTCAGCTTTCAGAAAATTCCTATAGCTGACAGCTGAGTGCCGAAAGCCAAGAGAATAATATGGATATTGAGAAAATATTAGACATTGTAAAAAAAACAGATAGAGAAGTTATTTTTTCAAGAGATAATGGAGATGCTTATGTAATTTCAAGTTTAGAAGATTATTATAACAATTTAAATAAAAATAACAGTAATTATGATGTTAAAAAGGATGATGATTACGCTATTTCTGTAAAAAAACTTATAATGCCATAGATATTTGCATTTTTTTCAATAATTTGTTATTATAGTTTATGCAATTTATTTCAATATAAATTTCAGTGGATATTCCACTATTTATAGTTAATTTAATTAATCATTCCCACAAATGGGATAAATAAAATTATGGCAGAAACATTTAGCAGAACAAAACCCCATGTAAACGTTGGAACAATAGGCCACGTTGATCATGGTAAAACAACTTTAACAGCTGCTATTTTACAAGTACTAGCAGCTCATGGTGGTGTTGCTCAAAATAAATCAGTTGATCAAATTGATAACGCCCCAGAAGAAAAAGCAAGAGGTATTACCATTGCTACAGCTCACGTTGAATATGAATCAGAAAAGAGACATTATGCTCACGTTGATTGTCCAGGACACGCTGATTATGTTAAAAACATGATTACCGGTGCTGCACAAATGGATGGAGCAATTCTTGTAGTTTCAGCTGCTGATGGAGCTATGCCTCAGACAAGAGAACACATTCTTCTAGCAAGACAAGTTGGTGTTCCTTATATCGTGGTTTTCTTAAATAAAGTAGATCAAGTTAGCGATCCAGAGCTTATTGATTTAGTCGAAGAAGAAGTAAGAGATTTATTAAAGAAATATGAATTTCCAGGAGATGAAATTCCATTTGTAAGAGGATCAGCACTCAAAGCATTAGAGGATCCAAAAGGAGATTTAGGTAAACCAATTTTAGAACTCATGGCTAAACTTGATGAATATATTCCTGAACCAGTTAGAGAATTGGATAAACCATTCTTAATGCCTATTGAAGATATCTTTTCAATTGAAGGAAGAGGAACAGTTGTAACAGGAAGAATTGAAAGAGGTGTTTTGAAATTAACTGATGAAGTTGAAATAGTTGGTATTAAAGATACAACAAAGACAGTTGTAACTGGTATTGAAATGTTTAACAAATCTCTTGATCAGGGACAGGCTGGAGATAATGCCGGAATTTTATTAAGAGGTACAAAGAAAGATGATGTTGAAAGAGGACAAGTTTTGGCAAAACCAGGAAGTATTACTCCACATACAGATTTTGAAGCAGAAATATATATTTTATCTAAAGAAGAGGGTGGAAGACATACACCATTTTTCAAGGGCTATAAACCACAGTTCTATATCAGAACAAGTGATGTTACTGGAGATGTAGAATTACCAGAGGGTACGGAAATGGTTATGCCCGGGGATACAGTTAATTTGAAAATCAAATTAATTCACCCAGTAGCTTTAGAAGAAAAACAAAGATTTGCTATCAGAGAGGGCGGTAAAACAGTTGGAGCAGGAGTTGTTGTTAAAATAATGAAATAATTTATTTATCTTTTCCCCACCATGTTTTATGGTGGGGAAAAATTGTATATTAATAATCTATATGGAAAAGAATAAGAGTAAAAAAGAAAAAGTTGAAGAAGGTTCTACAGCAAGTAGAATTAGAATAAAACTAAAAGCATATGATCACATGCTTATTGATCAATCAACAAAAACAATTGTTGATGTAGCACTTAGAAACGGTGCAAAAGTTATAGGCCCTATCCCATTACCAACAGATATAAAAAAATACACAGTATTAAAATCAACTTTTGTTCATAAAGACGCAAGAGATCAATATGAAATGAGAACACATAAAAGACTTTTAGATATTATAGATCCAGATAGGAAAACAATAGATGCACTTATGAGTTTAGACCTTCCAAATGGTGTTGACATAGAGATAAAGATGTGATAAGCTCTTTATAAGTTAATTTTTATTAAATTGTTTTGAAAAGTATTTAAAAACCCCCAGACAGGGAAGTGTTAAATAATTTTACAATAACAAGTAGGAGATTGAAAAAACCAATTAATTAATTCTGCAAAATTAGTACGAGATTTAGCAGAATCGCAACTTTACGTTTTTTAAATATATTTAGAAGAGGTAAGGTTACGATTTTTTATATTATAAAGACATGAATTTTATACTAGGAACAAAAATTAGAATGACTCAAATATTTACTGAAGATGCTAGAGTTATTCCTGTTACTGAAATTAGTGTAAAGCCAAGTACAGTATTAAGAGTTAAAACAAAAGAAACAGATGGTTATGAATCTGTTGTTTTAGCATACGGAAATAAAAACAAGGTTAGTAAATCAATATTGGGATTTTTTAAAAATTTAGGTAAATTTAGATATATAAGAGAATTCAGAACTGATGGAGAAAATATTGAATTAAAACAAGGAGATAAAATAGGACTTAATTCTTTTACAGAGGGCGAAAAAGTAAAAGTTTCTTCTGTGTCAAAAGGAAAAGGATTTCAGGGTGTTGTAAAAAGACATGGATTTAATGGTGGACCAAGAACTCACGGTGACAAAGATCAGATGAGAATGGGTGGATCAGTTGGGGCAACTGAACCAAGAAGAGTTTTTAAAGGAAGAAAAATGCCAGGAAGAATGGGTTCTGATATGGTTTCAATTAAAAATTTAGAGATAGTTAAAATAGACCCAGAGAAGGATTTATTATATGTTATGGGCGCAGTATCTGGTGGAAGAAATGCTTTAGTTATGATAATGGGAAGTGGAAATATGAAAATTTATGAAGATATCAAAAAACAAGAATTAGTAAAAGAAAATATTGAAGAACCAACCGTTGTAGAATCAATTGATAATTCAGTAGAAGTTCCAATTACAACAGAGGAAAAACCACAAGAACAGGAAATAATTGAAAATAAAGAAGATGTAAAAACCGAAGAAGCTATAGAAAATAAAGAAACAAAACAAGAATAATTTTATGTTAAAGACAAAGATTTACAATTTAGAAGCAAAAGAAACAGGAGAACTAGAGCTAAATGAGAAGATTTTTGGTATTAAAATAAGCGCTCCAGTTATACAACAAGTTGTAGAAGCTCATCTTGCAAATAGACGTCAGGTTTTAGCACACACAAAACAAATTGGAGAAGTTCGTGGTGGTGGTAAAAAACCATGGAAACAAAAAGGAACAGGACGTGCAAGACAGGGTTCTATTAGATCACCACAGTGGAAGGGTGGAGCAGTAACCTTTGGTCCAATAAAAGATAGAAATTTTGTAAAAAAAGTAAATCAGAAAATGAAACAAAAAGCATTGTTTATGATATTTTCAGATAGATTTAATGAACAGAAGTTAACAGTTTTAGAAGATTTAAATTTAACAAGCAGAAAAACAAAAGACTTATTAGGTTCAATTTCAAAATTTAATTTAAATGATAAAAAAGTTTTGATTGGTATTGATAAGGTAAACGAGAATATATTGAAAGCATCAAAGAATTTGAAAAATATAAAAATTATGCCAGTCTCAAGTTTTAATGTTTATACATTGTTAAAATTTGATAATTTATTTTTAACAAAAAAGGCAGTTGAGAAAATAATCAAACATTTTAATAAGATATAATTATATGGGATTGTTTAGTAAAAAGACAAAAGACGAAGCAAAGAAAGATGATAAAGAAAAAATTGTTGAACAAACAAAAGATTTGACTATTGATGAAATAAAATCAGAAAAATCAAAAAAACCAGGAAAAGACAAAAAATCAGACACAAAAAAAGACACTAAAAATTCATATAAAGTTTTAGTTCGCGCGCTTATTACAGAAAAAGCATCTTATTTAAAATCAGAAAATAAATATTTATTTGAGGTTAATAAAAATACGACAAAAAACGAAATTAAAAAAGCAATTTTTCATGTTTATGGATATTGGCCAGAATCAGTTAATATAATAAATATAGGTGGTAAAAATGTAAGATATGGAAAAAATACAGGCACAACAAAAGGCAAGAAAAAAGCAGTAGTAACGCTTAAAAAAGGAGATAGTATAGAAATTTACGAAGGAGTATAAAATAATTTCAACTTAATATTTTCAATTTTCAATTTAAGGATATGGCAATAAAATTATACAAACCAACAACACCAGCAAGAAGAAAGACATCAGTTATTTCAAATCCTTTGGTTTCTAAGAAAATAAAATTACCAAAAAATTTAATTGTAATAAGAAAGAAAAATTCAGGAAGAAATAATCAGGGTAAAATTACAGTAAGACATAAGGGTGGTGGCGCAAAAAGATATATTAGATTAGTTGATTTTAAAATGGATAAATTTGACATTCCAGCAAAAGTTGAAAGAATAGAATACGATCCAAATAGAAATGCAAATATAGCTTTGGTTTGTTATAGAGACGGAGAAAGAAGATATGTTCTAGCTTGCGAAGGAATGAAACCAGGAGACCACATTATTTCATCAAAAACAAAATTAACATTGTCAGAAGGAAATAGATTTCCATTATCAATTATTCCAACAGGAATTTCAGTATATAATGTAGAATTAAAACCAGGAAATGGTGGTAAATTAGCAAGAAGTGCGGGAAATAAATTAACATTTATAGGTATAGATGGAGAAAAAGCACAGTTAAAATTGCCCTCAGGAGAAGTAAGAATAGTTTCAAAAGATTGTTTTGCTACCATAGGAACAGTTTCAAATGCAGAATTTAGAAATATACGATGGGGAAAGGCTGGAAGAATGAGACATCGTGGAATAAAACCAACGGTTCGTGGAAAAGTTATGAATCCATGCGATCATCCACACGGAGGAGGAGAAGGTAAGCATCCTATTGGTATGAAACATCCGAAAACATTGTGGGGTAAACCAGCACTTGGAGTAAAAACAAGAAAAAATAATAAATATAGTAATAAATTTATAATTTCAAGAAGAAAGAAAAGAAAATAAAATAGCTATTAGCTATTAACCACAAGCTTTTAGGAAATTCCTAGCTGACGGTTGAAGGCTGAATGCTGAAAGCTAAAATAATATGTCAAGAAGTTTAAAAAAATTACCATTTACATGTCCTAAGCTTTTAAAGAAACTTTCACAGATAAAACCAGGCGACAAAAAAACAGTTATAAAGACATGGTCAAGGGCATCAACAATTACACCAGAAATGGTGGGATATACTATTTATGTCCATAATGGAAAAGATCATTTACCTGTATTTGTTGTTGAAAATATGGTTGGACACAAATTAGGAGAGTTTTCACCTACAAGAAAATTTGTAGTTCACGGTGGTAAAATGGCAAAAGCTCAATCAAAGGGAAAGAAATAAATAAAATTTTATGGAAGTAATAGCAAAATTAAAACATTATCATAGTGCTCCAAGAAAAGTAAGAATTGTTGTTGATACAATAAGGGGTTTAAATGTAGTTGATGCAGTTTCACAATTGGAGAATTTAAATAAAAGAGCTGCGTATGGAGTTTTGAAACTTTTGAATTCTGCAATTGCAAATGCTGTAAATAATTTTTCTTTAGATAAAGACAATTTATATATAAAAATAATTTTAGTAGATCAAGGAATGGTTTATAAGAGATGGATGCCAAAAGCACATGGATCAGCCGGAAGAATCAGAAAATCTACAAGTCATGTTACAATAGTTCTTGATGAAAGAATTCCAACTGATAGTAAAAAGAAAATTAAAAAACAAGACAAAGAAGACACAAAAGAAGATGTAGATATTATCGATATAAAAGAAATCAAAAAAGAATCAGCTCAGAGAGTAAAACCAGTAAAAGAAAAGATAAATATAAAAAAACCATTACAAAAATCTAAATCAATTAAGAGCTTTGTAAGAAAAGCAGGAGATAAATAAAATGGGACATAAAGTAAATCCAATAGTATTTAGAATGGGAATGTCACAATCATGGAAATCAAAGTGGTTTAGTGACAAAAATTATATAGAATATTTAAAGCAGGATGTTTTAGTTAGAAAATTTTTGAAAAATAAATTAAAAGATGCTGGTATTGCCGAAATAGAAATAAAAAGATCTGCAGATATTATAGAAATTGTAATTCATTCTTCAAGACCGGGTGTTATTATTGGTCGCGGAGGTACTGGCGTAGAAGATATTAAAAAAGATATCACAAATAAATATTTTAAAAATATTAGAAAGAATTTGAAATTAACCATAGAAGAAGTTAAGCGTCCAATGTTATCAGCGCCAGTTGTTTTACAGGGTATGATTGATCAGGTGGAAAAAAGATTACCATACAGAAAAGTCATGAAGAAAACAATAGAAAAGGTTATGCAAGCAGGGGCAAAAGGTGTAAAAATAACAATGTCAGGAAGATTAAATGGAGTAGAAATTGCAAGAACAGAAACATTAAAACAGGGAAGATTACCACTTCATACACTGCGTGCCGATATTGATTATTCAAGGGGTACTGCACGTACAACTTATGGAGCAATAGGAATTAAAATTTGGATTTATAAAGGTGAGGTAATTATGGGCGCAGATAGAAAAGAAAATAAATCAGAAGAAAGAAAAAGATTTAATAAATTTGAAAATAAATCCGATAAATTTACTAAAAGACCCCAAAGAAAATATCAACCAAGAAAAACAGATTCAAAATAAGTAACAATAATTTAAATTAAGAATATGCTAGCACCAAAAAAAGATAAGCACAAAAAATGGCAAAGAGGTGACCAAATTAGAGGAGTCGCTACTTCTGGCAATCAGGTAAGTTTTGGAAGTTATGGACTTAAATCTAAAGAAGCCGGGTGGATAAGTTCAAGACAAATTGAATCAGCGAGGCGTGCTATTGTCCATCATTTACAGCGTGGTGCCAAATATTGGATTAGAATTTTTCCAGATAAACCAATGACATCAAAGAGTGGAGAAATTCCAATGGGAAAAGGAAAGGGAGCAGTTGATCATTATGTAGCAGTTGTAAAGCCAGGAAGCATATTATTTGAAATAGAGGGAATTAAAGAAGAATTAGCAAAGAGAGCAATGAATCTTGCTGCTCACAAATTACCAGTTAAATGTATTTTTGTTAAAAAATAAATAAATCTAGTTTTAATAAATATATGAAATTTAAAGAATTAAAAGAAAAAGCAACAAAAGATTTACACGAACTTTTGAAAGAAAAAAGAGAGCAATCAAGAGCCTTAAGATTTAGTATTTTTTCAGACCAAGAAAAACACGTAAGAAAAATTAGATCAGTAAAGAAACAAATAGCACAAATTTTAACAATATTAAATAATAAAAAACAAAATAATAATTCAGTTGAAAAATCAGAAGAAGGTAAATAAATTTTGTCGAGTTTAACTCGAATATAATAATATGACACAAGAAATTAAAAAAGATAAAGTTATAAAACAATTTAGAGAGCTAAAGGGTGTGGTTACTAGTGATAAAATGAATAAAACCGTTACAGTAAAGGTTGATACAAGTAAACAACACAAAATTTATAAAAAAAGATATATTGTAAGTAAAAAATATAAAGCACACGATGAATATAACCAATATAAAATAGGTAATCATGTTGTAATAAGACAAGTAAGTCCTATATCAAAAGATAAAAAATGGATTGTTGTTAAAAAAATAAAATAAAATATTTATTATAATTTAAATATATGATACAAGTGCAAACAATGTTAACGGTAGCTGATAATACAGGAGCAAAAAAAGCTCAGTGTATTAAAGTACTTGGTGGAACAAAAAGAAGATATGCTGGAATTGGCGACATTATAGTTGTTGTTATTAAATCAGCTCAACCACATCAAACTATTAAAAAAAGTGATGTAGTAAAAGCAGTTATTGTAAGACAACATAAAGAATTAAGAAGACCAAGTGGAATATATATAAGATTTGATGATAATGCAGTTGTAATTTTAGATAAAAATAATCAAGATCCAAGAGGAACAAGAATTTTTGGACCAGTAGCAAGAGAGCTTCGCGCAAAAGGATTTAATAAAATAATCTCACTTGCACCAGAAGTATTATAATAATAGAATAATTGAATAATAGATAAGATAAATTATATATATGAAAATCAAGAAAAATGACACAGTAAAAATAATTAAGGGAAAAGATAAGGGTAAAACAGGAAAAGTTACTCAGGTTTTTCCAAACCTAGGAAAAATTGTTATTGATGGAATAAATAAAAAATTTAAAAATTTAAGACCAAGAAAACAGGGTGAGAAGGGTCAAAGAATAGAATTTTTTGCTCCAGTTCCAGAATCAAATGTACAAATGATATGTAAAAAATGTGGAAGAACTGCAAGGATTGGTTATAAATTTTCTGAAAATAAAGAGAAATATAGAATTTGTAAAAAATGTAATGAATCAATTGATTAATTAAATATATGGCAACAATTAATATAAAAGATAAATATCAGAAAGAAGTTTTAAAACAGTTAAAACAAGAATTTGGTTTTAAAAATGTTTTATCAACTCCAAAATTAGAAAAAGTGACTTTAAATGTTGGACTTGGAAAGGCAATAAACAATAAAGAATATATAAAAATAGCAGAAGATACATTAAGAAGAATTACAGGACAACATCCAATTTTTACGAAAGCAAAAAAGTCCATTTCAGCATTTAAAATCAGGGAAGGAATGGTCGTTGGAGCAAAGGTTACATTACGTGGAAAAAGAATGTATGATTTTTTAGATAAATTAATTAATATTACATTTCCTAGAGTAAAAGATTTTAGGGGAATCGATGTATTAAAAGAAAGACATTTTGATAAACATGGAAATTTTTCATATGGATTTAAAGAACATGTTGTTTTTCCAGAAATAAAAGCTGATGAAATTGAGAGTGTTCATGGATTAGAAATTACAATTTCAACAACAGCAAAAAATCCATTACAATGTTATTCTCTGTTAAAATATTTAGGATTCCCGTTTGTGGTTGAAGAAAAAAATGAGGAAGTTCTAAGAGAAAAATATTTAGATAAAAAGAATAAATAAAAATATATGGCAACAACATCACAAATAGCAAGAGCAAATAAAAAGCCAAAATTTTCTACCAGAAAGAATAGAAGATGCTGGAGATGTGGTAGAATCAGAGGATACATGAGAGATTTTGATTTATGCAGAATTTGTTTTAGAGAACTTGCAAGTAAAGGTGAAATGCCGGGAATTAAAAAATCTAGCTGGTAATAATAAATAATAAATAAATTTTTATATCAATATTATGATGACAGATCCAATAGCAGACATGTTAACAAGAATAAGGAATGCTCAGGCCGTAAGGAAAGAGGATTTAGTTCTGCCATTTTCAAAAATTAAATATGAAATTTTAAAACTTCTTGTAAGAGAGGGTTATATTGAGTCAGTTGATAAAATTGAAGAAAAATCATATCCAGAATTACACGTTGTGTTAAAATATAAAGAGGATAAAAAGGCTTTCATAGAGCACATAAAAAGAATTTCTAAACCAGGACAGAGAATTTATGTCAGCAAAGATAAATTACCAAAAATTTTAAATGATTTTGGTTTGGCTATACTTTCAACATCTCAGGGAATAATGACAAACAAAAAAGCAAGAAGAGTAAAAATTGGTGGAGAGTTATTATTTGAAATTTGGTAGGTTTTAAAATTTAAAATTATATATATGTCAAGAATAGGAAAACAACCAGTAATAATAGGAGAAGGAGTAACCGTTCAGTTATCTGATGGATTTATTAATGTTTCTGGAAAAAAAGGAAAATTAACTGAAAAATTAGTGCCAGGAGTTGATGTCAAAATTGAGGACAATAAAGTAATTGTAAGTGTAAAAAATCCAGAAAATAAGCAACAGAGAGCAAAGTGGGGACTACAAAGAAGCTTGATAAATAATATGGTTAATGGAGTGACTAGTGGTTATGAGAAAAAATTAGAAGTAAATGGAGTTGGTTACAGAGTTGCTTTACAGGGAAAAAAACTAGTATTAAATGTAGGATTTTCACACCCAGTTGAATATAATTTACCAGAAACAGTAGATGGTATTGTTGAAAAAAATGTAATAACACTTACAAGTTTTGATAAACATTTATTGGGTCAAACAGCAGCTGAAATAAGAAATATTAAAAAACCGGAGCCTTATAAAGGCAAGGGAATTAAATATAGTGATGAAATAATAAGAAGAAAGGCTGGTAAGGTAGCTGGAAAGGGAGCATAAACATATGGATAAAAATAAAAAAATTGATTTATTAAAATCAAGAAGACATAAAAGAGTTAGAGCAATTATAAAAGGAACAGCAGAAAGACCTCGTCTAAGTGTTTGTTTTTCTTTAAATCACACATATGCTCAGTTAATTGACGATGTAAAAGGTGTTACAATAGTAAGCGCAAGTGATAAAGAATTGAAGACAAAAGGAAAAAATATAAAAGTAGCAGAAGAAATTGGAAAATTAATTGCAGAAAAAGCACTGACTAAAAAAATTACTAAAGTTGTTTTTGATAGAGGATCAAGAAAATATCATGGAAAAGTAAAAGCATTAGCTGATTGCGCAAGAACTAATGGTTTAGAATTTTAATAAATTTTTAATTATATAAATATGTCAGATAATAGACAAAGAAAAGATAATAGTGAAAAATATAAAGAGGCAAGAGAGAAGCCAGAATTCGAGCAACGCTTAGTTGATATTGCAAGAGTAAGCAGAACAACAACTGGTGGAAAAAGACTTAGATTTAGAGCTTGTGTTGTTATTGGAGATTTAGGTGGTAGAATTGGTTGGGGACTTGCAAAAGGAGCCGATGTAGCTATTGCAATTGAAAAGGCTGTAAATCAAGCAAAGAAACAGTTAATTAAAGTAGATGTAAGTAAAAATACTATTGCTCATGAAATAACTTATAAATTTAAATCTGCAAAAATTTTCTTAAAACCAGCACCAGAAGGACGTGGAATTATTGCTGGAGGTGTCGTTAGAGATGTTTTAGAACTCGCAGGATTTAAAGATGTTATTTCAAAAATGTATGGAGCAAATAATAAAGTTAATAATGTTATAGCTGTTTTTCATGCACTTTCTAGTTTAAAAAAACTAGATGAGAAAAAAATAGATGAATCTGTTGAGACCAGTACATCCGCTAAAAGCACAGTAGTTGAAAATAAAGAAATTAAAGAAGAAGATAAATAAAATAATTATAATAAATCATATGTTAAGTTTGAATAATTTAAAAACAGCTAAAGGGGCTAAGAAAAAAGCACAGAGAAGAGGAAGAGGAAATGCTTCAAGAAGAGGTAATTATTCTGGTCGTGGAATGAAGGGACAAAAATCAAGAAGTGGTGGTAAATCAGGACTTACAAAATTAGGCATGAGAAGTATGATTTTACAAATGCCAAAATTACGTGGATTTAATAGAAATAGTAAGGAAATTTATATAGTAAATGTAGGTGATATAGAAAAGACATTTAAAGCTGGAGATAGCATCACCCCAAAAGAACTATTTAAGAGGGATTTAATAAGATCAGCCAATGGGATTGTAAAAATTTTAGGAAATGGAAAGCTTACAAAGAAATTTAATGTATCAGCTCACAAATATTCTAAAACAGCGAAAGAATCAATAGAAAAAGCTGGTGGAGTTGCTACGGTTTTTATAAAAAAAGAGAATCCAAAATTAAAGAAAAGTAAGAAAAAAGAACAAAAATAATTTCTCAGTATCATGTTTACAGAAAGATTAAAACATATTTTCAAAGTTAAGGATTTAAGAAATGCTATAATTTTTGTTTTATTAATGCTTGTTTTAAGTAGAGTAATAGCACATGTTCCAATTCCAGGAGTAAATGTTTCCGGACTTAAAAATTATTTTCAATCAAATCAATTATTGGGATTACTTGATATATTTTCAGGTGGAGGATTAAAGAATTTTTCTATTGGAATGCTTGGTGTTGGTCCATATATTACAGCTTCAATTATAATTCAGTTACTTTCAATGATTATTCCATCACTTGAAGCTATGTTAAAAGAAGGGGAATCTGGTCAGAAAAAAATGAACATGTATACAAAATATTTGACCATTCCATTAACTATAATTCAGGCATATAGCTTTATAACTCTATTACAAAAACAATCAAACTATTCAATTATAGGACACCTAACATTAATGCAATATATTTCAGCAATGGTTACAATTACCGCCGGAACAATGTTATTGGTTTGGTTGGGTGATTTGATTACAGAAAAGAAGTTAGGAAATGGTGTATCTCTTCTTATTTTTGCTGGTATAGTAGCAAATTGGATTGGTTATGTTACAAAAATTGGTGTTGTATATGATCCATCAAAGATTTTAGGCATAATTTTATTTTTAGCAATTTCTTTACTTACTGTTGTGGTTGTGGTTGTTATAAATGAGGCGCAGCGTAATGTTCCTGTTTCATATGCAAGAAGAGTAAGAGGAAATAAAATGTATGGTGGTGTAAATACACACCTACCACTTAAAGTAAATCAAGCTGGTGTTATTCCAATTATTTTTGCAATTTCAATAATACTTTTTCCGCCAATGATAGCTAAATTTTTCCAAGCAAGTGGTAATCATATTGTTGTAAGCGTTGCAAATTTTATTATAAATCTTTTTCAGAATCAGACATTTTATGGAATATCATATTTTGTACTTGTTGTTGTTTTTACATATTTTTATACTGCAGTTATATTTCATCCAGATCAAATTGCTGATAATTTACAAAAAAATGGTGGATTTGTTCCTGGAATTAGACCTGGTAAAAACACAGCAGAGTATTTACAAAATATTGTAACAAGAATTAATTTTGCGGGGGCTTTATTTTTGGGAGTTATAGCAGTGCTTCCTGTTGTAATGCAGGGATTAACATCTGGAATAGGTTCTATGGTAATCGGCGGTACAAGTATTTTGATTGTTGTCTCTGTTGTAATTGAAACAGTAAAGGCAGTTAATTCTCAACTGACAATGAGAAATTACGAGGAATTATAGTAATAGTTTAATTTTTGATTGATTAATTGAATTCGGGTTTTATCCGATTTTTTGTTTGTTTTTATATATTGACAAAAATATTTATATATGGTATATTAATATGTTATTGTTCTTTGAAAATAATTTGTCTCCATTTTGGAGAATATATAAAATAGTCTTATAATGTCATAATCGTAAGTGGTGGGCTTATTAACAAAAGGTAAGGTTCAATGGAGGACCAAATGAAACCTTTGCAAAAAATTAAAGAAAGCGCCATTTTTGAAGGCGCGGAGATCAATCTTACAACCATGAGTTACAATGGAAACGTTGTGTTTGAGTGGTTGGAGAGTGCTTTAGGTGATGGAAAACCCATCATCAATCATTTTGTTTTCCCAAAGGGAAGACAAGATTTGAATGCCATAATCAGTCAGGAGCAATATGCTTCGGGGACTGTGTGGAGTGCCACGGTGGGACATATCTGTGACACCAAGCCCAATGGTCACAGAACCGTGATTCTTTTTGATGTCAGAGAAGAACCAGTTCATATTGTAAGACCCCATGTAGGTTCTTGGGAAATTGGGACAGAGATCAAGGTTTTGGTTTGTGAGAATCAAAAAAATCCAAATCAAAAAATGCTCAAGCCCGATGCCCAGGCTGATTCCATAACTTTTTTCAATTTGTCCACTCAGGATGAAGAGAAAGTTCAGGCGTCTTACCCGGATGACGCGTGGTTGATCCGGATAGATGGTGGTAGTAATGGGGGAGCCACCATGTCAGGGAAAAGAGTTTACTCACTCCGCTGCAGTCTCATCGGTGAAAAGCCGGTGAGGAGGAAGTTTGTTGGAGGTTTTTATTCTGATGATCAAATACTCGTCAGAGTAACTACCGTTTTTGGAAGACCCCAGATTTCAGGTTGTCAACGTGGTGATAGAAGGGTTAGCTTCCAGATCGATAATAAGTCGGTGGATAAAGAGAGCATGGAAGTGCTTCTATCTCGTTGTATTCAGGGAGATCAACTTATTTTCAAAATCAAGGGGTTTTGTCTGGCTGGACCCAAGATCATTGTATTCGGCGAAATCAAAAAAGCCGAGCCAGCTGACATCAAAAGAATTAATCAGGGGGGGGGAGCCGCTTAAATAAAAGCGGTATTAATAAATTCTAATTGCCGTAGCGGTGAAAAAACATTGCTGCGGCTTTTTTATTTTAGACTTTTAAAAATGAAAAAAATAAGGTAATATGATATAGTTATAAGTAGTAAATTGATTAATAAAAATAAATAAAATGAACATTGTATTTATAGGAATGCCTGGTTCTGGAAAGGGAACTCAGGCACAAAAATTAGCACAAAAATTAAGCCTACCATTTATTTCAACCGGAGATTTATTTAGATCTCAAATAGAAAAACAAACCGAAATTGGTCAAAAAGTAAAACAAATTATTGATGCGGGAAATTTAGTTTCCGATGATATTACTTTTGAATTATTAAAACAGGGAATTCAAGATTTTGATATATCAAAAGGTGTGGTGCTTGATGGCTTTCCAAGAAATTTAAATCAGGCAAAAATGTTAGATGAATATTTAAAAATAGATAAAGTAATAAATATAAATTTATCAGAGACTGAGATTATGGTAAGAATTGGTGGAAGAAGAACTTGTATTTGTGGTGCAACTTATCATATAAAATTTAACCCACCAAAAGTTGAAAACATTTGTGATGTTTGTAAAAAAGAACTTTTTGTGCGTGATGATGCTAAAGAAGAATCAATAAAAACAAGAATTGAAATTTATAGAAAAAATGCTGATCCACTTTTGGATTTTTATAGACAAAAAGGAATTGTAATTGATATTGATGGTGATCCGGCAATTGATAATGTAGAAAATGAAATAAATCAAAAATTAAGTTTATAATTTATGATAACAATCAAAAAACAAAGTGAAATAGAAATTTTAGAAAAGGGCGGAAAAATTCTCGGCTCTATTTTGAAGCAAGTTGGAGAAGCCGCTAAACCAGGTGTTAGTACAAAATTTTTAGATGATTTAGCAGAAAAATTAATTTTAGATGCTGGTGGTGTTCCATCTTTTAAGGGTTATGGAGACGGAAATCCATTTCCGGCCACACTTTGTACATCAATTAATCATGAGGTTGTTCATTGTGTTCCTAAAGAAGATAGAATTTTACAAAATGGAGATATAATCGGACTTGATGTGGGGATGAGGTGGCCAAATAATAAAACAGGGCTTTATACTGATTGTGCAATTACAGTTCCGGTTGGTCATGTTGATAGAAAAATTTTGGAATTATTAGACGTAACCCACGGAGCACTTCAAGAAGCAATAAATTTTATAAAGCCAGGAATATTTGTAAATGATATTGGAGAAAAAATAGAAAAATATGTTCAGTCACGTGGTGAATATGGAATAGTAAGGGATTTAGTTGGTCATGGGGTGGGATACAAAGTTCATGAGTCACCAATTATTCCAAATTTTAAGGTATATGAAAAAAGTGAAAAATTAAGACCAGGAATGGTTTTAGCTATTGAGCCAATGATCAATTTAGGGGGTCATGAAATAGAATTTAATGATAATGGTTGGGATATCGTAACTAGTGACAAATCAATTTCAGCGCATTTTGAACATACAATTGTCGTTACTGAAAATGGCTGTAAAGTTTTAACAAATCCAGATCAATAAGCGAAATTTTTGCTATTTGTCATTCCGGACTTGATCCGGAATCTATAATAAAATAGAAAGCAAAAATACAAGATCCTGAATTAAGTTCAGGATGACAAAGAGAACAAGGGCAAAAATTTCGCCATAATTATATATGAAAAATTATTTAGGAATAGATTATGGTACATCAAAAATAGGTCTCGCAATATCTGATAGTGAGACAAAAGTTTGCTTACCCTATAAAATTTTATCAGAAGGAGAATTTTGGAATTTAATTTCAGACATTTTAAAGGAAAAAAATATTGATGAAATTGTATTAGGTATTCCAAGAAATTTAAATAATCAAGATACAAAACAGACAGAAATTACAATGAATTTTTTTGATAAATTAAAAGGTGAAATTAATAAACCAGTATATTTAGAAGATGAAAGGATGACTTCTAAATTTGCTAATAATTTGAAAAAAAATATTGGTATGAAAAATTTAGGAGCTGAAGATGATTCTTCCGCAGCATTAATTCTTGATTCATTTTTAAAAAGAACATATGGAGCATAGAATATTAATTTATATTTTATTTTTTTTATTGTCTCTTTCTTTGGGATATATTTTTTCTATACTTATGATTGAATTATCTTTTAAATTAAAAATATTAGACATCCCAAATGAAAAAAGAAAAATTCATTCACTACCAACCCCACTTTTGGGAGGAGTAGGAATATATTTAAGTTTTTTAATTTCTGTGATTTTATTTTTTGTTTTCAACCATTTTTTTGATTTTGAAATTGTGATAAATTATTCACAAATTATTGGAGTTTTAATTGCGGGACTTATTATAATAGTTGGGGGAATAATGGATGATAAATATAATTTATCACCAATAAAACAAATTTTATTTGTGCTTTTAGCGTGTTTTGTAATTATCATTTTTGGAACACAAATAAAATTTATAACTCGTCCGGGCGGAGGAATACTTGATTTAACAATTGGAGAGTTTCAATTATTTGGAATGAATTTTTATATTTTAGGAATTATCATTACATTTTTGTGGCTACTTATTACAACAAATGCTACAAAACTTTTAGACGGATTAGATGGATTGTGTAGCGGAATAACTTCAATAGGTCTTATAATGCTTTTTATTGTTTCACTTTTTTGGGATAAATCAAATAGTTTTACACCAAATATAATTTTAATATTTTTAGGGGCTGTAATAGGATTTTTAATTTTAAATTTTAATCCAGCAAAAATATTTTTAGGAAATGGTGGAAGTAATTTACTTGGAATTATGATTGGTTTTTTTGCAGTTGCAACAGGTGCAAAAATAGCAACGGCACTACTTGTTATGGGATTGCCACTTCTCGATATGATTTTAGTTATAATTCAAAGATTAAAAAATCACGAGCATCCATTTACTCATGCAGACAGAAAACATTTACATTTTAAATTAATTGATTATGGATTTAGTGTAAAACGAGCAGTTTTTTTTATGTATTTAGCATCATTTACATTTGGTGTGATTGCGCTTTTTCAAGATACAATTGGAAAAATAACGATGCTTTTTGTTTTATTGATTTTTTTCTCATTAATTTTTTATAAATTAAGTAAACATGAAAAGGCTAATAATAATTAATCTCATTTTATTTTTTGTTTTATCGGGGTGTGTAAAGACAGGAAAAAATATAGAAGGAAATTATAACCATAAATTACTCATAAATGATATTCTAGTTTCAGTTGAAATTGTTTCAAGTTTTACAGATATGCAAAAAGGATTATCAGATAGAAATGAAATGTGTGAAAATTGTGGAATGCTTTTTATAATGAGTGATTCAGACATTCATCATTTCTGGATGGGAAAAATGAGATTTGAACTTGATTTCGCATATATTGAAAATAATAAAATAGTAGAAATTTTTAAAAATGTTCCTATTTATACAAACGGAGAATATACAAAAATTAATTCTACGCAAAATTCAGATATGGTGTTAGAATTAAACGCAGGATTTTTAGATAAAAATAATATAAATGTAGGTGATGAAATTAAATTAATAAATAATTAAAATATAAATAACTATGCAAATTTCAAAAAGAGCGCAGGACATTCAGGAGTCCCCAATTAGAAAATTAAAACCATACGAAGATGAAGCAGCTAAACGCGGAATAAAAGTGTATCATCTTAACATTGGTCAGCCAGACATAAAAACTCCAGAAAAATTTTTAGATGTTTATAGAAATTATGATGAAAAAGTATTGGCCTATGGACCGTCTGGCGGACTTGATAATTATAGGGAAAATTTAAGTAATTATTATAAAAAATTAGGAATTGATTTATGTAAAGAAAATATAATAATTACAACGGCCGGATCTGAGGCAATAATTTTTGCTCTTATGGTTGTTTGTGATCATGGAGATGAAATAATTATTCCAGAACCATTTTATACAAATTATAACGGATTTTCTCAAATGGCTGGAGTCAGTGTTATTCCAATTGAAACAAAGATAGAAAATGCTTATGCGCTCCCAACTGACGAGCAATTTAAAAATGTAATTACGCAAAAAACAAAAGCAATTGTAATTTGTAATCCAAACAACCCCACTGGTGCAGTTTATTCAAAAGAAGAATTAGATAGAGTTGTTAATATTGCACAAGAAAATAATTTATACATAATTGCAGATGAAGTTTATAGAGAATTTGTCTATGATGGATTAAAACATTATAGTTTTTTAAACTTTACAGACGCAAGTGAAAATATAATTGTCGTTGATAGTGTTTCAAAAAGATATAGTGCATGTGGTGCAAGAGTGGGGTGTATTATTTCAAAAAATAAAGAAATTATGGCTTCGGTTATGAAATTTGCACAAGCAAGATTGTGTCCACCAACAGTTGATCAGTTAGCAGCAAATGCAGTAATTGATTTAGAGCAAGATTATTTTGATGAAGTTATACATGAATATACAAAAAGACGCGATATTGTATATGAAGAATTAAGTAAAATCGATGGAGTGATTTGTAAAAAACCAGAAGGCGCTTTTTATATAATGGCAAAATTACCAATTGAAGACTCTGAAGATTTTGTAGTTTGGTTGCTTAAAGAATTTTCAGTTGATAATGAAACTGTTATGTTTGCACCAGCGGGTGGATTTTATGCAACCCCAGATTTAGGCAAAAATGAAATAAGAATTGCTTATGTTTTAAATGAAGCTGATCTAAGAAGGGCAATGGAAATACTAAGAAAAGGACTAGAAGCTTACAAAAATAGGTAATTTTAGGCACTATTTAATTATTGACTTTTTTATTTTATTGTAGTAAAATTTGATTACTATATTTATATAATTAAATTTATTCAAAAATATGAAATTAGCAGTAATAAGAACAGGAAGCAAGCAATACAAAGTCAAAGAAGGCGATAAAATTAAAGTTGAAAAAATCAAAGGTGATGAAGGAGTTAAAATTGAACTAGACGATATTCTTTTATTATCAGATGGTGATAAAGTAGAAGTTGGAACCCCAAAACTTGATAAAAAAATATCAGCAACTATTTTAAAGCAATCTAGAGCAAGAAAAGTAAGAGTTGTTAAATACAAAGCGAAAACAAGATATCATAAAGCCTATGGTCATAGACAACATTTTACAGAGTTAGAAATCAATAAAATATAATTATTTCTATAAAAAAATCCCTCGAGCTAAACTTCACGGGATTTTTTGATTTGACAAAAAATAGTTATGGGTATATACTCATAATAGACAATGAAAAGTAAAGATCGCGTTGTCAAAATTAAATAATAAAGTAAAATATAAATATATGCCAAGATTAAATGGAACTGGCCCAATGGGTCAAGGTGCTCTAACTGGTAGAGGATTAGGTCGTTGTGGAAATGGAATGGGAATCGGTTATGGATGTAGAAATGGATATGGATTTAGAAGATTTATATCTTCTAAAAATGAATTACAAGCATTAGAAAATGAAGAAAAAATGCTTTTAGAGGAATTAGAGATTATTAAATCAGAAAAGCAAGCATTGAAAGATGAAAAATAAAAGAAGGCACTGGAAACGGCCCTTCACAAGAAGTGAAGGGCTGAAGCACCTTCTTATAAAAGATATTATCAAATTTATTTCATCTTTTCAATATTTGTATTAGATAATATAATAAATTTAATTATAAACAGCATTAATAAAATAATATGCCAAGACCAAGACTTTGTAGAAAAATAAATTTTAATCCAGGTGTTACTTATTTTAAGCCCCAGGGAATCCCCATGAGGGAACTTGAAATTGTTGAACTTACAACAGAAGAAGTAGAATCTTATAGATTAAGACATATAAATAATTTAGAGCAAAAACAGGCCGCTAAAAAAATGAACACATCTACAAGTACATATCAGAGAATACTTTATTCGGCTTATGAAAAAATAGCTGATGCTCTAATAAATGGAAAAGCAATTAAAATAATCAAAATAATTTAAATTAATAAAAACATATGAAAGTATTAAAATTTGGTGCAGTTTGGTGTCCAGGATGCCTGGTTATGAAACCAAGATGGAAAGAAATAGAAGAAGAAAATCCATGGCTCGAAACGCAATATTATGATTTTGACAATGATAAAGAAGCCGTAAATTTATATAATATAGATAAAGTATTGCCAATTTTTGTTTTTTTAGATAAAGACGGAAAAGAATTTTTACGCCTTAATGGTGAAATAAAAAAGGATAAATTAATTGAAATTATCAATGAAAATAAAAATAAATAATTATGAGAAATATAATTAAAAAAATAGTTTATTTATTTTTGTTTGTTTTTATTTTGTTGCCAAATTTTTCAGATGCGCAGAGTAATCAAATTAATGCATATTTTTTCTATGGGGATGGGTGTCCTCACTGTGCTAAGGAGTTAGAATTATTAAATTATTGGTCTAATACTCAATATCCAAATTTAAAAGTTTATGAATATGAAATATATAATAATAGAGAAAATTTATTACTTTTACAAAAAATAGGAGAAACATTAAATATTCCAATAGATGGAGTTCCCTTTCTTTATGTTGGTGGACAACATTTTATAGGTTATTCTGAAACAATTACCAGAGATGCTATAAAAAAAAGATTAGATGAGTGTTCAATCCAAAAATGTAATGATTCAGTTGATGAAATTTTAGGAATTAATAATTCTAAAATAGAGGAAGTAATTATTCCTGTAAAAGAAGATTATAATAAGAACGAAAATCAGGAAAAAATTATAGAAAATGAAGAACAAACAAATAATTCCCAAGAAATTGTTAATAATCAGAATAAAAAAATTATTAAATTACCAGTTTTAGGAGAAGTTGATGTTATGAATTTTTCATTGCCGATTTTAACTATTGTTATGGGTGCTTTAGATGGATTTAATCCTTGCGCTATGTGGATTTTATTATTTTTAATTAGTTTACTTCTAGGGATGAAAGATAGAAAAAGGATGTGGATTTTGGGAATTATGTTTATAGTAACATCTTCATTTGTTTATTTTTTGTTTATGTCGGCCTGGCTTAATCTCATATTATTTTTAGGATTTGTTACATGGTTTAGAATTTTAGTTGGGATTTTTGCTCTTTTTGGGGGTTCTTATAGTTTAAAAGAATTTTTATTTAATAAAGAAAGTGGGTGTAAAGTTACGGGAGAAGAAAAAAGACAGAAAATCTTTGATAGAATGAAGTCTATTATAAAACAAAATAGTTTATTTTTATCTCTTATTGGAATAATTACTCTAGCTTTTGTGGTAAATTTAGTTGAACTTATTTGTTCTGCTGGATTACCAGCTATTTATACTCAGGTATTAGCATTAAACTCAATGAGTGGTTTTAAATATTATTTATATATTCTGCTTTATGTTTTCTTTTTTATGCTTGATGATTTGTTTGTATTTTTTGTTGCTATGATTACTTTAAAAATGACAGGAGTAACAACTAAATATACTAGAGTTTCTCGTTTAATTGGCGGAATAATAATGTTTCTAATAGGTTTATTGCTTATATTTAAACCAGAGTTACTAATGTTTGGTTAAAAGTGTTTTTAAAATAAAAAACTCGGTATAAAAACCGATTTTTTATTTATGTTTCATTTTAAATATTTATAATTTTTTTGGTGGAAGTGGTATAAACACACTAGTTTGTTTTTTATATTCTATGAATTCATGATTTTCAGACATTTTTTTCTCTAGAAGTGGAATGCCAGAAATTTTTAAAATAAGAATTGTTATAGTAAGTGGTCCGATTATTCCAATGAGTCCACTGGAAACATTTGTTGCAATTAACCAAATTCCCCACCACTGCGTAACTTCACCAAAATAATTAGGATGTCTTGTATATTTCCAGAGCCCAGTTCTTATAATTTTTCCATTATTTTCCGGATTTTTAATAAATTTTGCAAGTTGAGAATCACCAACGGATTCAAAGAAAAATCCAATAATCCAAACAATTATCCCAAGAAAATCAATTACTGATAAATTAGTATTTGAATTTTTATTTATAATTAATACTGGAGAGCATATCATAAATAATAGTATTCCTTGTAAAATATAAATTTGTATATATGATCTAATATAAAAATATTTTCCCCAAGACTCTCTCCACTCTTGGTACCTGTAATCTTCTTTTTTATTTTTGTTGCGTTTGTAAATATGTAGTGCTAATCTAATTCCCCATATACTAACTAATATTCCAACAATAAATCCACGAATACTAAAATTATTTGAAATAAAAATAGATACCCATGTGAGCAAAACAAAACCTAGTCCCCAGGCCACATCAGCAAAATCATTTCTTTTTTTAATTAGAGAAACAATAAACCAAATATTCATGTAAATGAATAATATTATTATTAGGGTAAAATAATAATTCATATTTATATTTTATTTATGATAAAAAAGCTTATTAGACAAACTAATGAAGATAATATTGTACCCCAAATTAAATCAATAATGGTAACTATCAGTGGCCAATCTTTTATTGTAGCGAGATTTGTTAAATCATAGGTTGCGTAAGTAATTAATCCAAAAAGAGCACCAAATAAAAGTGCATGAGTCCATGAATTTTTTTCTAGAGCGGGACTAATTACGAAAATTGTAACCCCAAGAATAAAGAGTAGATAAAAAATTATTGCCGAGAGCCAATTAATATTTGTTTTCATTAGAAATCCAATATGTTTTGCATAAAAATTTTTCGCTATTAATCCCAACCACAACATATCTATAGCAAAGAAAACCGGTAGAGTAGTAAAATAAATTTTTGTAAACATGTTTTTATTTTTAATTTGTTAATATTGTTATTTGGTGGGTATGAGAGGATTTGAACCTCTGACTTTCACGATGTGAACGTGACACTCTAACCGCTGAGTTACATACCCAGATTAATTTTAGAATGATGAATTTTGAATGATGAATGAATTTTGAATTATCCATATTTTAAGTTTAGTACTTATTTTTCTTTTCTTCCACCCTTTTCTAGAAAAGGGTGGAGCCTAAAAGTCGCGAGCACATAAAAATTTAGAGAATTCTTCGCTTCGCATGCTAAAATTTCAAAATCGCCTTACAGCTCAAATTGAAATTTTTTAACGCATGACTACGCTTGAATTCTTACTAAATTTTTATAAGCTCGCAGTTAATTAATTCAAAATTAATTTAATTCTTTTCTATTTTCCAGTGCAGAGGACAGGGTAATTTCATCAGTGTATTCTATGTCAGTTCCCATTGGTATTCCTTTTGCAAGTCGCGTTATTTTTATACCAGTATTTGTTAAAATATTTTTTAAATAAGTTATGGTTGCCTCACCCTGAATACTTGTATCAAACGCGAGTATTAATTCTTTGGTATTTTCGTTTTTAATTCTCTCTGTTAATTCTTTTATAAATAATTTATCGGGGGTAATTCCTATTATAGGGTCAATTAATCCTCCAAGTATATGGTATAAACCATTGTATTTGTGAGTACGCTCAACTGCCTCTAGCTCTTTTGGAGTAGATACAACACAAATTGTAAATTTGTCTCTATTTATATTATTACAAATTTCACATGGATTTGTATCTGAAAAATTTCTGCACATTTGGCAGACTTTTAAATTTTCTAAATTTAAAAAAGGATTTAAAAATTCTTCTATTTTTGTTTTTCCTCGTGACGCAATTGAAAGAGCAAGACGCTCAGCTGTCTTTGGCCCAATTCCAGGAAGAGTTAGGAATTGCTCTATTAATTTTTTTATAGAATTTGGATACATTATATTTGATAAATTTTTGCTTTTATTCTCTATGTCATCCTGAACTTGATTCAGGATCTTCTGGTTTTACTTTCTATTCTATTATAGATTCCGGATCAAGTCCGGAATGACAAATGAAAAACGAAAAAGCAAAAATTTTTATTAAAATTTAAAATCGGGAATTGAGATATCGCCAGAGCGCATTTTTTCCGCCAAGATTTTTCTTACTTTATCATTTCCGTCATTTATTAAATTAGGAATTGTTGATTCAATTGTAGATTTTTCAATTCCATCATTTATATCCAGTGATAAAATTTTTTGATTTGCATCCATTTTTATTTTTATCCCATTTCTTTCTACCTCAACAGTTTCTTGAGATAAAACATCTTGCATTTGTTTTGCTTGTGATTTTAGGTCTTTGATTTGATTTAGTTTTGAAAATAGTGACATAAGTTTTTAAATTATTTTTATTTTTTAAATTTATTTTATTAGCCAAAAGCCAATGGCTTATTCGGGCATTGGTATTTGTTCTTCAAGTCCCTTGCTACCTCTTTCTAAATTTTTAAAACTTACCGTGTGTTCATCGAAATATAATTTTACAACTCCAGTTGGACCGTTTCTGTGTTTTGCAATATGAATTTCTGCGATTCCTTTTTCTTCAGGAGACAAATCTTCTATTCTATAATTTCTATCTGCTGATTTTCTATAAATAAACATTACTACATCAGCGTCTTGTTCAATTGTTCCTGATTCTCTTAGGTGTGCAAGTTTAGGAATTGCTGGTTTTGTCTGTTCAACTGCACGAGATAATTGTGATAGTGCGATAACTGGAATATTTAGTTCTCTAGCAATTCCTTTTAGACCACGAGTAATTTTTGCAACTTCTTGGACACGTGATTCTTCATCAGCATGAGATTCCATAAGTTGCAAATAATCCACGACAAGACATGATAAATTATGTTCAAGTTTTAGTCTTCTTGCTTTTGTTCTAATTTGCATTATATTTAAACTACTTGAATCATCAATAAAAATTTTTGAATCCGCTAGTGTTCCCATTGCATGACCAATTCTCGGAAAATCATCATTTTCTTGCCTATCTGATAATTTACCAGTTCTCATTTTCCATAAAGATACTCCCGCTTCAGCGCATAAAATTCTATCAACAAGTTCTTCTTTGCTCATTTCAAGAGAAAAAACACCAACACATTCTTTTCCGCGTACTGCAATGTTCCTTGCAATATCAAGCGCAAAAGAAGTTTTTCCGACTGAAGGACGAGCAGCTATAATTACTAAATTTGAATTTTGAAGTCCCGCAAGTAGAGCATCTAGATCAGTATAGCCGGTTGGAAGACCACGAAGTTTTCCTTTGTTTTTGTGTAATTCATCAATTCTTTCAAATGTGTCATTTAATATATTTGAAATTCCAACAAAATTTTCTTTTAAATATTTTTGTGAAATTCCAAATAATCTTTGTTCGGCTCTATCGAGCACATCATCAATATTTTCTGCTTCTTGAAATGCGTTGTTTGTAATATCATACGATGCTTGAATTAATTTTCTAAGCGTTGATTTTTTTTGAACAATTTCTGCATAGTATTTTACATTTCCAGCTGTTACAACTGAATTCGCTAAACTTGCTAAATAACTTTTTCCACCAATGTTTTCAAGTTCACCATATTCAGAAAGTAGATTGCTAACCGATAATAAATCTATTGGCTCTCTTTTGTCATATAATTCTATACAGGCACGAAATATTATTTGATGTGATTTTTTATAAAAATCTTCTTCCATTAAAATATCAGCAATTTTTGAAATTGCTTCTGTGTCAATTAAAATAGAACCAAGTACATTTGATTCTGCTTCTAAATTATGAGGAGGAATTCTATCTCCTGATATATTTGATGTGTTAAGTTCGTCAGTCATATGAGTATTTTATCAGAAAAAGATTTTTGAGCAAGTGGGTTATGGACATGTTATACACAATATTGACCTATTGTTTATAATATGATATTATTTTTTACATATTGTGCGCCGTTAGCTCAGTTGGTAGAGCAGCAGCCTTTTAAGCTGATGGTCGTGGGTTCGATTCCCTCACGGCGTACCATTTTTAAAACTCGGTTAAAATCCGATTTTTTGTTTAAATAAAAAAGTTATTCATTTTTTAGATTTATGAGTCAACCTTCGAGGTTGAGCACCTGCGAGGTTGCTTTAAATGAAATAAAAAAGCTGTTCTTATTAGGAACAGCTTATTAAATAAATTTGAGTTTCATTTTTTACCTCCCATACCTCTTTATAGGTCGTTGATGCTTACTTCACGAATCCGGGGACTGAAAAGATTTGTCCCTTTTCATCTCTAACTACTCCAGGTGCTCCGGATGCAGGAGCAACAAGGTCACTGCGTCCTTCGCTTTTTCCTCTCTCTAACACCAACAGAGACACTATGTAGATTTGTTCTGTGGACTCAGGGGGCAGATTTTCGATGTGACCGTAAATGACAGAGTATACTGGCACTCCATCAAGTTGTCCAGAGACAACGTGCTCACTTGAAACGCGAGCAATCTGTCCGGAAGCAGGATACTCTTTGTTGCCGACGCGTACTGTGTGGGGCGTTAGATTGACTAACATTTTTCCTCCGGTCGCTTTATATTTTTGTTTGATAGCGACCAATCCCCTCTAAACGGGTCAAACTCGGAGGAGTTCAGTAGTCAAAGCAGTGTAGAGAATAGGGTTATGTATATGACGTTGTTTTCCGCCGTTACCATAATTATCATTGCAGTGAAGCTTTGATAAGGCAACCTTGGTCCACATATAATATAATTATTTGTCATTTATAACTCTATTTTTAGGCTAAATCCATGCCCTAAAGCGCAGATATAGTCAAATAGTTCCCTCCACACTATTTTGATTACTGAAATTTATTTTTTCAATGTACTTTACGTACTTATATTAATGATAGCATATTTTAATATATTTGTCAATAGTAAATAAAACCTACGAAATATTGACTTATTTTTATGTTTATTTTATAAAATAAGTATTGTATATATATTTTTTTTATGTTATATTATTGAATAATTATAATTAAATTTATTTAAAAATAATGGAAAATCAAAATCAAAACCAAATTTCAAATTTTGAAACAGAGCCAAAAATAAATAAATGGAAAGATAGAGCAAATTTTGCCCTAGAAATAATAAAAACAGTTATAATTTCTCTTGCTATTATACTTCCAATTAGATATTTTTTAATTCAGCCCTTTATGGTTGACGGAGCATCTATGGAACCAAACTTCCATAATTCAGATTATTTGATTATAGATGAAATTACATATAGATTTGAGAATCCAGAAAGAGGACAGGTAGTTGTTTTTAAAAACCCAGATAATACAAAAGAATATTTTATAAAAAGAGTAATTGGGCTACCGGGCGAGACAGTAAGAATTCAAGATGGAAAAGTTTTTATTAAGTATGTTGGGTCAGATGATTTTATAGAATTGAAGGAGGATTATTTACCAAAAAATTTATCAACAATGAGTGTTGGTGATGATGTAATGATTCCGGATGATTCTTATTTCGTTTTGGGTGATAATAGATCAAATAGTCGCGATAGTAGGTATTTTGGTGCAATTCCAGAAGATTTTATAACAGGAAAGGTTTGGTTAAGAGGATATCCGTTTAATAGAATTAAATTATTTACAAATCAAAATTAATATATGTCCAAGAAAAAAGTTCAAAAATTTTATTTAGTAAAGGGTTTTAAAGATATATTGCCAGAAGATCAGTTGTATTGGGAATTTGTAAGGGCTAAATTTTTTAATGTAGCAAAGTCATACGGCTATGACAGAATTGATTTACCAATTTTAGAAGATAGTAAATTATTTGTAAAAGGAGTAGGAAATTTAACTGATGTTGTTTCAAAAGAAATGTTTACATTTGAAACACTCGGAAATGAAAAAGTAAGTCTTAGACCAGAAGGAACCGCGGGAACAGTTAGAGCATATATAGAACACGGAATGGTCAATAGAAAAAAACCAGTAAAAATGTTTTATATTGGACCAATGTTTCGTTATGATAAGCCTCAGGCCGGAAGATATAGACAGTTTTATCAATTTGGTTTAGAGGTTTTTGCCGAAGATGATCCGATAATTGATTCACAGATGATTTATATGACTTATCAGTTGTTTGATGAATTAAAAATTCCAGTGATAATAAAAATAAATAGTATTGGCTGTCCAAAATGTCGTGAAAAATTTTTGAAAATATTAAAAGATTATTTAAAGAAAAATAAATCAAAATTATGTAAAGATTGTCAAATTAGATACAATAAAAATATTTTAAGAATTTTAGATTGTAAAGAGAAAAAATGTAGAGAAATAGTTTTAGAGGCGCCACAGATTTTAGATCATTTATGTGATGATTGTAATAAGCATTTTGTAAAGGTTTTAGAGTATTTAGAGGATTCTCAAATTAATTATGAGCTCGATCCATTTATTGTAAGAGGGCTAGATTATTACAATAGAACAACGTTTGAAATTTTACCAACAGAAGAATTTTGCGAAGGAGATCCCGGAAGTCAGAGTGCTCTTGCTGGTGGTGGAAGATATGATTATTTAGTAAAGAATCTTGGTGGTCAAAATACACCCGCAATTGGAATGGCTTTTGGAATGGATAGAATTGTAAACGCACTTAAAAAAGTAAAAAATTTAGAATTATCAAATATAAATACAAGTGATGTTTTTGTAGCTCAATTAGGAGACAAAGCAAGAAAGAAAGTCTTGATTTTATTTGAAAAATTAAGAAGAGCTGGATTTTCAGTTGCTGAAAGTATTTCAAAAACATCCCTGGGTCAACAATTAGAAGAAGCGAACAGATTAAAAACAAAACTTGCTCTTATAGTTGGTGAGAAGGAACTATTGGATAAAACAGTTTTAATAAGAGACATGGAAAGTGGAAATCAAGAAGTTGTTCCAGAAAACAAAATAGAATCAGTTTTAGAATTAAGATTGAAAAGTTTAGATATTAGTGTTAAAAAAGTTAGATTACATAATTAATTTTTAAAATAAAATAATAACCAAGAAAGGAAGGTGAATAAAGTGGTAGAAGTAAAAGTAAAAAATAATGAATCTTTTGAGAAACTTGTAAGAAGATTTACAAAGAAGATTATTCAAAGTGGTAAACTTATTCAAGCAAGAAAAATAAGATTTAAAACAAAACTTAAAAACGCAAGAAAGAGAAAAGCAGGAGCAATTCATAGAGTTAAAGCACAAGACAAAAGAGAATATTTAAGAAAAATTGGAAAATTAGACGAACCAACAATGTAAATATTAGCTAAAAAAGTTATAAAATTTTAAAGTTCAATATTTTTATAACTTTCAATTTTTAACTTTTAAATTTAACTTTATGTCTTTAAAAGAAAAAATAGAGCATGATTTTATTGAAGCTTTTAAGTCTAAAAATACGGATATAGCAGAAACTCTAAAGCTTTTAAAAAGTTCAATTAAAAATAAAGAAATTGAACTTATAAAAACTCTTGATGAAGCTGAGGTTATAAAAGTTTTAATGACAGAGGTAAAAAAGAGAAAAGATAGTATAGAACAGTTTAAAAATGGTGGAAGAGAAGATCTTGCTCAAAAAGAACAAGTAGAACTTTCTATTATTGAAAAATATTTACCTGAAATGATGTCAGAAGATGAGGTAAAAAAAATAATTTGTGCTATAATAGAGAGTAGTGGGGAAGGGAAACTAAAATCAAATTTTGGTAAATTTATGAAACTTGCAATGATGGAATTAGATGGCAAGGCTGATGGATCAATAGTTTCAAAAATTTTAAATCAAGAATTGAATTAAAAATAAAAACTATAACAAAAAAATGATTTTTAAATTGAGAAATATTTCTCTTTTAAAAAAGGCAGTTGCTCTTTGTGTTTTATTGCAACTGGCTTTTTTATTTACACCAACTCTCTCGCACGCTCAATTAGCAGAACATCCAATTGGTTACATACCAGATTTTGGTTTGGGGACAGATACTGATATAGAGCATTTAGTTACAAATATTATACAAATATTTTTAGGATTTCTGGGATTCATTGCTCTTGTTATAATTATTTATGGTGGTTTTGTGTGGATGACTTCAGGTGGTAATCAGGAAAAAATTACAAAGGCGAAGGGGATTTTAAAGAGCGCTACCATAGGACTTATAATTATTTTATTGTCTTATGTTATAGTAGGTTTCATAATGAATTTAGTCTATAACGCGACACATAATAATGGTGATACTGGTGGTGATAATAACAATCAATATTCTGATACTGGTGGTGGATCATTTGGTTCCGGCGCTCTTGGTGGTGGAGTAATAGAAAATCATTTTCCAGAACGTGATGCAACAAATGTTCCTAGAAATACAATGATTATGGTTACATTTAAACTTCCTATTGCAACAAGTACAGTAATTTCAAATATTTTTACAGATGGTGTTTGTGCTAATTATAGTAGCAATGGAAATGTTTGCGGGTATTTTAATCAAGAAAATATAAAAATTAGAAATGGAGGCGATGGAATATTTAATAATAATAGTGACGTGATTGCTGTTTTACAAAGAGATGGGAAGTCAATATTATTAAAACCAGTCGTGCTTCTCGGGTCTGCAACAACTAATGTAGATATAAATGTTCATCTATTGTCCGGAATTAAGTCAGGTATAAATGGGAATAATATATTACCTTTAGATGGATATTCATGGAATTTTACAGTTAGCACTTTTTCAGATATAATCCCTCCAAAAATTACAAAAATTTTACCAGCAGCCTCATCACAGAATATAGATAGAAATATAATAATTCAGGTAAATTTTTCTGAACCAATAAATTTTTTAAGTATTGATGGTAATGTTGTTGTTAATTCTAATAATAATATTTTGTCAGGTGAATTAAAAATAAGTAATAGATACAAAACAATAGAATTTTTAAGTTCAGGTTCTTGTAGTGAAGACTCTTCGTCAACAATAACAAATTCTTGCGGAGAAAATATTTATTGTTTGCCGGCTCTTACAACAATAAATACTTTGATAAGAGCTGGGGCAGAATCTGAGGGTCCATTAAGTGGTATAAGCGATTCAGCTGGAAATTTATTAGACGGAAATAAGGATGGTGTTTCTTCTGGATCTCCAGAAGATGATTATTCCTGGTCATTTACAACAAATAATGAGATAAATATTACAGCACCAAAAATTTTATCTGTGAGCCCAGAAAATGCAACAGAAAAAATTATGATTAATTCAGAGATTTATGCTACTTTTACTAAAGATATTTCCCCGAGCTCTGTAACAACAGATAATTTTTATATTTATAAATTTGAAGAACCATCTTGTCCAGACGTAGACAAAAAAGAAAATATTTCCAGCGCCTGTTTTCCAAATTATTCTGTTTACCTAGAAGAGGATGGAAAATCACCAAATATAGATATGCATTCCCCATATTTAGATAAGAATTTTGTATATAGACCAAGATTAACATCAAAAGTCAAAGATATATATGGAAATTGTTTTAATCCTGCAATTGGTCCAGGAAGATCAAATTCAACCCAACAACAACAGCAATAAAATATTATGAAATTTTTAGTAAATAAAAAACAATTAGCATTATTAATAATATTTTTAGTTATTTTATTTTTGCCATTTATTTCTTTTGCTCAGATAAATCAACATGAGATTGGTTATATACCCGACTTTGGGTTGAGTGGAGACGCCTCAATAGAAGAAATAGCTGGAAACATAATACAATTGTTTTTGGGACTTTTGGGATTCGTGATGCTTGTTATTATAATAATATCTGGATTTAAATGGATGACAAGTGGTGGTAATCCTGAAAAAATTACAAAAGCTAAAAAAATGCTTGTTGCAGCAGTTGTAGGCCTTGTAATAATTTTATCTTCTTATATTATAACTGTTTTCTTAATGAGAACTTTTATAGAGGCAACAAATTCAGATGATAATCCAGGCGGTGGTGTTGTCGGTTGTGGAAATCCTGGCGGTTGTATAGGGTGTTCAATTTGTGGTGATGATGGAAATTTGCACGCAGACGATGGTTGTTATAATCAGTGTATACTAGATAATCCTGCCAATATAAGAAATCTTCATGTTTCTTGGAAAAGTCCAAATGGATTAAATGTAGATTTGTGTACTATGATTCAAGTTGGATTTAATTATGATGTGAATGAGAGTTCTGTTAATTCAAATACATTTCGCGTAAATAAATGTAATGATGGCGTTTGTGATCAGCCAGTCTCGGGAAACTTTACGGTTTCTGGAGACGTGATTCAGTTTAAGCCGTCAAATAATTATGATGCGAATTCAACATATGAAGTAAATTTGTTAACTGGTGGCATAACAAGTGGAGAGGGTGAGAATCTTATCAGTCTTTTATCTTCGGAGACCTGGAGATTTAGTACTGGAGCAACTCTCAATACGCAATTACCAAAAGTTATAACAACCTCTATTCTACCATCAGATGATGCAACAGAAGTTTGCAGAAATTCAAATATTAAAGTTAAGTTTTCAAGAGACATGGATGTTTTAAGTTTAAGTAATCCCTCGGAATACTTTAATTTATTTGGAAGATCTGATTCTGGTCAAACTTTTTCACAACAAAGTATTTTGTTCAATAAAAAAATTTATTCAGCAGATACTTTGTTTTTAAAACCAACATCAAATTATAATGAAGATTTTGAATATGCACCACTTTTTAATGGTTCAGTAATAAAAGATTCTTGTGGTAATTCTCTTGATGGAAATGCAAATAATATTGCAGATGGTTTTCCGGAAGATAATTATCCATCAAATGATAATCACGATGAATGGAATTTTTTTACAGGAAAAACTCTTGAATGTAAGCCAGAATTAACCAATGGAGATTTGTCTGCATATTATGATCGGGGTAATTTAGTTATAGAGGGAACTTATTTAGAGGGAGCTTCGTTAATGTTTAATAATGAAATAGCTATAAATAGTAATAGCAATTTTTGTATGAATAATAGTGGTGTAGCGGGTGTTGCATGTTCACAGGCTTCTGATTGGCAGGAAGATAAAATAACAATAAAAGTTCCAGCAATTAGTGGAATAAGTAATGGTGCAAAATCCGGAGATATAAAAGTTATTACTCAATACAATAAAACGCTAACAACTAATTTTACACTTTTAAGTCCAAGAATTGATGGTTTGGTTTCTCCTAATATAGGTGGAAGAGGACAATTTATTACAATAAGGGGTCAAAATTTTGGTGAAGTTAAAGGAAATAGCACGGTTTATTTTAGAAGAAACTCTCAAATTGTGGAAGCACGTTTTCCTTGTGAATCAAATTCTTGGAAAGACAATAGAATAATAATAAGCGTCCCAGAGTCAATAAATGATTTGGGTTCTTGGGATATACAAGTTAAAAAAGTTAGTGATGTTTCTGGTGTGCAAGAGCATTGGAGTAATTTAGCTCAATTTACTTTAAATAATAGTAATGTTGGTCCGGGATTATGTGAGGTAAGTCCAGAAAATGTAAAATTTGAAGATGAATTTATTCTTACTGGTAAAATGCTTGGTACAGCCAATGGTGCAAGTAGAAAAGTTATATTGGGTAATCAATATACCTCTCAAGACGCTATTGTCTTGGAATGGCTTGGTGAAACACCCACATCTCAGTCAACTAGCGTAAAAGCAAAAACACCAAATTTACAATCAGGAGAGGTTGGGGTTAGGGTTGTTATTGGTGAAGGAACCAATGCTCTTTATAGTAATTTTCTTTCTTTGAATATGCTTACTACAGCAAATCAAAATTTAACAATTTCTTATATAGAGCCAACATCTGGTCCGGCGGGTTCTTATGTAACTATACACGGAACCGGTTTTGGAAAAAATAAGGGTAATAGTAGTGTAGAATTTAAATCTATTAATAATCAATGGGTTGATGGGGATTTTGCCTTTCCAGCAGTTTGTTCTGCGAATTATTGGAGTGATAATAGGATAATTGTAAAAGTTCCTCAAGATTTTGAAAATATTTCAACTAATTCAGCTATAAGGGTTTTAGTAAATGGAGCAACAAGCACAGAGGCAGTATTTCAAATTAATACGAATTTAATTCCACCCTCTATTTGTAGTATACTTCCCCCATCAGGAATTTATGGAGATGAGGTGAGTATCTTTGGTGAATATTTCGGTGATAATCCAACTGCGGTTTTCCATTATATAAATAACTCAGGTGATGAAGCTCAAACAACTGATACTGGGGATAATTTTATAAAAGTTGTTATACCTCAAACACAAACAGGTCTTGTTGCCGTAAGAAATGAAAATGGATATGGAAATACAGTAAATTTTGAATATATGCAGGGTTCAGAAGTACCTACTGAAGTATTTGATTTTTATGGATGGCACTTTAGAACGTGTGAAACATGTGGAATACCAAGGGTAAAAATGCAAACATGTTCTTCTACTGGAAATTCATCTCCATCACCATTTCCAGGTTATACCAATGTTCCATTGGATATGAATATTTATGTAGAGTTTGAATATTCTGATAAAACATTTGCTGCAATGGACGAATCAACTCTTAATACTAATAATATTAAAATTTACAGATGTATTTCTGATACAGATGATAATGAGACCGAACCAGATTGTGATTACTCAAATCCTATTTCAATTAGTGAAATAACAAAAACATCAAATAGCGTAGAAATAAACCCGTCTTCCAATCTTGATCCAGTAACTATTTATAAAGTTTCTTTATCTTCTAATATAAAAGATTTTGAGGGCTCTAATTTAATTTCATTTGATTGGTTTTTTAGAACTGGCATGGCCGGAGGCTTATGTCAGGCCAATATACTCAAAATACACCCAGATTATGGAAATGTATCATATGTATCAAATAAAGAGTTGAGTTATTTTACTCAAATTTGGGATACAAATGGTTGTTATTTGTGTAATAATAATTATTCATATACGTGGACTAAGGATGATGCAGATGACTTAGTGTCATTTCCCGTTGGTGATAATGCAGCATCAAGCACTAAAGTGAAAATAAATGTCGGTGGTCGTTTTGGAGAATTAGACATAAATGCAAAAAATAGAACATTTGCAAATTTAACAGATTCAACTCATTTGGTTATTACTCCAAATTGTTCATCATTTAACGACGAGTCTGATCCTATATTAAGACAAAGTAATTGTATTACAAATGGATGTTGCTGGAATGCGGGTGATCAGGAGTGTTTAAATGAGGGAAATTCTGTTTGTAATAAACCATTTATACAACATAGAAATTGTATTAATCCAGGGAATAATTCAAATGATGAAATTATAATTGGTTCTCCTTCTCCCAAATCAACAAATATATATACAGTTCCTACAAATGCAAATATTTTAGCAAGATTTACAAAGAGAGGTGGGGTGGTTGACATGAATGAAGCTACTTATTCGTTTCCGGGGGCAATAAAAATATTTAGGTGTAATTTATCTTCTCAGGCATTAGATTTAAATTTATGTAATGAGGTTACTAGTTCTCTGGGTCCAATAGTCAGTGGTTCCAGTAATAATTTTCAAGTAGAATATTATACAAGCCTTTCAGATTTTGATCCAGGATTTTGGTATAAAATTCTTTTAACAGGTGTTATAAAAGATTCAGTCGGGCAATCCCTACAAGATGAGTATTGGACATTTAAAACAGGCAATGGTTTATGTAATCCTACATCAATGTCTGTTGATTCAAATAGTGATGTATTGCAATTAGGTCAAAGTCAAGAATATGTTGCAAATTGTTTTGATAGTAATTGTACTATTTGCGATGACAGGTATACTTATTTATGGGAAATTATAAATCCAAATGTTGCTAATTTTTTGGTTAATAATTCTACAAATACTACAACAGTTCGTGCTATTGGTGCTGGAACAACAAAAGTAAAAGC
>Ga0208460_10000103_pt1 | contig 61838 bp, 68 predicted proteins | sample AD_STIC10_MetaG_FD_184436 | JGI IMG/M metagenome (GOLD analysis project Ga0208460, IMG submission 184436) | Active sludge microbial communities of municipal wastewater-treating anaerobic digesters from USA - AD_STIC10_MetaG (SPAdes) (version 2) | ecosystem: Engineered > Bioreactor > Anaerobic >... | reverse complement strand
CGTGGTACAGGTACTCGCCCTGGTCGTTCTTCGCGAACGCCGGGTGCGGCGCGTACAGGATGCCCTTCTTGAGCTTGATGTCGTAGACGCTCTCGGCGATCTGCTCGGCCGGCGCGTCGTCTGGCAGCGGCTGGCCGGCCTTGTCGAGGTAATGCGGCCGGACGACCTCCTCGGCCGTCTTCGGGATCAGCACGTAAGGCCGCTTCAGGTAGTGGTACGCGTACATCGGCTCGTAGGCCGAGTAGGTGTAGGGCGTCTCGGGATTGCTGTACGACGCCGTCGGGTCGAGGTAGCGCGGCGAGCGCTCGTCGAAGGAGTTGAAGATGGTGTTGGTGGCCGCCGCGCCATCGGGGTACGGACTGTTGTTGCAGGCGGCCAGCACCAGCGACAACACCACAGCGAACCGCGCGCCCCACCGTTTCATCGGACCGTGCATGCGGTCGTCCCCTTCGAAGATCGGGAGCGCACCGCAGGCTTGACGCAGCGGCTCCGGAAATGAATCTGCCCCCGACGAACACCGGCTTGTGGCCGGGTCGCCGGAAGGCAGTCGCGGATCATAAGCTCACTCGCTGCGGCCCCCCTCAGGGTTTCACCGCCTGCGCCCCCCGGAACGCGGGGACGCCGATGCTTTGGGGTCCAGACTCCAAAGCATCTCACCAACCGATGAGCACGTCGCGTGCCTGCACCACCAGTTGCACGCGCGCCCCGACTGGCAGCGTCACCTTGGTCGGCACGTGCCCGAAGGGCAGGCCGGTGAGGATGGGCGTGCGTGTCACGCTGCGGAGCTGCGCCACCATCGTCTTGAGCGAGTACCCACGGTCCAGTGGCGACGGGCGGAAGTCGGTGAAGGCGCCGAGCACGATCGCCTTCTGCGCGTCGAGCACGCCGGCCTGCTGCAGCTGCAGCAGGCTGCGCTCGATGCGGTAGGGATGTTCGTTGACGTCTTCGAGAAACAGCACGCCGCCCTTGATGCGCGGCCAGTGCGGTGTGCCCAGCAGCGAGGCGACCATGCACAGGTTGCCGCCCCAGAGCAGGCCCTTCACGTCGAGCCCGTCGAAGCCTGGCTCGGTACGGAAACCCACCGCCTCGAGTTCGCCGCTCATCGCTTCGACGAAGCAGTCGCGCGTGACTTCGTCGACCGCATCGAGGGTCTTCTCGCCATGCTCGCCGGCCTCGCGGCCGAAATCGAAGCAGGCCATCGGCCCCGCCCAGGTGGTGCCGCGCGCATGCGCCAGCAGGCCCAATTGCAGAGCGGTGAAGTCGCTGTGTCCGACCCAGCGTGTACCGCGCTCGATGCTGGCACTGAGCATTTTCCAGTCGATGCGATCGAGCAGCCGGGTCAGGCCGTAGCCGCCGCGTGTGGCCATCGCGATCGAGGGCGACTGCTTCGCGACCCGGTGCAGCGCGGCCAGGCGCGTGTCGTCGTCGCCGCCGAATCGCTGGTGGCGCGCCAGCGCCGCGTCGTCGAGTGCGACCTCGAAGCCGAGCTTCGCAAGGCGCCGCTGTGCCAGGCGCAGCGGTTTCGCGGCGGCAACCACGCCGGAGGGCGTGAACAAGGTGAGTGTGCTCATCAGGGCGTGGCCGGCGGTTCGGGCAGATCGAGCTCGATCGCTTCGCCGGCGGGAATGGTGTCGGGCGCATCGCCCGGGGCTTCGCTGCGCTCGCCGCGGCGCTGGCGGTACTGTTCGCGGCGCTCGGCGAAGAACTCGCGCAGCACCTGCCCGCACTCGTCGGCCAGCACGCCCGTCACGAGCTCGGTGTGGTGGTTGAGCTGGCGGTTGGCGAACAGGTCGACCACCGAGCCGGCGGCGCCGGTCTTCGGATCGAATGCACCGAAGACGACGCGCTTGAAGCGTGCGTGCATCAGCGCCATCGCGCACATCGCGCATGGCTCCAGCGTCACGTAGAGCTCGCACTCCGGCAGGCGGTAGTTGGACAGCAGCGTCGCCGCATGGCGCAGGGCGACGATCTCCGCATGGGCGGTCGGGTCGTGCTCGGTGATCGGCCGGTTGTAGCCGGTGGCCACGACCTGCCGGCCCGTCGGCGTCTCGCGCACGATCACCGCGCCCACCGGAACCTCGCCCACCAGCCAGGCGTTGCGGGCCTGGTCGATGGCGATGCGCATGGCCTGCTCGTCCTTCGGGTCGATCACGCGGGGCTCTCCTTTGGCGCGCATTCTCGCCTCAGTCTGTGAATAAGGAGGGCACTCCAGCCCGAAACGCGCGCCAGCGCCTAGGATTCCGCCATGAACACCCAGGATCTGCCCTCGTCCCCCTTGCTGGCCTTCGAACGCCAGCGCGCCGCCGCCTCGAATCAGCCCGGCCCGCCCTGGGCCGTCCGCGCCGAGCGCCTGCGCCGGCTGCAACACCTGTTGCTGGACAACGAGGCGTCGATCGCCCGCGCCATCGACGCCGACTTCGGCGGACGGCCCGCGATCGAAACCGAACTGGCCGAAGTCTGGCCCAGCCTCGAGGAGATCAAGGGCGCGCTGCGCCATGGCCGCGGCTGGATGAAGCCGCGCCGCGCCGGCGTGGGCAAGTGGTTCATCCCGGCGCGCGCTCAAGTGCTGCCGCAGCCGCTCGGCGTGGTCGGCATCATCGTGCCCTGGAACTACCCCCTGTACCTGGCCATCGGCCCGATGGCCGCGGCACTGGCTGCAGGCAACCGCGTGATGGTGAAGATGTCGGAGCTGACGCCGGCCTTCTCGGCGCTGTTGCAGCAACTTTGCGCGCAGGCTTTCACGCCCGAAGAGGTCTGCATCGTCACGGGGGGCCCCGAGGTCGCGGCCGAATTCAGCACCCTGCCGTTCGACCACCTGCTGTTCACCGGATCCACGGCCGTCGGACGCAAGGTGATGGCAGCGGCGGCCGCCAACTTGACGCCGGTGACGCTGGAACTCGGCGGCAAGTCGCCCGCCGTGATCACCCCCGGCTACCCGCTCGCCCATGCGGTGCAGCGCATCCTCGCCGGCAAGCTGCTCAACGCCGGGCAGACCTGCATCGCGCCGGACTACGTGCTGCTGCCGCGCGATCAGCTGGCTGCCTTCGTCGAGGCGGCCCGCCAGGAGGCCCGACGCGGCTACCCGGCGGGGCTGGCGGATGCGAACTTCTGCAGCGTCGTCAACGAGCGCCACTACGCTCGATTGGTGCACGAACTGGAGGAAGCGGTCGCGCGCGGCACGCGCAGCGAATGCCTGTTCGACGGCGCCGCGCGCAACGACGCACGCCACCGCCTCGCTCCCACGCTGCTGGTCGACCCGCCCGCCGACTGCGGCGCGATGCGCGACGAGATCTTCGGCCCGCTGCTGCCGCTGGTGCCCTACGACCGGCTGGAAGACGCGATCTCCTTCGTCAATGCCCGCCCTCACCCGCTGGCGCTGTACTGGTTCGACCACGACGCGCGCCGCGTGGACGAGGCCCTGCATCGCCTGCCCGCGGGCGGCGTGACGGTCAACGACACGTTGCTGCACATCACCCAGGAAAGCCTGCCCTTCGGTGGCGTCGGTGCCTCGGGCATGGGCCACTACCACGGGCAGTGGGGATTCGACACCTTCAGCAAGCTCAAACCTGTGTTCCGTCAGTCGCGGCTGAACGGCATGGCGTTGTTCCTGCCGCCCTACCGGCCGCTGATGCGTCGACTGCTCGCGCTGATGAAGCGCTACTAGCCTCGGCGACATGAAGGTGCACCCTCGGGCTGTGCCTGGCCACAGGGCCGGGGAGCGTGGACAATCGACGACAGCGCAACCGCGACACGCCCCTTGCGGCAGTTCGTGGCCAACGCCAGCGTGATCAGGGCGAACTCGGGAGCAACGCATGCATGGATTCATCACGACCCGGAAAGGCCTGTCCTTCGACAGCGCGCTGGCGCGCACCATCGAGGCTCAGCAGGCCGAGCCGGACATCGGCCTGCTGCCGCCCCGCAACCTCGCCGGGCGCGGCGAGATCAGGGCCGTGGCCGCAGCAGCGCCGTCGCACTTGCGCCGCGCCCACACCAGCACGGGTGGCGCATGAACGCAGGCACCGCCACCCCGGCCGCGGACCTCGCAGCGCTCGAGATTTCGCTGCCCACGTCGCTGGAGCTGTGCAGGCTCGGGCTGGCCACCATGATCGACATCCGGCAATCGTTCGAGATCGAGATGAAGGGCGCCATCCCCGACACCGTGCACATCCCGATGTTCGAGGTGAAGCTGATGCTCGGCCACACGCTGACCGAGGACGAACAGGACATCCTGGACGCCGGGCAACCGAAGGACATCGACGCGAAGACCTTCTTCACGATGATCAACCAGTTGCACCACGGCAGGGACCATCTGCTCCTGTGCATCTGCAACAGCGGGCGGCGCAGCGTGACGGCGGCCTCGTTGCTGCGCTCGCTGGGTTACCCGAAGGCGCTCTCGGTGGCGGGTGGATTCCAGGCCTGGAAGAAGCTGCAGGCCGCTCCGCCCGCATGATCTCCCGGCATCTGGACCGCGAAGAGCCGCGCAAGGCGATGTATCCGGCCGGCCGCGCGGCGCGCAGCACCCCGTGATCGCCGCCGCGGCCGCGGCTGTCGGAGGTCTGTTCGTCCTGCGGGCGCTGGCCCACTGGGCGATCCTGCGGGGTCTGCGCGCGCCGCGCCTGCCGCACCCGGCGGGCGAGATCGCGCAGGGCGGCTTGCCCTCTTCGCTGCGCGAGCTTCACATCGCCGGGCCCAACGGGAGGCGGCTCTTCGCCCGCCTCGTGCTGCCACAGGAGCACGGCCACGGCCCCTGGCCAGTGGTCCTGGCGATGCATGGCTGGGGTGCCAACGCGGGGCTGATGTGGCCGGTCGTGCCGCCGCTGCGGGCTGCGGGATTCGCCACGCTGCTGCTCGACGCACGCTGCCATGGCCGCAGCGACGACGAGGACTTCAGCTCGCTGCCACGCTTCGCCGAGGACATCGCAGCCGGCCTCGATTGGCTGCGGCAACAGCCGGAGATCGCGGCTGACCGCATCGCGCTGCTCGGCCACTCGGTGGGCGCCGGCGCGGCGATCCTGCATGCCTCACGACAGCACGATGTGCGTGCCGTCGTGAGTCTGTCGGCCTTCGCCCACCCGCGCGAAGTGATGCGCAGGCTGCTCGCCCAGCACCACATCCCGTTCGCACCGATCGGCTGGTACATCCTGCGGCACGTGCAGCGGGTGATCGGCACCTCCTTCGACGCCATCGCGCCGCTGAACACCCTGCCTCGGGTGCGCTGCCCGGTCCTGCTCGTGCATGGCCGCGACGACCGCACGGTGCCGTTCGACGATGCGTTGCGGCTGCGAGCCGTGTCGCAGGGTGCCGAGCTGCTGGCGCTCGAGGGCGATCACGACCTCAGCGCCACGCTCGCGCCTCGAGCTGGCGTGCTCGTCGACTTCCTCAAGGCGGCTTGTTTGGCCGGCAAGCAGGACTGATCTAGGCCGGCACCGACCTCAGGACACCGTGGCTTCGTCGCTGCGCTTGTCGCCGCGGTTGTCGAGCCAGCCGATCGTCACCTTGTCGCCGGCCTTGGCGCCCTTGATGACGAACTGCAGGAAGGGGTTCTTGGCGACGGACGGGCCCCACTGGGCCGTCATCACCGGTTTGCCGTTGTGGCTGGCGGTGATTTCCTGGATGAACCAGGCGGGGACCACCTTGCCGGCGGCGTCCTTGCGCTGGCCGGTTTCCATCTCGTGGCTCATCAGCACGCGCACGGTGGTCTTGTCACCGGCGGCTTGGGCGCGAATGCGCATCGGATCTGCCATGTCGTGCTCCTTGTTCGTCAGCCGCCGCAGCCGCCGAGCGTGACCTTGATTTCCTTCTGCGCGAAGAGCACCTTGTTGTCGGCGGTGATCACCACGGCGATCACGTTGGACGACTGGCCCATCTTCACGCGGGTGGAGATGTTGGGCTCCACCGCATCGGTGACCTCGAACAGCGCGGCCAGCATCGACGGGTTCTTCTCGACCAGCAGCAGGATGCGCCTGGCGCCGGCCAGCGTGGTCGATGCACCCACGGGCACCACGGCGCCGTTCTCGGCGATGTCGGGGCCGTTGATGGTGACGTCCTTGCTCTCGGCGGGGCCCGAGGTGCCCAGCGCCTTCATCAGGTCGGCCATGGTCTTGGCATCGAACGCGGCCTGCGACCAGGCCGCCTGCGCCGCCTGGGGCAGCAGCCCCAGCCCTGCCAGCGCGGCAGCCACGGACGCACTGCGCGCCAGCATTTCTCGACGGGTTTGCATCGTGGGCCCTCCTCGGCGCGGATGTGCTCAGCCTGGCCGGCATGGTGACCCGGCAACCCCCGAAACCCCATTACCCAAATGGGCTATCGGGCCTCACCCATCGCGGTAATAGACGCTGGGGGGGCTTGCCGCGCTAATAGGCTCCGCACTGGAGACACGCATGAACTTCGACAAGGAATTCGACGCCTCGGGCCTCGCCTGCCCGTTGCCCATCGTGAAGACGAAGAAGTCGCTCGCCGACATGGCTTCGGGCCAGGTGCTGCGCGTCGTCGCCACCGACCCGGGCTCGGTGTGCGACATGGCGGCTTTTGCCGAGCAGACCGGCAACGCGCTGCTCGAATCGGGCTCCGAGGGCGGCAAGTACGTCTTCTTCCTGCGCAAGGCCTGAACCCATGGCCACCAAGAAGATGGCGATCATCGCCACCAAGGGCGCGCTGGACATGGCGTACCCGCCGCTGATCCTCGCCTCGACGGCGGCGGCGCTGGGCTGGGACGTGCAGATCTTCTTCACCTTCTACGGACTGCAGTTGCTGCGCAAGGACTTGAGCGGCATCGCCATCAGCCCGCTGGCCAACCCGGCCATGCCGATGCCCGTGCCCATGCCGGTGATCGTCTCGGTGCTGCCCGGCATGCAGGCCATGGCCACCTCGATGATGAAGGCCAAGATGAAGAAGAAGGGCGTGGCCTCGCTGACCGAGCTGCGTGACCTGTGCCAGGAAGCCGATGTCAAGTTCATCGCCTGCCAGATGACGGTGGACCTGTTCGATTTCGAGAAGAGCGACTTCATCGACGGCATCGAGTACGGCGGCGCGGCGACCTTCATGAAGTTCGCCGGCGAGACCGACGTCTGCCTGTTCATCTGAGGCGCACCATGAAACGCCTGCTGACGGCGCTGCTCGCGCTGCTCGGATTGCTGGGTGCGCCCGCCTGCTTCGCGATCGGCCCCTACCTCACCGGCACGCCCCTGCCGGCCGGCGAACTGCCCGCGCTGATGGCGCAACTCGAGCAGAAGCTGCGTGCCGACGGCTTCAACGTGGTCGGCCGCCATCTGCCGCGCGGCCTGCCGCAGCAGGGCAGCGTCGTCGTTACCGATGCGAAGTTGCTCGACGCGGTGCGCGCCGCCGGCGGGCCAGCCATCGTGGCGGCGGCGATCCGCGTCGGCGTGAAGAACGACGGCACGGTGTCGTACATGAACCCCGACTACTGGGGCCGAGCCTATCTGCGCGGCCAGTTCGACGCGGCGCAGCCCGCCCTGCGCTCGGTGCGCGAGCGCCTGGCCCATGCGCTGGGTGCCGGCGCGGCCTTCGGTGGCGACGTGCCCGAGGCCGATCTTGCCAACTACCGCTACATGTTCGGCATGGAGCGCATCGATTCGCCGCGCAACGAGCTCAATGCCTTCGGCAGCTTCGACGAGGCGCTGCGCACCGTGCGCGACAACCTCGCCAAGGGGCTGGGCAGGACCGCGGCGGTCTACGAGGTGGTGACGCCCGAGGCACAGCTCGCCGTGTTCGGCGTGGCCATGAACGACCCCGAGACCGGCGAAGGCGCTTGGGTGAGCACCATCGGCGCCGATCATGTGGCGGCGCTGCCCTACGAGATCTTCATCGTCGGTGGCAAGGTCTACGCGCTGTACGGCCGCTACCGCATCGCGCTGTCGTGGCCGGCGCTGGGCATGGGGCAGTTCATGCGCATCGTGCGCACGCCGGACAACATCCACCAGACGATGGGCCGGCTGGCCGGCGCGCCGGCTCCCTGACGAAGACAGCCGAGGAGCCCGACGATGGAGCTGGCCACGCAACCCGCCACCGTGGTGATCTGGGGCGGTTTCGCGCTCGCCTTCATCTTCGGTGCGGTCGCCAACCGCGCCAACTTCTGCACCATGGGTGCGGTGTCCGACGTGGTCAACATGGGTCACTGGGGGCGCATGCGAATGTGGCTGCTGGCCATCGCGGTGGCCATCGTCGGCGCCAACCTGCTCGGCCAGGCCGGCCTGGTCGACTTGAGCAAGAGCGTCTACCAGAGGCCGGCGCTGAACTGGCTGTCGTTGCTGCTCGGCGGCTCGCTGTTCGGCGTGGGCATGTCGCTGGCCGGCGGCTGCGCCAACAAGAACCTGATCCGCGTCGGCGGCGGCAGCGTGCGTTCGCTGGTGGTGCTGACCTTCCTCGCCATCTCGGCCTACATGACGCTCAAAGGCCTGTTCGGCCAATGGCGCGCCAGCTGGCTGGACCCGGTGGCCATCGACCTCGCCCGCTTCGGGCTGAAGGACCAGAGCCTGGCTTCGATGCTCGCGCAGTCCAGCGGCCTGGCGCCGAAGACTGCCCTGCTCGCGGTGACCGTCGCCGTCGCCGTGCCGCTGCTGCTGTTCGTCTTCATGGACCGGCGCTTCCGCGCCAACCCGACGCAGTGGCTGGCCGGCCTGACCATCGGCGCCATCGTCACCGGCGGCTGGTACGTCTCGGGCCACCTGGGCTTCGGCGAGAACCCGGACACGCTGGAGACAGTCTACTTCGCCACCAACACGCGCACCATCGAATCGCTCAGCTTCGTCGCGCCGCTGGCCTACAGCCTGGAGCTGCTGCTGATGTGGACCGACAAGTCGCTGCACCTGAGCTTCGGCATCGCCACCGCGCTGGGCGTGGTGCTCGGCTCCGCGGCCTGGTCGCTGGCCACGCGCAGCTTCCGCTGGGAGGGTTTCGCCTCGCTGCAGGACCTGCGCGATCAGCTGATCGGCGCCACGCTGATGGGTTTCGGCGGCGTCACCGCGATGGGCTGCACCGTGGGCCAGGGCCTCACCGGCGTGTCGACGCTGGCGCTGGGTTCGTTCATCGCACTGGCCGGCATCGTCGGCGGCGCGGCCGCCACGCTCAAGTACATCACCTGGCGCGCCGAGCGCGAAGCCTGATACCGCAACGCATCCGAAGGCTCAGGATACGGCGCAGGCGACCGGCCGTTCCCGGCCCTTTGCTGTCATTCGACGTCTGCAGTGCGGGTCGAGGTGGGCGCGGCAAAGGCACGCCCGGGCAGGCTGCGGCGCTTCGCCTCGGCGGTCGGCGCTGCGCGCCGACTTCCCTGCGATGCTCGGTCTCGCGGCCCCGTCGCCGAACTCACTGCGCTCCCTGCGGTCGCTTCGTTCGGACAGCGTCGACGAGTCAGAAGACGAAGCGCGCTGCGCGCGCGGCCACGAGCCCTGTGCTTCTCGGCACCTCAGAGGCGCGCCTTCGCCTGCCCGGGCGTGCCATTGCTGAACCGAAGGTGCCCTGCGGGACGGTACGAACCACGGGTGGGCTTCGCGGCAGGCGCTGCCCGCTGGGGGCGATTTCTGGGGCGACGAGAAGCGCAGCGCCAGGGTCGGCGCGCGGGAGCGCGCTTCGTGGTCTGACTTGCCGCGGCTGTTTGAGCGCAGCGACCGCAGGGAGCGTAGTGAGTTCTGCGGCACGACCCTGGCGCGAGCATCGCAGTGGAGTCGGCGCACAGCGCCGACCGCTCCAGCATGAGCCCCCAGCGGGCAGCGCCTGCCGCGATGCGCGAACTCTGCACGAGCGAACGTCAGCAACGTGCCGCAAGCAGCTACCGCGGTCAGGTCCGTTCATTCATCTTTGAACGCATGGCGTGTGAGTCACCCGCGCAGGATCGCCTGCGGCGAACCGAGCAGTGCCTCGATGGGCGCTCCGGCAGCGTCCGCGTGCCGTGCGTGCAGCACCAGCACCTGCTCCGCCAGCCGCGTGAAGTGCAGCGCGCCCCGCTCGATGTCGCGTTGCAGCGCCTGGCCGGCATCGCCCGCGCACCAGGCCTGGTAGGCCTCGGCGAGCGACGGAAACAGCTCGCGGCGCAAACCGTCGAAACCCGCGAACCAGAAATGGATCGACGCCGCCGAGCCGTCGGCCAGCAGCGCCGGCAGCGTGTGCGTGAAATCGGCGATGTGGTCACGCACGGCACGCACCAGCAACTCGGCGCGCCGCTCCTGCAGCGCCAGGCGCATGGCCGCCCAGGCGGGCTCCAGCCAGAGCCCGGCGCGGTGCTCGCCGATCTCGTGCAACACCAGCGTGCGGCTCTGCTCGTCGAGCAGGCGCGGCAGCGCGGCGAGAAAGTCTTCCTCCAGGCCATAGGCACGTGACACGGCACGGAACGGCCCGTCGAGCTTCTTCAGGCCCAGCGCCTCGAACTTCTCCCACAACCAGCGCGCCATCGATTCGCGGCGCAGCACGATGCGTTCGCCCTGCAGCGCCGCGGGCGGCGCCAGCAGGCTGCGGGCGAATTCGCGGCCGCACACCTGCAGGGTGATGCCTTCGTCCAGACGCTGCAGGCTGTCGAGCTCGGCGATGAAGAACACCGGCCGCTGCGGCCCGACCAGGCCCGCCCCGTAGGCCAGGCCCTGCGGCTGCAGCACCGCGTTGAGGCCTGCCACGTCGAACGGGTCGAAGTCGCGGCCCTCGGCCACGGGCAGACGCACGAAGTCGCTGTCTTCCAGTTCGGCCCACTGCGTCTCGCGACGCGCCAGCCACTGGCCGACTGCCTCGCGCGACAGTGGCGCGCCCAACGGCAGGCCCTTCTCCCAACGGTAGAACTCGCGCATCTGCAGCAGGAAGGTGCACAGGCTCAGGTCGGCCGCGTGGCGCGCGTCGGCGATGTGGCAGTTGGTCTGCACCGCCTCGACGAGGAGCTGCAGGTTCATGCGCCGGGGCCGGGCTGCGGGCGACGCCGGCGCGGCTGCCAGGCCGCAATGGCATCGACCATCGCCCTCCAGGGCAGGTCGAGCAGGCTGCCGTGACGCTCGTGCGCCAGACCGATCATGTGGTGGACGTCGTCGTCCGGTGCTTCCAGGATGCGTTGCAGTGCGATCAGGCCGCCGCATTGCAATTGGAGTGCCTTGACGTGCGGCAGCGGCGAGGGCGGGCGCGGCAGCCGCAGCACGAAGCCGGCACGTTCACGCAGCAAGGCCGACAGCGTCGTGCAGTTGGCCTGCGCGACCGGCGAGCCGCAGGTCATGGCATCGGTTTCGCCCAGCGCATGGCGGGTGGCCAGTTCGCAGCTGGCCGAGCGTGCCATCAAGGCCTTGGTGAACACGCAGGCCGACGGCCCGTGGCAGCACGACGAGGCCGCGGAACCGGAGTCGTCCATCGCGTGGCCCTCAGTCGTCACCACTGGGCCCGGCCTCGCGCACCTGGCCGAGCAGGTCCTCGGCCTGCAGTTCGTTGTCGGCGAACATGACCTTCACCTTGCCCGGCGTGCCCGGCGGGTCGGCCGCGCGCAGCGCCTTGGCCTCGGCCGAGGCCTCGCGGAAGCGCTCGAACTGGTTCAGCTTCTTCAGCACGCCCAGCGGCATGACGCGATAGAGGTAGTAGGGCACAGGAGGGATCTCCGCTTCACACGTAGCGCTTGGAGGCACGGCGCCGCCCGGGCAGCGCCTTCTGGATCACCACGCCGCGCAAGGCGGCGAGGTCGGGCAATGGCGTGGCGGCGTAAGCCGGGTTCAGCGGCTGCAGGCGCCAGCCGTCACCATCGCCGTCGCCCACGCGGCGCAACTGGCGGAAGGTCCACTCCTCGCCCACGAAGGCGAGCACGAAGGAGCCGTCGCGGGTGGCGCCATCGGGTTCGACGACGATGATCTCGCCCTCGTTGAACTCCGGCGCCATGCTGTCGCCCAGCACCATCAGCGCGAACGACTCGCTGCCGCTGTCGCAGCCGCTCATCGGAGCACCTCCGTGCGGATCTGCCCGGCTGCCACGCCGGCGGCGCGCAGTTCATCGTGCAGCACGTGCACGAAGGCCTCGGGCCCGGCGAGGTAGAAGTCGCAGGCGATGTCGAACAGGTCGGCGCGCATCGCCTGCGCGAGCTGCCGCGCACCCGCCGACACGTCGCTGTGGTACGCGAGGTGGTGCTCGAATCCATCCAGCGCCGACGACCAGGCGCGGCACTGGTTGGCCATGAAGTGACCGTCGGGCCGCGTGGCCAGCCAGAACAGCGACAGCGAGGGCGCCTCGTCGCGCGCCAGCGCGTGCTCGATCAGGCTCTTCACCGGCGCGAAGCCGAGGTCGCAGGCGGCGAACACCAGCGGCCGCTCGTCGCTGTCGAGCACGAACTCGCCCACCGGCCCCCACAGGTCGATCGACGCGCCCGGCTGCAGGCCACCGTTGAAGACCTGGCGCGAGAACGCATCCTCGGCATCGCGCGCGACCAGGAACAGCAGGTTGCGGTCGTCGCAGGGGCAGCTCGCCACCGGCAAGGTCAGGTGCGTGTCGTCGCTGCCCGAGTCGCCGCCGCTCAGCCCCAGCGTCACCGACTGGCCCGCGAGGAAGCGCAGCCGGTGCGTGCGCGGCGTCTGCAGGTGCAGCAGGCGCGTGTCTGCCGCCAGCTCGCGCACCTGGCGCACGGTGGTGACGATCTGCTGCGGGGCGATGTCCTGCGGGCCGCCGGCCTCCAGCGTCTCCAGGGTCAGCTCGCTGCTGGCCGCCGTGTGGGCGCACATCAGCGTGTAGCCCTGCGACTTCTCGGCCTCGGACAGCGGGTAGTCGGTGTGCAGCACACGCGCCACCTCGCCGTCGATGACACGCACCTTGCACATGCCGCAGGTGCCGTTGCCGCAGCCGTAGTTGAGCTTGAGGCCGGCGCGCAGCCCGGCCTGCAGCAGCGTGTCGTGCCCCTCCACGCTGAACTGGTGGCCGCTGGGGCGCACCGTCACCTGGGCACACATCACCTTGAGCATGTCGTCCATCACGTCCAGCCTGTCGACGGGTTCGGTGGCGAGCGCGCGGGCCAGGCCCGACGTCGCCTGGGCGACGAGGCGGCGCAGCGCCTCATCCTGTGGGGCTGCCTCGGACTGCGCACGCGCCGCGTCGCGCAGCTCCAGCACCAGCGCGTGGTAACGCTGCAGGTGGCGGCGCAGGTCGGCCAGCTCCTGGCTCTGGCGGAACAGCCGCTGCGCCAGCACCTCCTGGCTGGGCAGGATGCGCTCGCGCACACGCCGGCCGAAGGCCTCGTCCTTGATTTGCACGACGCGCTCGAGCAGGCCGCCGTCCTCGAGCTGCGCCTGCGGGTACAGGCGCAGCAACGTGTCGGTGGAGACCAGGCCGTCGGACAGCGGCAGCTCGCCGTTGCGCACACGCTGCTGCAGCACGCCGCGGGGCACACCCACCAGGTGGGCTGCGCGCCAGACGGTGACCCATTGGGACATGTGCCTTCCTGCTGCTCAGCCCGGTGGTGCCACACGGTCGAGATAACGCGCGCGATAGAGCAGCCGCGGGCGCTGCGGGTCGTCGATGAAGGCGTCGCGGTCGTGCAGAACGTTGTTCGCCACCAGGCCCATGCCGGGCTCCAGGCGCACGCACAGCACCGGCGCCGACGGGCTGGCCAGCAGCGCCTCGAGACAGGCCACCGCCGCGCGCGTGGCGGCGTCGTCCTTCCACTCGATGCTGCGCGTGCGCGCCGTGTAGCGCATGTGCAGCTGCCCTCGCGCGTCGACGCTGAACACCGGGCCGGATTGCGCCGGCCTCGCCTCGCCCGCCTCGTCGGTGCGTGCGGGGATGGTCATGGCGTCGTCGGCCATCAGCGCGCGCACATGGGCCGGGTCGGCGTCTCGCAGCATCAGGTAGGCGAGCTCGTGGTCGAGCAGGTGGTTGCTGCCGCCACTGGCCGCCGGCCGCACGCAGTGCAGGATCATGCCGCGGATGGCCCGCTGCGGCGGGTGGTAGTAGCCGTCGGTGTGCCACCTGATGGCGCGGTTGGTGTACGGGATGAAGGCCGCCGCCGGCCCGGCGCCTTCGCGCACGGTGATCGGCGAGATGCCGTCCTCGTCGGCCAGCCAGTTGGCGTCCAGCCGCAGCAGGCCGAGCTGGCGGCCGAGCTCGCGCGTCAGCGACTTGTCTTCGCCCGTGGCGGCGCTTCGGTACAGCACCATGTTGTGGCGCGCGCAGCGGTCGAGCAGCGCCGTGCGCTCTGCCGGCGTGAGCGCCAGCGGGTCGCACAGCGTGACCGTGAGCGACTCGGCGCTGCGCGGCAGGTCGGCCAGCTTGGCCTCGCGCCAGTGGCGCCAGGCGCGCTCGTCCTCGAGATCGAACGGGTTGCCCACGGCGGCGCTCGTGCGTGCCAGGGTCGGGGCCGGCTGGGCGTTCATCGTCAGTCTCCACTCAGCGCACCGCGCCGCGCGCTGCGCGGCTCGGTCGAGAACACACCCTGCATCGCGCGCTGCAGCATGCCCACCGCCTCGGGCACCTCGGCGGCCATCACCTGGTCGATGACCCAGTGGCGGTCCTTCTCGGGCACGGTGGCCTCGAGCCGGCTGCCGAGGTAGCGCACGAAGGCGAAGTCGGGCCCCTCGGATTCGCTCCAGCCGAACTCGGCGTAGTGGCCCGAGAGCGCATTGAACTGGTCGATGAAGCGCTCGCGGTAGTCGTCGCCCTCCACCGGGCCGAGCAGGTCGGCCTCGTTCTCGCGCAGGATCTCGGCCACGCGAAGCACCAGCGCGGTGGTGAACGGCGTGCGCGCATCGGCGCCCAGTTGCGCGTAGGCCATGCGGTCGATGCCGCACAAGAGGAACACCAGCACCTCGCGCACGAAGCCGAAGTAGGCCGGCCCGGCGTCGATGTCGAAACCCGCCTCGCGCATGCGCTTGAGCATGTTGATGGCCACACGCCAGGCGATGAAGGCCATCGCACTGGCGGTCTGCTCCGGGCTCTTCGGCTGTTCGGCCTTGAACCAGTGGGCCTTGATGCGAAGGTTGGTGGCCATGAAGTGGGATCAGTACCCGCCCTTGCCCAGCGGCTGCGGCAGGCCGGCCACCTTGGCGCCCTGCTTGGCCGGGCCGGTGGGGAACAGGTCGTACAGCGCCTTGCTGTCGCAGCCGGGCATCACCGCGCCCAGGCCCTTGAGCATGTTGCGGAAGTTCGGCGTGTGGCCGTGCTCGCGGTACTCGTCGCGCAGGTAGTTGACGACCTTCCAGTGGTCGTCGGTCAGCGTGATGTTCTCGGCGGCGGCGATCACGCGCACCACCTCGTCGCTGTAGTCGGGCTCGAGCAGGTAGCCCTCGCCATCGGTCTCGAGTTCGTTGCCGTTCACGGTGTAGCTCATCGTTCGCAATCTCCTCGTTCAGGTCACTCAATCGCCCACGGCGGCCGCCGACTTGTGCGGCACGAACACACCGCAGCCCATCAGCCGGTGCGCGCCCAGGCCGTGCTCCAGCACGCGCAGCGCAGCAACTGCGCGCAGGCCATGCAACATCAGGCTGTAGCCGTGCAGCGCCCGCTGCGGGCCTCGCCACGCCTGCTCGCGCCCGCAGACGCGATGGCAGCTCACGTCGAGCTGCTGCAGCTCGGCCCCCACCGCGTCGAGGAAGCCGGCCTCGTCGGCCTCGCCCGCGTCGACGAAGTGCGCGTAGAGCGTGGTGTGCGGCAGCAGCTCGCGCAACTGCGGCTCGCCGAGCACGATCTCGTGGCCGCCCACGTGCATCCTGCTGCCGGCGAAGCCGTGCAGCTCGGCAGCCCGCTCCCGGGCGACGCGCAGCACCAGCCTTGAACGAGCCGACAGCAGCGCCGGCTCGACGCTGCCCTGCACCAGCTTCACCGGATGTACCGCGGCTTGCGGGTCGTCGGCGAGCCAGGGCAGCACTTGCGAGACCGCTTGCGCGAGCGCCAGACGGTGGTCTCTGGGCAGGGCATGGCCTTGCAGTGGGAAGGCGACGTCGACGCGTGCGGATGCAGGCGCGTTCATTGCGCTTGTTCCGAAAGCTTGCACAGGATGTGCGAATCGCGGCAGGCGCTGCCCGCTGGGGGCTCATGCCGGGGCGGTCGGCCCTGCAGGCCGACTCCACTGCGATGCTCGCGCCAGGGTCGTGCCGCAGAACTCACTACGCGACCTGCGGTCGCTGCGTTCAAACAGCCGCGGCAAGTCAGACCACGAAGCGCGCTATCGCGCGCCGACCCTGGCGCTGCGCTTCTCGTCGCCCCCGAAATCGCCCCCAGCGGGCAGCGCCTGCCGCGAAGTCCACCTGTGGTTCGTCTCGTGTCGCATGCCACCACTGGTTCAGCAAAGGCGCGCCGGGGCAGGCGCAGGCGCGCCTCTGAGGTGCCGAGAAGCGCAGGGCTCGTGGCCGCGCGCACAGCGCGCATCGTCTTCTGACTCGTCGACGCTGTCCGAACGCAGCGACCGAAGGGAGCGTAGTGAGTTCGGCGACGGGGCCATGAGACCGAGCATCGCAGGGGAGTCGGCGCGCAGCGCCGACCGCCGAGGCGAAGCGCCGTAGCTTGCCCGGGCGCGCCTTTGCCGCTCCACCGTCCGACGTAGCGCAAGAGACTCACGAAGAACGCTCCTGCTGCGATTCAGCCCAGCGCAGCAACGCCCGGCCCCAGTCAGCGGCCGTCTGCGCGTCGATCTCGAACACCGTGAACCGGCTCTTCTCGCGGATGCGGGTGCGCAGCAGGCTCATGCCGCCGGCCTCGAAGTCGATCTGCTGCAGCTCGATCTCCTGTCCGCCCAGGGGCACGCGCAGCTTGTCCAGCGGTGTCACACGGGTCATGACGCTCTCCAATGCCTCGCCATTGAGCGCGGCAGGGGCACGGGGCGTCTATCACCGCGACGGGTAAGCCCCGCATAACCCATTTGGGTAATGCGCCGCACCCAACCGGAGTGATGGCGCGCGCCGGGGGGGCTGCCTAGGATCCGTCCACCCAAGGAGACATGCCCATGGCCAAGAAGATGCACGACACGCCGATGCTCGACCAGCTCGAGAGCGGACCCTGGCCCAGTTTCGTGACCGGCCTGAAGCGGCTGGCCAAGGACAAGGACTACATGGTCGACCTGATGGGTCAGCTGGAGACGTCCTACCGCACCAAGAAAGGCTACTGGAAGGGCGGCACGGTCGGCGTGTTCGGCTACGGCGGCGGCGTGATCCCGCGCTTCACCGAGCTGAAGGACGACAAGGGCGAGCCGGTCTTCCCCGACGCGGCCGAGTTCCACACGCTGCGCGTGCAGCCGCCGGCCGGCATGCACTACAACACCGAGGTGCTGCGCAAGATGTGCGACATCTGGGAGCGGCACGGCTCGGGCCTGATCGCGTTCCACGGCCAGTCGGGCGACATCATGTTCCAGGGCGCCAGGACCGACAAGGTGCAGGACGCCTTCGACGAGCTCAACGAGCTCGGCTTCGACCTCGGCGGCGCCGGCCCGGCGGTGCGCACCTCGATGAGCTGCGTCGGCGCGGCGCGCTGCGAGCAGAGCTGCTACGACGAGGCCAAGGCGCACCGGCAGGTGATCAACACCTTCCTCGACGACATCCACCGCCCGGCCCTGCCCTACAAGTTCAAGTTCAAGTTCTCGGGCTGCCCGAACGACTGCATGAACTCGATCCAGCGCTCCGACATGGCCGTCATCGGCACCTGGCGCGACAACATGCGCACCGACGAAGGCCTGGCGCGCCAGTGGTTCGCGGCGCACGGCATGAACGAGCTGGTCAACAACGTGATCTCGCGTTGCCCGACCAAGACCATCATGCTCAAGGAGGTGAAGGACGTGGCCGCGGGGCCGACCATCTCCAGCGTGAAGATCAGCGACACCCACGCGCTGGAGATCGACAACAGCAACTGCGTGCGCTGCATGCACTGCGTCAACGTGATGACCGGCGCGCTGGCCAAGGGCACCGACACCGGCGCCACCATCCTGATCGGCGGCAAGCGCACGCTGAAGATCGGCGACCTGATGGGCACCGTGGTCGTGCCCTTCCTGCCGCTGAAGACCGAAGAAGACTACGAGGCGCTGGTCGAGCTGGGCCAGAAGGTGATCGACTTCTTCGCCGAGAACGCGCTCGAGCACGAGCGCACCGGCGAGATGATCGAGCGCATCGGCCTGGTCAACTTCCTCGAGGGCATCGGCGTGGACATCGACCCGAACATGGTCGCCACGCCGCGCACCAACCCCTACGTTCGCACCGACGGCTGGGACGACGAAGTCGCCCGCATCCAAGCGAAGAAGTCAGCCTGAGGAGCCGAAGACCATGGCCACGATGCGCACCCCCATCGAAAGCGGCGTGCCGGACAACCGGCCCTACCTGCACCCTGCCCTGCTGAAGAACTACGGCAACTGGCGCTACCACGACCGGCCGCGCCCGGGCGTGCTGCACCATGTCTCGCACAGCGGCGACGAGGTGTGGAGCGTGCGCGCCGGCACGCAGCGGCAGATGGACGTCTACACCATCCGTAAGCTGTGCGACATCGCCGACACCTATGCCGAAGGGCATGTGCGCTTCACGATCCGCAGCAACATCGAGTTCATGGTGTCCGACCCGGCGAAGGTCGACCCGCTGATCGGCGCGCTCACCGAGGCCGGCTTTCCGGTCGGCGGCACCGGCAACTCGGTGTCGATGATCGCCCACACGCAGGGCTGGCTGCACTGCGACATCCCCGGCACCGACGCCTCGGGCGCGGTGAAGGCGCTGATGGACGACCTCTACGCCGAGTTCATCCGCGAAGACATGCCGAATCGCGTGCACCTGTCCACCAGCTGCTGCGAGATCAACTGCGGCGGCCAGGCCGACATCGCGATCATCGTGCAGCACACCAAGCCGCCGAAGATCAACCACGATCTGGTGGCCAACGTCTGCGAGCGCCCCGCGGTGGTCGCGCGCTGCCCGGTGGCGGCGATCCGCCCGGCGCTGGTCAACGGCAAGCCCTCGCTGGAAGTCGACGAGAAGAAATGCATCTGCTGCGGCGCCTGCTACCCCCCGTGCCCGCCGATGCAGATCAACGACCCGGAGCATTCGAAGCTGGCCATCTGGGTGGGCGGCAAGAACTCCAACGCGCGCGGCAAGCCGACCTTCATGAAGATGGTCGCCTCCGGGCTGCCGAACAATCCGCCGCGCTGGCCCGAGGTGTCGGAGATCGTCAAGAAGATCCTCTACACCTACAAGGAAGACGCCCGCTCGTGGGAGCGCATCGCCGACTGGGTGGAGCGCATCGGCTGGCCTCGCTTCTTCGAGAAGTGCGACCTGCCCTTCACCAAGTACCTGATCGACGACTGGCGCGGCTCGCGGGCCAACCTGAACGCGTCGACGCACATCCGCTTCTGAGGCAGGCACGATGAAGTTCGGCATCCTCGTCAGCGAAGGCCCGTACACACACCAGGCCGCCGACACGGCGTTCCAGTTCGCGAAGGCCGCGATCGAGAAGGGACACGAGATCCAGCGCGTGTTCTTCTATCACGACGGCGTCTACAACGCGACCAAGCTCACCGAGCCGCCGCAGGATGACCGCCACGTCGTCAACCGCTGGTCGGCGCTGAACGCCGAGCACAAGGTCGATCTGGTGGTCTGCGTGGCCGCCGCGCTGCGCCGCGGCATCAAGGACGAGGTGCTGGCACCGGGCTTCCGCATCAGCGGCCTCGGCCAGCTGGTGGACAGCGGCATCAAGGCAGACCGCATGGTCACCTTCGGCGATTGAGGGGCATGCAGCCATGAAGAAGTTCATGTTCGTCAACCGCAAGGCCCCCTACGGAACGATCTACGCGCTCGAGAGCCTGGAGGTCGTGCTCATCGCCGCCACCTTCGACCAGGACGTCAGCCTGGTCTTCCTCGACGACGGCGTCTATGAGCTGGCCAAGGGCCAGGACACGCAGGGCATCGGCATCAAGAACCACTCGAAGACCTACCGCGCACTCGATGGTTACGACGTCGAGAAGCTCTACGTCGAGCGCGAGTCGATGCAGGCCCGCGGCCTGAGCGAAGACGACCTGATCGTCGACGTCGAGGTGCTGTCCAGCGCCGAGATGGCCGCGCTGATGGCCGAGCAGGACGTGGTCCTGAGTTTCTGAGGAGTGGCCATGCTGCACATCGTCAACAAGTCGCACCGCCAGACGAGTTCGCTGGCGAGCTGTCTGCGCCTGGCCCAGGACGGCCACGCGCTGCTGCTCATCGAGGACGGCGTCTATGCCGCCACGACCGCCGGCGCCGCCTCGGCCGGCCTGGCCGAAGCGCTCGCGCGCCTGAAGGTCTACGTGCTGCGGCCCGATCTCGAAGCCCGCGGCGTCGCCGCGGCACTGGCCGAAGGCGTCACCGCCGTCGACTACACCGGCTTCGTCGACCTCGTCGCCGAGCACACCAACAACCAGACCTGGCTCTGAATCCCAAGGAGATCGACATGGGCATCGAAATCAACGGCAAGACCTACGAGACCGACGAAGAGGGTTACCTGATCAACCTCGCCGAATGGGACGAGGCGGTCGCCAACGTCATCGCCAAGACCGAGAACGTCGAGATGACGCCCAGCCACTGGGAAGTCGTCAACTTCCTGCGCGACTACTACAACGAGTACCAGATCGCCCCGGCCGTGCGCGTGCTGACCAAGGCGATCGGCAAGCAGCTCGGCCCGGACAAGGGCAACAGCAAGTACCTCTACGAGCTGTTCCCCTACGGCCCGGCCAAGCAGGCCTGCAAGATCGCCGGCCTGCCCAAGCCGACCGGCTGCGTCTGATCCGGCTGGCTCGCAACACGCGGAAGCGATTCGCATGTCGGCCCTCACGATCGCCTACGCGCTGCTGTTCTATGCCGCCACGGCGATGCTGGTCGTCGGCGTCGCGCTGAAGATCCGCAGCTACCTGCGCACGCCCGCGCCGCTGAAGATTCCGACCACGCCCGCGCCGACCACGCAGGGCGGCGTGGCGCTGCGGCTGGCGCGCGAGGTGGTGCTGTTCGAGAGCCTGTTCAAGTCCAGCAAGTGGACCTGGATCTTCGGCTGGATGTTCCATGCCGCGCTGCTGCTGGTGCTGCTGCGCCACCTGCGCTACTTCCAGGAGCCGGTGTGGACGCCGGTGCTGTGGGTGCAGTTCTTCGGCACCTATGCCGGCTTCGCGATGGTGGCCGGCCTGGCCGGCCTGTGGGCGCGTCGTTTCCTGGTCGACCGCGTGCGCTACATCTCCACGCCCTCGGACCACCTGCACCTGGCGCTGCTGCTGGCCATCGGAGCGTCGGGGTTGACGATGCGCTTCGTGGCGCACACCGACATCGTCGCGCTGAAGGCCTTCATGCTCGGGCTCATGCGCTTCGACTGGCAGCCACTGCCGGGCGACCCGCTGCTGCTGCTGCACCTCACGCTGGTGGCGCTGCTGATGTTCGTGTTCCCGATCAGCAAGCTGCTGCATGCACCGGGCCTGTTCTTCAGCCCGACGCGCTACCAGGTCGACAACCCGCGCGAAGTGCGCCACGTCGCGGCCTGGGCGGCCGCACTCGACAAGTAGAACCATGGCCACCGCCGCCTTCGAGACGCCCAAGCTCAAGCCCTACCCAGTGATCCCGCTGATCGCCGAGGGCTCGATGGCGCACAGCAAGCCCTTCGTCGCCTCGGCGGCGATCCAGCAGGCCGTCGGCTTCCCCGGCGAGCTGGCCGAAGGCTGGGAGCAGCGCGCGATCGCCAAGATGGGCGAGCTGCTCGGCAAGTACCGCAGCCTGCAGGTCTACATGGACGCCTGTGTGCACTGCGGCGCCTGCTCCGACAAGTGCCACTACTTCCTGGGCACCGGCGACCCGAAGAACATGCCGGTGGCGCGCCAGGACCTGATGCGCGCGGTGTACCGCCGCTACTTCACCTTCGCCGGCAAGCATTTCCCGAAGCTGGTCGGCGCCGTCGACATGACGAAGCAAGTGCTCGACGACTGGTACGCCTACTACCACCAGTGCTCGGAGTGCCGACGCTGCTCGGTGTTCTGCCCCTACGGCATCGACACCGCCGAGATCACCATGGCCGCGCGCGAGATCATGGACGCGGTGGGCCTGGGCCAGAAGTACAGCAACGAGATCATCGGCAAGGTCCACCGCATCGGCAACAACCTCGGCCTGCCCGGCCCGGCGCTGGAAGACACGCTGCTCGGGCTGGAAGAAGACGTCAAGGAAGACACCGGCGTCGACGTGCGCTACCCGCTGGACGTGCAGGGCGCCGAGGTGCTGCTGGTCACGCCGAGCGCCGACTTCTTTGCCGAACCGCACGTGGAAAGCCTGATCGGCTACGGCAAGGTGTTCCACGCTGCCGGCATCAGCTGGACGCTGTCGAGCAAGGCCAGCGAGGCCGGCAACTTCGGCATGTTCATCGGCAACTACGAGCAGCTGCGCAAGATTGCACTGCGCATCCGCGAGGCGGCGCTGGAGCTCGGCGTCAAGCGCATCGTGGTCGGCGAATGCGGCCATGCCTGGCGCGTGGCCTACAGCTTCTGGAACACGCTGGTGGGCATCGGCTCTGGCGGCACGGACCCCTTCGCGATCCAGCTGCAGAGCCAGCTCGACGGCCGCTACAAGCAGCCGATGCACATCTGCGAACTCACGTACGACCTGATCCAGCGCGGCGCACTGAAGTTCGACAAAGAGAAGAACGACGATCGCATCATCACCTTCCACGACTCGTGCAACGTGGCGCGCGCCTCGCGCATGGGCGACCTGCCCGGCGGCCAGTTCGTCATCCCGCGCGAGATCATCAAGGCGGTGGCGAACCGGTTCCACGACATGGCGCCGGAGACCATCCACGAGAGCACCTTCTGCTGCGGTGGTGGCGGCGGCCTGCTGACCGACGACCTGATCGAGTTGCGCGTCAAGGGTGCGCTGCCGCGCATGGAAGCGCTGAAGAACGTCGTCGACCAGCACGGCGTGAACTTCATGGCGACGATCTGCGCGATCTGCAAGGCGCAGTTCAGCAAGGTGCTGCCCTACTACGGCTTCGACATGGGCATGGTCGGCGGCGTGCACCAGCTCGTCAGCAAGTCCATCCGGCTCGGCGAGCCGCACTGAACAGAACATCAGGAGACCCTCCATGTCCGGTCCATCGCAATCGGTGAAGGCCCAGCCGCTGAACTTCCGCCGCTACAAGGACGGCGACGCGAAGCCGCTGCCCTGGCAGCAGGAGATCTTCGACGCCGACCACTCGCACAAGTGCCCGACCTACATCCAGAGCACGCCGCCCTGCCAGGGCTCGTGCCCGTCGGGTGAAGACATCCGCAGCTACCTGAACATCGTGCGCGGCATCGAGAAGCCGCCGGCCGGCGTGCCCTGGCAGGAGTACGCCTGGCGGCGCCTGACCGAGGCCAACCCGCTGCCCTCGGTGATGGGCCGCGTCTGCCCGGCGCCTTGCGAGTCGGGCTGCAACCGCAACGAGGTGGAAGACTTCGTCGGCATCAACTCGGTCGAGCACTTCCTCGGCGAGTACGCCATCGCCAACAAGCTGGCCTTCCCGAAACCCGCGAAGCAGACCGGCAAGAAGGTCGCCGTGATCGGCGGCGGCCCGGCTGGCCTGTCGGCCGCCTACCAGCTGGCGCGCAAGGGCCACGCGGTGACGATCTTCGACGAGCGCGCCGAGCTCGGCGGCATGATGCGCTACGGCATCCCGGGCTTCCGCACGCCGCGCGCGGTGCTCGACGCCGAGATCCAGCGCATCCTCGACCTGGGCGTGACGGCGCGCATGGCCACGCGCATCGGCACCGACATCACGATGGAGCAGATCCGCGCCGACTTCGACGCGGTGTTCCTCGGCTTGGGCGCGCAGTCGGGCCGGCCGCTGCCGGTGGAAGGCTCGGACGCGCCGAACTGCGTCACCGCCACCGCCTACCTGAAGGCCTTCAACGACGGGCGCCTGCGCCATGTCGGCAAGCGCGTGGTCGTGGTCGGCGGCGGCGACACCTCGATCGACGTGGCCACGGTGGCGCGCCGCCTCGGCCACATCGAGCAGGCCCGCGAGAGCGACCGCCCCGAGCACGCCATCGCCGGCCAGGTGGCGCACGACGTTGCCGAAGTCACGGCGCGCCAGGGTGCCGAGGTGACGCTGACCTCGATCTTCGCCGTCGACAAGATGCAGGCCAGCCGCCACGAGGTGGAGCATGCGCTGGCCGAGGGCATCGCGATCCGCGGCGGGCTGGCGCCAGTGAAGGTGCTGCGCGACGCCAGCGGCCGCGCCACCGGGCTGCGGGTGATCCGCTGCGAGGCGAAGATCGTCGGCGGTCGGCTCGAGATCAAGAACATCGAGGGCACCGAGGAAGACCTCGAGGCCGACCTGATCGTCTCGGCGATCGGCCAGGCGGTGGACTTCAGCGGCCTGGAGTCGCTGAACAACGGCAAGGGCGGCATCGCCGCGGACAAGAACTACCAGGTGCAGGGTCAGCCCGGCATGTTCGTCGGCGGCGACGTGGTGCGCCCGCACCTGCTGACCACGGCGATCGGCCACGGCAACATCGCCGCCGACGGCATCGACCGGCACCTGGCCGGCGAGGCGCTCGACAAGCGGCCGAAGATCGACGTGCACACCTGGGACATCCAGCGCAAGCTGGTCGAGAAGGGGCTCACCGTCAGCGAGGTGCACGAGCCGATCCACGGCACCGACAGCAAGAACGTCGCGATCCACAACTTCGACAACCGCTCCGACCGCTACATCATCCCGCACGAGGAGCTGTTCCTCGGGCACTTCCAGTACGTCGAGCGGCACCGCCGCAAGATCGTCACGCTCAACGCCGAGCAGGCGCTGAACAACTTCGAGGAGCGCGTGCTGCCGCTCACCGAGGCCGAGGCGATCGCCGAAGCGAAGCGCTGCATGAGCTGCGGCCTGTGCTTCGAGTGCGACAACTGCGTCGTCTACTGCCCGCAGACGGCGGTGTTCAAGGTGCCGAAGGCCAAATCGACCACGGGCCGCTACGTCGACACCGACTACAGCAAGTGCATCGGCTGCCACATCTGCAAAGATGTCTGCCCGACCGGCTACATCCAGATGGGCCTCGGGGAGTAGCACCGTGCACTGCGGCGTCCGCTGCCAGGTGATGCGCCACCCGCTGGCGGTGGCGCTCACGCTCGTGCTGCTGATCGCCACCGGGGCGGCGATCGCAGGCGAGCCCGCCGGGCGCACGCCCAGGCCGGCGATCGAACCCGCCACGGCCGGCACGCAATGCCTGGCCTCGCCGGACGTGATGCGGCGAGACCACCCTTCGATGCTGAAGCACCAGCGCGACGAGACCGTGCACCGCGGCGTGCGCGAGGCACGCGCCAGCCTGAAAGCCTGCATCGGCTGCCATGCGAGTGCAGCCACCGGCAGCGTGGCGCAGGCGAAGACCGATTTCTGCAGCAGCTGCCACAGCTACGCGGCGGTGCAGATCGACTGCTTCGAGTGCCATTCGAGCAAGGCGCAGCGCACCACCGCGCTGGCCGGGACGGGCCAGCCATGAAGACCGGCGCCGAGCAGGGCCTGGCAGGCCGCCGCAAGTTCCTCGGCCTGGCTGCCGCCGGCATGGGCGGCGTGCTGCTCGCGCCGGGCATCCACCTGATCGAGGTCGCGCAGGCCGCCACGCCGGCCGTCACCGGCAAGGTGCGCTGGGGCCTGCTGATCGACACGACCAAGTGCGCGAGCGGCTGCTCCGATTGCGTGAGCGCCTGCAACACCGAAAACGGCCTCGACCCGCGCCCCTCGCCGACCTCGGCGCAATGGATCCGCAAGGTCGAGATCAAGGAGATCAAGACCGGCCGCAGCGCCTCGGTGCCGGTGATGTGCCAGCACTGCGCCGAGCCACCTTGCGTCGACGTCTGTCCGACCGGCGCCTCGTTCAAGCGTGCCGACGGCATCGTGCTGGTCGACCGCCACAGCTGCATCGGCTGCCGATACTGCGTGATGGCCTGCCCGTACAAGGCACGCAGTTTCGTGCACGAGCCGGTCAGCGACCAGAAGGCGGACGTACCGCGCGGCAAGGGCTGCGTGGAAGGCTGCACGCTGTGCGTGCACCGCGTCGACAAGGGCGGCACGCCCGCCTGCGTGGAGGCCTGCGCGAAGGCCGGCCACCACGCGATGCTCTTCGGCGACCTGAACGACCCGGCCAGCGAGATCTCGCAACGCATCAAGGCGGTGGCCAGCCGCCAGTTGCGCGCCGACCTGAGGCTCGATCCGGGCGTTCGCTACCAGGGGCTGTGACGATGACGAACACCGGCTTCCACGCCATCGAGAGCCGCGCCTTCTACGCCCTGCTGCTGCTCGGCGGACTCGTCACCGCGGCCGGCCTGGGCGCGGCGCACTACATGGAGGTGCACGGCCACGTCGTCACCGGCATGAGCAACCAGGTGGTGTGGGGCCTTCCGCACGTGTTCGCGATCTTCATGATCGTCGCGGCCTCCGGCGTGCTCAACGTCGCCTCGATCGGCTCGGTGTTCGGCCAGACCGCCTACAAGCCGCGCGCGCCGCTGTCGGGCCTGCTCTCGCTGGCCCTGCTCGCCGGCGGTTTGATGGTGCTGATGCTCGACCTCGGCCGGCCGGATCGCGTGATCGTCGCGGCCACGCACTACAACTTCACGTCGGTGTTCGCCTGGAACGTGTTCCTCTACTCCGGCATGGCCGCGATCATCGCGATCTACCTCTGGACGATGTTCGAGCGCCGCCTGAACGGCTACTCGAAGGCCGCCGGCATCGCCGCGCTGGTGTGGCGCTTCGCGCTGACCACGGGCACCGGCTCGATCTTCGGCTTCCTGGTCGCGCGCCAGGCCTACCAGTCGGCGCTGCTGGCGCCGCTGTTCATCGTGCTGTCCTTCGCCTGGGGGCTGGCGGTGTTCCTGATCGTGCAGTCGGTGATGTACGCCTGGAACGGCCACAACCTGCCCGAAGATGTGCGCCGGCGCATGGCGCGGCTGCTCGGCGTGTTCGTGGCGGCCTCGCTCTACCTGGTCGCCGTGTACCACGGCACCAACCTGTACTTTGCGCGGCAATCGGCCTTCGAGGCCTTCATCCTGCTCGGCCGCGGCGACGAGCTCGGCGTCTTCCCGGCGCTGTTCTGGGGTGGCTACGTGGTGGTCGGTGCGCTGCTGCCGATGCTGCTGCTGTTCATGCCGCGTGGCGCGGGCCCCAACGGCATGCTCGCAGCCAGTGCGCTGGTGGTGGCGGGTGCCTTCGCGTTGCTGTTCGTCTTCATCGTCGGCGGGCAGTCGTTCCCGCTGGAGATCTTCCCCGGCCACGAGGTGACGAGCAGCTTCGCCGATGGCGCGGTCGAGTTGTACCGGCCACGCTGGCCCGAGTGGCTGCTCGGTATCGGGGGGCTGGGCGCTGCCTTCGTGCTCACTGCGATCGGCATCCGGGCCCTGGACTTCCTGCCCCAGGACGACTTCGCGGCGCCCGGCGGCAAGGTCGCGGAGTGAGCTGATGGGCACGCCAGGGCTGCTCGTCTCCGCTGCGCACAAGTCGTCGGGCAAGACGACGGTGACGCTCGGCCTGGCCGCCGCGCTGGCGCTGCGCGGCCACCTCGTGCAGCCATTCAAGAAGGGACCGGACTACATCGACCCGATGTGGCTGTCGCTGGCCGCCGGCCGCGCCTGCGTCAACCTCGACCCGATGCTGATGGCTCGCGCCGAGATCGACACCTGCTTCGCGCACCACGGTGCCGGCGCGGGCTTGCGCCTGGTCGAGGGCAACAAGGGCCTGTACGACGGCCTGGCGCTGGACGGCAGCAACAGCAACGCAGCGTTGGCCAAGCAGCTCGGCCTGCCGGTGCTGCTGGTGCTCGATGCGCGCGGCATGACACGCGGCATCGCGCCGCTGATCCTGGGCTACCAGGCCTTCGACCGCGACATCCGCATCGGCGGCGTGATCCTCAACCGCCTCGGCGGCTCGCGCCACGAGGCCAAGCTGCGCGCGGTGATCGAGCACTACACCGACGTGCCGGTGCTCGGCGCGGTGCAGAACGACCCCCGGCTGGAACTCGTCGAACGCCACCTCGGCCTGATGCCCGACCGCGAGATCGACGATGCCCTGGCCAGGGTGCACTCGATGGGTGAAGTGATCGCGGCGCAGGTGGACCTGCCGCGCATCCTCACGCTGGCCGCCACCGCGACGACGGCCTCGCCGCCCACGCCGGAACGCCCGCGGCCGCCGCAGCGCGACCGGCTGCGCATCGGCGTCGCCCGCGACAAGGCCTTCGGCTTCTACTACCCCGACGACCTGGCCGCGCTCGAAGCCGAGGGCGCGACGCTGGTGCCGCTCGATACCCTGCACGACAGCCAGCTGCCGCCGCTCGACGGCCTGTTCATCGGCGGCGGTTTTCCCGAGTTGTTCATGGCCGAGCTGGAGGCCAACGTCTCGCTGCGCACCCAGCTGCACCGCGCTATCGCCGATGGCCTGCCGGTGTTTGCCGAGTGCGGCGGCCTGATGTACCTGGCGCGCACGCTGAACTGGAATGGCCGCAGCGCGCAGATGGTCGGCGCCATCCCCGGCGACGCGGTGATGCACGAGCGGCCGGTGGGCCGCGGCTACGTGCGGCTGCAGGAGACCGCCGACTTCCCCTGGCCGCGCGACGCCGGGGCGGGCGATGGCGCGCTGCGCCTGGGCCACGAGTTCCATCATTCCAGCCTGGAGAACCTCGACCCCTCGGTGCGTTGCGCCTACCGCGTGCAGCGCGGCCACGGCATCGGCGGCGGCCGCGACGGCGTGCTTGTGCACAACGTGCTCGCGTCGTACGCGCACCTGCGCCACACCGGCGGCAACGACTGGCCGCGGCGCTTCATGGCTTTCGTGCGCGACGTGAAGCGCCGCGACGAAGCTCAGCTCGCCCGGCTGCGGCCGGCCCTCACGGAGGAGCACGCATGGTCGGCACGCTGAAGGACAAGGTCCGCGTCGGCGATCGAGACATCGAGATCGACTCGGAAGGCTACCTGCTGCGCCTGGCCGACTGGTCGGAGGACTTCGCCCGTGCTCTCGCGCGGCGCGAAGGGCTGGTGCTGACCGACGCGCATTGGGAACTGATCCGCTTCCTGCGCCAGTACTACGCGGAGCACGGTGTGCAGGCGCAGGTGCGCGTGATGATCCGCCACTTCACCGAGGCATGGGGGCCGCAACGCGGCAGCAACCACCACCTGCACGAGATGTTCCCGCGCGGCGGGCCGCAGAAACAGGGCAACCGCCTGGCCGGCCTGCTGCGCACCAAGGGCGAACACTGAAAGGAGACGGCACATGTTCACACTGACCGCGGCGGCCGCCGCACGCATCCGCCAGGCTGCCGTCGAAGGCGGCATGGCCGAACTCGCGCTGCGCGTCGCGGCACGCCGCGAGAACGACGGCTCCATCACCTACGGCATGGGCTTCGACGAACCCGGTGAAGGCGAGCAGCCGTCGCTGCAGTCCGACGGCGTGACCGTGCTGATCGCCGGCAGCAGCAAGCCGCTGCTGCAGGACACGCAGCTCGACTTCGTCGAGCTCGAGCCCGGCGAGTTCAACTTCATCTTCGTGCCGCAGGCAACGGCTGCACGCGGCAAGTCCGGCTGCGGCAGCTGCAGCAGCGGCGGCTGCGCGACCTGCTGAGCCCATCCTCCCAGGAGCCTTCACCATGAACGCCCGCACCGATCTCCCCTTCCCGCTGCAGCCCATGGGCAAGGTCCACCTCGTCGGCGCCGGCCCGGGCGACCCCGACCTGCTCACCCTGAAGGCGGCCCGCCTGCTGGCCCATGCCGAGGTGGTGGTGCTCGACCACCTGGTGTCGCCCGGCGTGCTCGCGCTGATCGGCGCACGGGCGCGGCGCATCGACGCCGGCAAGCAGCGCAACCACCACACCCTGAAGCAGCACGAGATCAATGCACTGCTGGTGAAGCTGGCACGGCAGGGGCGCAACGTGGTTCGGCTCAAGGGCGGCGACCCGTTCATCTTCGGCCGCGGCGGCGAGGAGATGCAGGCGCTGGCAGCCGCCGGCGTGCCCTTCGAGGTGGTGCCGGGCATCACCGCGGCCTGCGGCGTGTCGGCCTATGCCGGCATCCCGCTCACGCACCGCGACCACGCGCAGTCCTGCACCTTCGTCACCGGCCACCTGAAGGACGGCGCGGCCGAGCTCGACTGGGCAGGCCTGGCGCGGCCGAACCACACCGTGGTGATCTACATGGGCTTGACCGCGCTGGCGCAGATCTGCGCACGCCTGATCGAACACGGCCTGCCACCGACCCTGCCCGCTGCCGTCGTGCAGCAGGGCACGACGGATGCGCAGCGCATCGTCAGCGGCACGCTGGCCGACCTGGCCGCGCGCGTCGAGGCGGCCGGGCTCTCGTCGCCCTGCCTGACCATCGTCGGCGAGGTGGTGCGGCTGCGCGAGTCGCTCGAGTGGTTCGAGACGGCCGCGCTGCGGGCGCCGGCCGAAGCGCCGGTCAGCGCGGCGTTCGCCTAGCCGATTCCACCAGGCTGGTGGCCTGCGGCGAGGCGCGCTGCTCGACGGCGAACACCGCGGCCTCGACGCGCGAGTTGAGGTTCAGCTTGGTGAGGATGTGGCGCACGTGCAGCTTGACGGTGTCGTGGCTGATCTCGAGCGCACGCGCAATGGTCTTGTTGCTCTCGCCTCGCGCCAGGTGGTCGAGGATCTGGCGCTCGCGCTCCGTCAACGAGGCCAGCAGGTCGCGGCGCTCCGGGTCGCCCGGGCCGGCCTGCAGCATCTGCGCGAGCTTGAGCGTCAGCGCCGGCGCCACCGACAGCTCGCCGCGGGCGGCACGGCCAATGGCGGCGATCACGTCCTCGGGCTCCATGTCCTTGAGCAGGTAACCCTTCACACCGGCGCGCAGTGCGGCGGCGAGGTCGTCCTGCGCGTCGCTCATGGTCAGGATCACCGCCGGCGTCTGCACGCCCTCGCTGCGGATGTGGCGCAGCAGGCTCAGGCCGTCGGTGGTGGGCATGCGCAGGTCGAGCACCACCAGGTCGGGCTGGTGCTCGCGCAGCAGGCCGACCACCGCGCCCGGGTCACCCGTCGAGGCAGCAACGGTCATCTGGCCGCGATGCTGCAGCAGGTCGGTCAGGCCGTTGCGGCACAGCGAGTGGTCGTCGACCAGCACAATCTTCAGGCGCGGCTCAGTCATGGCCGGCTCCCGCGGCGGCGGGCGTGGAGGTGTTCCAGGCCAGCCGCACCCGCGTGCCGCCGCCCGGCCGCGCTTCCACGCTCAATTCCCCGCCCATGCGAACGGCCCGCTCGCTCATGATGCCGATGCCGAAGTGCGAGCCTTCGTCGCATTGTTCGTCGGCAGGGCGCGGGCCGATGCCGTCGTCTTCGACGCGCAGCTCGAAACCCACCGGGCCACCCTCGAGGCTGATCCAGGCATGCTGTGCACGCGAATGCCGCTCGATGTTGGCCAGGGCTTCCTGCACGATGTGGAACACCTCCGTCTCCACCTCAGTGGACAGGCTCAGCGCAGCGCCGCGCTTGACATAGCTCAGCTCGATGGCGTTGCGCTCGCGAAAGCGCGCCACCAGCGATTCCAGCGCGCGCGCCAGGCCGCGCGAATCGATGCGGGTGCGGAAGTGCGTGACGATCTCGCGCAGGCTGGCGTGCGACTCGCCGACCGCCTGGCGCACGTCGCCCAGGTACTTCATGGCCTGCGGATCGTCGTGGACGAGCAGCGCGTCCTGCAGCAGCGGCAGGCGCATTTTCACGAAGGTCAGCGTCTGCGCGATCGAGTCGTGGATCTCGGCCGCCATCATCTGCCGCTCGTGCATCACGGTGGCGCGCAGGCTCTCGGCCTCGAGCCGCGCGTTGTCCAGCGCCAGGCCGAGCAGTTCGCCCACCGACTTGAGCAGCGCCATGACCTGCGGGGAGGGTTCGGCCTCGGCGGCGAAGAACAGGTTATAGACGCCGAGCACGCGGCCGCGATGCTGCAGCGGCACGGCCAGCAGGCGGCGGCATTCGCGGCCGAAGAAGCCCGTGTCCCCGCGGGCCGCGCAGGCGCCCAGTTCGGTGGCCCAGACGATGCGGTGCCCGTCGGCGGCGGTGCCGCACACGCCGCAATGGCGGTCCACCGTCTGCTCATCGCGGCACACCGCGTCGGGCAGCCCAACGGCGCTGACCATCTGCAGCCGCTCACCACTGTCGGACAGCAGTCGCACCGCACCGGCCTGCGCGCCGGCCAGCGTGACGATGGGATCGAGAAAGCGCTCGAGCAGCGCGCGCAGGTCCTGGCCCTCCGACAGCCCGGCCGTGATCTGCACGAGCAGTTCCGTGCCGGCCGGTCGGGCAAGCTCGGCCGTGGCAGTCGATGAAGTCGTTTGGGACAAGGTCATGGGTGCCGCGGCGAGCCCGTCTGCGCTGGCGCCGCGATATCGAAAGTGGGTCGATTGAAGCGCTTTTGCAAGACCTCCGCCATCGGGCCTCACCCTATACCCTGTATGGTATGTGACGATTCGCAATGCGAGGCGATCTCGCACGCCCGGCGCACCGCCCGCGCCGACATCCCCCATATGGGTAGGTGGCCATTACCCGTCCCGGCTATAGACGCTCGCGGGGCCGCTTGCGCCTAATCGGCCAGCAGTCAAAACCCGATTCACGACAGGTGTATCGGACCCGATCAATCCGGCGGTTGTGGCCTCCGGGTGAAGAGACATCGATGCCGGCCCAACCGCTTCACGATCCGACCGCCGCGCCCGTTGCGGATGCGCGCACGCAGGTCAAGAACACCACCTGCTACATGTGCGCGTGCCGCTGCGGCATCCGCGTGCACCTGCGCAACGGCGAGGTGCGCTACATCGAGGGCAACCCCGAGCACCCGCTGAACAAGGGCGTGATCTGCGCCAAGGGTTCGTCGGGGATCATGAAGCAGTACTCGCCGGCGCGGCTGACCCAGCCGCTCAAGCGCAAGCCCGGCACCGAGCGCGGCGCCGGCGAGTTCGTCGAGATCGACTGGGACGAGGCCTTCTCGATGCTCGAGGAGCGCTTGCGCCACCTGCGCGCCACCGATCCGAAGAAGTTCGCCCTGTTCACCGGGCGCGACCAGATGCAGGCACTCACCGGCCTGTTCGCGCGCCAGTTCGGCACGCCCAACTACGCGGCGCACGGCGGCTTCTGCTCGGTGAACATGGCCGCGGGAATGATCTACACGATCGGCGGTTCGTTCTGGGAGTTCGGCGGCCCCGACCTCGACCGCGCCAAGCTGTTCGTGATGATCGGCACCGCCGAAGACCACCACAGCAACCCGATGAAGACGGCGCTGTCGAAGTTCAAGCGCCAGGGTGGCAAGTTCATCGCCATCAACCCGATCCGCACCGGCTACGCCGCCATCGCCGACGAGTGGGTGCCGATCAAGCCCGGCACCGACGGCGCGCTGCTGCTGGCACTCATCCACGAGATCATCGCGCTCGGCCTGTACGACCGCGATTTCCTCGCCCGCTACACCAACGCCGGGCAGCTGGTGAACCAGGACGAGGCCAGCGACGAGTTCGGCCTGATGCTGCGCAACGCCGAGGGCGACCTCGTCAACCCGCTGCGCCCGGCCAATTTCTGGTGGTGGGACCGGCATGCCCAGAAGCCGGTGGCCGACCATGCCGAAGGCGCCGACCCGGCCCTGCTGGGCCGCTTCGCGATGCCCGACGGCACGAGCGCCGTGCCCGCGTTCCAGTTGCTCGAAGAGCGCGTCAAGCCCTACACGCCCGAGTGGGCCGCGGGCATCACCGGCATCCCGGCCTCGACCATCCGCCGCCTTGCGCAGGAGATGGGCATCACCGCGCGCGACCAGAAGATCGAGCTGCCGATCGCCTGGACCGACTGCTGGGGCAGGAAGCACGACACGGTGACCGGCAACCCGGTGGCCTTCCATGCGATGCGAGGCCTCGCCGCGCACAGCAACGGCTTCCAGACGATCCGCTCGCTGGCCATCCTGATGAGCCTGCTGGGCACCATCGACCGGCCGGGCGGCTTTCGCCACAAGGCGCCCTACCCGCGAGCCGTGCCGCCCAACGCACGCCCGCCGAAGGGGCCCGAGGCCGTCAAGCCCGACACGCCGCTGGGCGGCGCGCCGCTGGGCTGGCCGGAGAGCCCGGACGACCTGTTCGTCGACGCGAAGGGCGAGCCGGTGCGCATCGACAAGGGCTTCTCGTGGGAGCACCCGCTGTCGGCGCACGGGCTGATGCACAACGTCATCACCAACGCCTGGCGCGGCGACCCCTACCGCATCGACACGCTGCTGATCTTCATGGCCAACATGGCCTGGAACTCGACGATGAACACGTCCGAGGTCCGCAAGATGCTCAACGACAAGAGTGAGGACGGCGAGTACAAGATCCCCTTCCTCGTGGTCTGCGACGCCTTCCATTCGGAGATGACGGCCTTCGCCGACCTGCTGCTGCCCGACACCACCTACCTCGAGCGGCACGACTGCATGTCGATGCTCGACCGGCCGATCAGCGAGTTCGACGGCCCCGTCGATTCGGTACGCATCCCGGTGCTCCCGCCCACCGGCCAGTGCAAGCCCTTCCAGGAGGTGCTGGTCGAACTGGCGGGGCGGCTGAAGTTCCCCGCCTTCGTCAACGCCGACGGCTCGCGCAAGTACCGCAACTACCCCGACTTCATCGTCAACTACGAGACGGCGCCGGGCTCGGGCATCGGCTTCCTCGCCGGCTGGCGCGGCAAGGGCGGCGAGAAGGCGATGCGCGGCGAACCGAATCCGCGCCAGTGGGAGATGTACGAGAAGAACAACTGCGTCTTCCAGCACCACCTGCCGCCCTCGCTGCAGTACATGCGCAACTGGAACCAGGGCTACATGGACTGGGCGCAGCAGGTCGGCCTGCGGCGCGACCGCGACCCGATCGTCATCCACATCTACTCGGAGTTCCTGCAGCGATTCCGCCTCGCGGCGCAGGGCAAGCACCCCGGCAAGCAGCCGCCGGACCGGCTGCGCCAGCGCGTGCAGACCTACTTCGACCCGCTGCCCTTCTTCTACGCGCCGCTCGAGCAGCAGGCCACCGACACCACGAAGTACCCGCTCAACGCGGTGACGCAGCGGCCGATGGCGATGTACCACTCGTGGGACTCGCAGAACGCCTGGCTGCGCCAGATCCACACGCACAACTACCTGTTCGTCAACACGCGCACCGCGCAGGCTGCGGGCATCGCCGACGGCGGCTGGATGTGGGTCGAGTCGCCCTGGGGCAAGGTGCGCTGCATGTGCCGCCACTCCGAGGCCGTCGAGCCCGGCACGGTGTGGACCTGGAACGCGATCGGCAAGCAGTCCGGCGCCTGGCACCTGGAGCCCGGCGCCAACGAGTCGCGCAAGGGCTTCCTGCTCAACCACCTGATCAGCGAGGAGCTGCCCGCGGCGCCAGGCGGCACAGCGCTGTCGAACAGCGACCCGATCACCGGCCAGGCGGCCTGGTACGACGTGCGCGTGCGCATCTACCCGGCGCAGGCCGGCGAGCCCGAGGAGAGCTGGCCTCAGTTCGATACCCTGCGCTCGGTGCCCGGCATGGGCGCCACGCCGAAGAAGCGCCAGGGCTGGATGGCCGGCCGCGTGGGGAGCAAGCCATGACGCAGCTCGCTTTGGTCATCGACCTGAACGTCTGCGTCGGCTGCCACGCCTGCGTGACGAGCTGCAAGCAGTGGAACACCTCCGGCTCGGCCGGCCCGCTGACCGACGACAACCCCTACGCCGCCGACCCGAACGGAACGTTCTTCAACCGCGTGCAGACCTTCGAGGTTGGCCAGTACCCGGCCACGCAGACGGTGCACTTCCCGAAGAGCTGCCTGCACTGCGAAGACCCGCCCTGCGTGCCGGTGTGCCCCACGGGGGCCAGCTACAAGCGCGCCGAGGACGGCATCGTGCTGGTCGACTACGACAAGTGCATCGGCTGCAAGTACTGCAGCTGGGCCTGCCCCTACGGCGCGCGCGAGTTCGACGAAGACCGCAAGGTGATGACCAAGTGCACGCTGTGCGTGGACCGCGTCACCGACAAGGCGCTGCCCGAAGCGCAGCGCAAGCCGGCCTGCGTGCTCGCCTGCCCAAGCGGCGCGCGGCTGTTCGGCGACATCCACGACCCGCAGTCCAACGTGTCGGTGGCCATCACCGAGCGCGGCGGCTACCCGCTGATGCCCGAGTGGGGCACACGGCCGGCCAACCACTACCTGCCGCGCCGTCGCACGCAGATCACGCTGCATGCCGAAGACCTGCAGCGCCAGGCCAACCCGCTGAAGCTCGACGGCAAACAACCCGAGCCCGCGCACCTCGAGCCGGGGCGCGAAGACTTCGCGACCTGAGCGCCGCCATGCAACCTGCCTTCTCTGTGATCTTCCTCACCGTGCTGATCGGTGCCGGCCAGGGCCTGTTCCTGGCGCTGTACGCCTGCGAGCTGGCCGGCTTCGGTGCCGCCGCCGGCGATCGTGCGCTGCTGGCCGGGGGTGCCGCCGTCGCGTTGGTGCTCAGCGCGCTCGGCCTGCTCGCCTCGTTCTTCCACCTCGGCCACCCGGAGCGCGCCTGGCGCGCCGCGGCGATGTGGCGCACGTCCTGGCTGTCGCGCGAGGTGATCGCCCTGCCGCTGTTCATGGCCGGCCTGTTCGCCTGGGGCCTGGCGCACGCGCTCGGCGGGCCTGGCACGCGCTGGCTCGGCGCGCTGGCGGCGGTGCTGTGCCTGGCGCTTTACGTGTGCACCGCGATGGTCTATGCCTCGGTGCGCTTCCTGCAGGAATGGGCCAGCCCGCTGACGCTGGTGAACTACCTGCTGATCGGCTGTGCCAGCGGCAGCCTGCTCGCCGCCGCGCTCGCGGGCTTCGCGGCGCCTTCGCTGGTGGAGCCGCTGGCGCTGGCCGCCCTGCTGCTGACGCTGGCCGCGCTGATCGGCCGCGCCGCCGCGCTGCTTCGCAACGCGGGACTCAAGCCGCGCTCGACGCTGCAGACGGCCATCGGCATCAAGCACCCGGCCATCGTGCAGCGCGCCCAGGGCTTCATGGGCGGCTCGTTCAACACGCGCGAGTTCTTCCACGGCAGCAGCGCCGGCGTGCTGCGCTCGGTGAAGTGGTTCTTCCTCGCCGCGGGCTTCGTGCTGCCGGCGGCGATGCTGCTGGCGCTGCAGCCCTCGGGCCCGGTGCTGCTGGCCGCCGTGCTGGTCCAGCTCGCCGGCCTGCTGGCCGAGCGCTGGTTCTTCTTCGCGCAGGCGAACCACCCGCAGAACCTGTACTACCAGGCGATCTCCTGATGGGACGCCTGCGCCTGCCCGCCCCCGCCCGCCTGCTCGGCCTGCTCCTGCTGCTGTGCGTGGCCGCGCCGGCGCACGCCGCGGGCGCCGACACGGCCGCCATGCCCTGGTGGTTCTGGCCGATGGCGCTGTTCGGCGCCTGCTTCCTGATGGGCATCGTCGCGGTGCCGGCCGGCATCGGTGGCGGAACGCTGTTCGTGCCCATCGTCGGCGGCTTTTTTCCCTTCCACCTGGACTTCGTGCGCGGCGCCGGGCTGCTGGTGGCGCTGGCCAGCGCGCTGGCTGCCGCGCCCATGCTGCTGCGCGGCGGCCTGGCCAGCCTGCGCCTGGCGATGCCGCTGGCGCTGCTCGCCTCGGCCAGCTCGATCGGCGGCGCCCTGCTCGGCCTGGCGCTGCCGGTGGCCACGGTGCAGACGGCGCTGGGCGTGACCGTGCTGTCCATCGTCGCGCTGATGGCGGTGTCGAAGAAGTCGGAGTTCCCGCTGGTCGCAGCGCCAGACCGCCTGTCCAGCGCGCTGGCGCTCAACGGCGTGTTCGTCGACGGGGCCAGCGGCCGGCGCGTCGATTGGCAGGTGCATCACACGCCGGCCGGGCTGGTCGTGTTCCTCGGCATCGGCGTGCTGGCCGGCATGTTCGGCATCGGCGCCGGCTGGGCCAACGTGCCGGCGCTGAACCTGCTGATGGGCGCACCGCTGAAAGTCTCGGCCGGCACCTCGGGGCTGGTGCTCTCGCTGGTCGACTCCTCGGCGGCCTGGGTCTACGTGAACAAGGGCGCGGTGCTGCCGATGATCGCCGTGCCTTCGGTGGTGGGCATGATGCTCGGCGCGAAGATCGGCGCGCGGCTGCTCAACGTGCTCAAGGGCGTGGTGATCCGCCGCATGGTCATCACCGTGCTGCTGTTCGCCGGGCTGCGCGCGCTGCTCAAGGGCACGGGGGTGTGGGCATGAAGCCGGTCGAGACCGGCGTCACCGGCTACGACCCGAGCGTCGTCACGCAGCCGGCCGAGCAGTTGCGCTACGCGCTCTGGCTCGACTGGGGGACGCGCGTCGGGCTGGTCGTGCTGGTGCTGGTGTTCCTCGCCTACGGCCTGGGCTTCTCCACGCCGCACGTGCCGCACTCCCGCCTGCCCGAGGTGTGGAACCTGCCGGTGAGCAAGTTCCTCGTCGCCACCGGCCTGCCCACCGGCTGGGGCTGGCTCGCCCATGCGCACCGTGGCGACATCGCCAACCTGATCGGCATCGCGCTGCTCACCGGCAGTTCGCTGCTCGCGCTGCTGGCGATGCTGCCGCTGTACGCCCGGCGCGGCGATCGCCTCTACGTCGGCCTCGGGCTGGCGCAGATCGCCGTGCTGCTGCTGGCCGCCTCCGGCGTGCTGACGGCGGGCCACTGAAGGATCGATGGCGATGACGCATGCCTTCACGCAGCTGCTGCTGGCGACCGAACATTCCGATCAGGACGCCGGCGCCGAGGCACTGGCCTTCGCGATGGCGCAGCACTGCGGGCTGCCGCTGGACGCGGTGCTGCCGATCGTCAGCAACCCGGAGTACGAGTCGCTCGCACCGCAGCTGGCCGCGCACACCGAAGCACAGGCGGGGCAGCGCATCCAGGCGCTGCTCGCCGAAGCGCAGCGCGCCGGCATCGTGCTCGAGCTGCAGGCGCGACGCGGCCCGGAGCCCTACCGCGAGATCGTCGAGGAGGCACAGGCACGCCGCGCCGACCTGCTGGTGATCCGCCGGCGCGGAAAGCGCGGCCTGCTCGCCAACCTGCTGGTGGGCGACATGGTGCGCAACGTGGTGACCCATTCGCCGTGCAGCGTGCTGGTGGTGCCGCGCGCCTCGCAGATGTGGACGCGCCGCGTGCTGGTGGCGCTGGACCCGGCCACCGCCGACATGACGCCCGTGGCCACGGCGGCGGCCATCGCCGCCGAATGCGGGCTGCCGCTGTCGGTGCTGTGCGTCACCGAGCCGGCCGCCGACGCGATGCAGGTCGCCGAGCGGGCGCTGCAGAAGGCCTGGTCGACCGGCCGCGCCTTCGGCGTCACCGTCGATGCGGTAACGCGGGTGGGCCGGCCACACGAGCAGATCGTCGCCGCCGCGCAGCAGCTCGGCGCCGACCTCATCGTCATCGGCCGCCACGGCGGCGACAGCCTGTCGCGCGCCTGGCTGGGCGGCGTGGCGCAGAAGGTCATCGGCCTGGCCGAGGAGCCGGTGCTCGTCGCGGTGACTTCCCTCTCTCCTCCAGGAGCCCATGCATGAGCGACGCGCTCGCCTACCTCGTCAAGGCCCGCCCCGATGCGGTGGGCCACTACTTCCAGTTCCTCAAGGAGTGCGGCAAGCACCTCGACCCGAAGACGCGCGACCTGATCTCGGTGATCACCAAGGTGCATGCACAGACCGAGCGGGGCTTCAAGCAGTACCTCAACCGCGCGCTGCGCGACGGCTGCACGCCGATGGAGGTGCTGGACGCGCTGCTGATGGCCTTCCCGGCGCTGGGCCTGGCGAAGATCGTCTGGGCGGTGGACATCATCCTCGCGATGGACCTGCCGGGCTTCAGCCCCGAGGCGCTGCACGGCGAGACACGCTGGCACGACGTGATCGGCAGCGACGCGCTGGCTCCCGGCGAAACGAAACGCGTCGAGTGCGACGGCCGCGCGCTGTTCGTGCACCGCGCCGGCGACGAATGGCATGTCTACGACAGCCGCTGCCCGCACCAGACCACCGACATACCGCACCTGGCCCTGGAAGGCCACACGCTGACCTGCCCGAAACACCAGTGGGCCTTCGACATCCGCAGCGGCGAGTGCACTGCCAAGGGCAACAGCCCGCTGCGCCGCTGGCCGAGCCAGCTCGAGCAGGGGCGCGTGATGGCCCGCTGGTGACCGATCCCGACGAGACCACAGATCACCGATCACACAACGACAGGAGACAAACCATGACCCGCTGGAACCACGCCTTCAAGCTCACCCCGCTGGCCGCGCTGCTGCTGGCTTCGTCCGCCTTCGCCACCAACGGCTACTTCCCGCATGGCTACGGCATCCGCGCCAAGGGCATGGGCGGTGCCTCGGTGGCGATGACCGAGGACAGCATGGGCGGTGCCAACAACCCCGCCGGCATGGTGTGGGTCGGCTCGCGACTGGACGTGGGCATGGACCTGTTCTCGCCGCGCCGCGATGCGACGCGCAGCGATGCCCTGCCGCCGGGGTCTCCGCTCAACGGCAGCGTCGACAGCCTGAGCAAGTCCTTCCTGGTGCCGGAGTTCGGCTACAACCGCATGCTCGGCAGCGACATGTCGCTCGGTGTCACCGTCTACGGCAACGGCGGCATGAACACCAACTACCCGCAGGGGTCGTTCCAGTGCCCGACCGGGCCGACGACGGTGGCGCCGGCCAACATGCTGTGCGGCGGCGGCAATCTCGGCGTGGACATGATGCAGCTGATCGTCGCGCCGACGGTTGCCTACAAGCTCAACGCCCAGCACTCGGTCGGCGCTTCGCTGCTGCTGGGCTTCCAGCAGTTCAAGGCCTACGGGCTGCAGGCGTTCGACACCCTGCCGAACTTCAGCAGCGCACCGGGCAGCGTCACCAACAACGGCTACGCCCATTCGAACGGCGTGGGCATCCGCCTGGGCTATCTCGGCCGCCTGAGCGACTCGCTGACGGTCGGCGCGGCCTTCGCGCCGAAGATGAACATGAGCCGCTTCGAGGAATACAAGGGCCTGTTCGCCGACAACGGCGACTTCGACATTCCCTCGCACTACACGATCGGCCTGGCCTTCGCGCCCACGCCGGCCGTCACCGTGGCGCTGGACTACCAGCGCATCAACTACAGCGGCGTCGGCTCGGTGGGCAACCCGAGTTCGGTGCCACTGCAGCTGGGCTCGCCGGGCGGCCCCGGCTTCGGCTGGAAGGACATCAACGTCGTCAAGCTCGGCGTGCAATGGCGTGCGACGAATGCCTGGACGCTGCGCGCCGGCTACAACCGCGGCGACAACCCGGTGCACGGCGAAGACGTGAGCTTCAACATCCTCGCCCCCGGCGTAATGACGCAGCACTACACCGGCGGCTTCAGTTGGGCGATGAACGCGTCCGACGAGCTCAGTGGCTCGCTGATGCTTGCGCCGCGTCAATCCGTCAGCGGCTCATCGCTGTTCAATGCCGTGATGGGCCCGGGCGCCGGCGGCACCGAAACCGTTCGCATGCGCCAGACCGCCATCGGCCTGGCCTGGAGCCACAAGTTCTGAACCGAGTCGCGTCGCACATCGCACGCCAAGGAGACAAGTCATGGCACATGTCGTCGTCATGGGCGCGGGCATCGGCGGGATGCCCGCGGCCTACGAGCTGCGCTCGCTCCTGCCCAAGGAGCACCAGGTCACCGTGGTGAACGCCACCGACTACTTCCAGTTCACGCCGTCCAACCCCTGGGTGGCGGTGGGCTGGCGCGATCGCGAATCGATCACGCTGCCGATCGCGCCGCTGCTCGAGCGCAAGGGCATCGCGTTCGTCGGCAAGCCAGTGGCGGCGATCGACCCCGCGGCGAACCGGCTGACGATGGAGGGGGGCCAGACCCTGGACTACGACTACCTCGTCATCACCACCGGCCCGAAGCTCAGCTTCGACGAGGTGCCCGGCGCCGGCCCGCACGGCGGCCACACGCACTCGGTGTGCACCGTCGGCCACGCCGAGATGTTCTGGCAGGACTACCAGAAGTTCCTCGAGGCGCCCGGCCCGATCGTGGTCGGCGCCATGCCCGGCGCGAGCTGCTTCGGCCCCGCCTACGAATTCGCCTTCATCCTCGACGCCGACCTGCGCCGCCGCAAGTTGCGCCACAAGGTGCCGATGACCTTCGTCACCGCCGAACCCTACATCGGCCACCTCGGCCTGGGCGGCGTGGGCGACAGCAAGTCGATGCTGGAAAGCGAACTGCGCGGCCACGACATCAAGTGGATCACCAACGCCAAGACCACCAAGGTCGAGGCCGGCAAGCTGTTCACCACGCAGCTCGACGACCACGGCCAGGCCTACAAGGAGCACGAGGTCGCCTTCAAGCTGGCCATGATGCTGCCGGCCTTCAAGGGCGTGGAGCCGGTGGCCGCGGTGGCCGACATGTGCAACCCGCGTGGCTTCGTGCTGATCGACGAGCACCAGCGCAGCAAGAAGTACCACAACATCTTCTCGGCCGGCGTGTGCGTGGCGATCCCGCCGGTGGAGGTGACGCCGGTGGCCAGCGGCGCGCCCAAGACCGGCTACATGATCGAGACGATGGTGACCGCCATCGCCCACAACATCGCCGACGAGATCGCCGGCAAACCGGCCACCGCCAAGGGCACCTGGAACGCCATCTGCCTGGCCGACATGGGCGACACCGGCGCCGCCTTCGTGGCGCTGCCGCAGATCCCGCCGCGCAACGTCAACTGGTTCAAGAAGGGCAAGTGGGTGCACTACGCCAAGATCGCCTTCGAGAAGTACTTCATGCGCAAGATGAAGACCGGCAACACCGACCCGGTCTACGAGAAGTACGTGCTCAAGGCGCTGGGCATCGTGCGCCTGACCGACCACCGCTAGGCGCGAGGGCCGTGCCATGACCTTGCTCGAGTTCGCTCGCGGCCCGGGGCTCTACGCCTCGCTGGCGGTGTTCGTGGCCGGCACGCTGTGGCGGCTGGCCGGCATCCTGATGCGCCCTCGCCTGCCGGATCTCTCGCCGGCGCGCGAAGGCGCGCCGTCCCGGCTCGCCGGGGCGCTGCAGGCCAACCTGCGTGCCATGTGGCCGCGGCCCGAGTTCCTGCCCGGAGCCCGCTTCATCGCCATCAACGGCTACGTGTTCCACCTCGGGCTGGCGCTGGTGTTCTTCGGTTACGCACCGCACATCGCCTTCGTCGAGCGGCTGACGGGCTTCGGCTGGCCGGCCCTGCCCGACCCGGTGATGTACGCATCGGCCAGCATCACCATCATCGCGCTGCTGATGGCCCTGGCGATGCGCATCAACGACCCGGTGCGCCGCCGCATCTCGATCGCCGACGACTACATCACCTGGACGATCACCTTCCTGCCCTTCATCACCGGCATGGCGGTGGCCGGGGAACCCTCCGACGCGATCCTGGCGCGCAAGCACCTGCTCTACGAAGGGCCGCTGGCGGTGCACCTGCTGACGCTGGAACTCCTGCTGATCTGGTTCCCGTTCGGCAAGCTGATGCATGCCGTGCTGTTCGCCTTCTCGCGCGGCGCCACCGGCGTGCGCTTCAGCCATCGAGGGGTGCAGTGATGGGCGCCATGACGCCCCCCGCGCCGGCGGCCTTCGACCGCCAGGGCGAGCAGGACGACACCGCGCGCATCGATGCTGCCATCGGCAGCTTCGTGCGCGAGTTCGGCGTCACCGCGTCGCTGCACCTGGAGTCCTGCGTGCGTTGCGGCCTGTGTGCGGATGCCTGCCACTTCCGCATCAGCACCGGTGACCCGAAGTACACGCCGATCCGCAAGCTCGAGCCGCTGCGCCGCGCCTACCTGCACGAAGTCAGCCCGTTCGCCCCGCTGCTGCGCGCGTTCGGGCTGGCGAAGAGGCCGACCATCGAGGATCTTCAGGAGTGGCAGGAGCTGCTGTACGACTCCTGCACCATGTGCGGCCGCTGCACCACGGCCTGCCCGATGGGCATCGACATCGCCGAGCTGGTGAAGGTGTCGCGCCACGGCATGTTCAAGGCCGGCCTGGTGCCCGAGCGGCTGGCGCTGATGGACCGCACGGCACGCCAGTGGGGCAGCACCGCGACGCCGGGCGAGGACCTGCCGGACATCCTTGCCGAGGTGGCCGCCGAGCACGGCGTGACGATCCCCTGCGACCTGGGGCGCGCCGACATCCTGGTCACCGCCGCGCCGGCCGAGCTGGGCGAGCACACCAAGTCGTTGGCCGACGCGGCGAAGATCCTCAATCGCATCGGCGCCCGCTGGACCATGCACAGTGCCGGCTTCGATGCGTCGAACATCGGCTTCAACAACGGCGACCTCGAACTGCAGGAGCGGCTCACCCGCTCGCTGATCGACACCGCCGTGAAGATCGGCGCGACGACCGTGCTGCTGCCCGAATGCGGCCATGCCTACGGAGCGGCACGCTGGGAGGCCGCCAAGTGGTACGGCCAGGCCTTGCCGGTGCGCATCATCCACATGACCGAGTTCCTCGACGAGCTGCTCGCCGACGGGCGCATCCGCGTCCATCCGATCGGTGAGACGGCGACCTTCCACGACCCCTGCCAGATCGTACGCCGCGGTGGCCTCGAGGCGGCGGCACGGCGCGTTCTTGCCGCGCTCGGCTTCGAGCTGCGCGAACTGCAGGACCACGGCACTGCCGGCTTCTGCTGCGGCGGCGGGGGCGGCGTGGTGTCGAACCAGCGTGCCGCGCCGCTGCGCCACAAGGTCTTCGAGCTCAAGCGCCTGCAGGTCGAAGCGACCGGTGCGAAGCGCTTCGTCACCAGCTGCGGGCAATGCCGCATCACACTGGAGATGGGTGCGCAGCATGCCTCGTGGAACAAGCGCACCGAAAGCCTGCTCGAGCTGGTCGCGGACAATCTGGCGCACTAGGGCCTGTTCCTGCGCATGGTCGGCAGTCAGCCCCTGAGCCTTTCGCAGCGTAGGTTGTCCCAGTGGCTGAGTATCGGATGGCTGCTGTTCGGCGCGATGAACTCGGCCTGCATGCAGCGGCGTTCGACACTGGCCCGCACCGACGCTTCGACGAACTGGGGAAGCGTCTCGCATTTGCACCACACTTGACCCAAAGTGTTGGGCATCGTGGCTTGATCGTCAGACAAGGTCAGCTGACGGCGCGAAGCGCGTGTACCCGTACTCGGCCAAAGGCTGCCGTCGATGTGACTGCCATTGCTTCGGCTCGAATCAGGGCGCCAGCATCACAGTGGCGTTCGGTACTACAACCTCAGTCGACGACGGGCACTCGTCGGCGCCGTCTTGGCACTGTGCGTTCAGCGGCAGGCGATCGAAGGCCCAGCGCACCGAGGATCTGCGCCCGACAGGTGTCGAGGATCTCGTCGGACAGCGGTGAGTCGTCGGGGCAAGCTCGCGACAGCACCATCGCCCCCACCATTTGTGCGAACAGGCCGATGGCCTGCGCACGGGCGGCGGCCGGTGTCGTGGCGGCCTCCATCGCCCCGCGCTCGACAGCCGCCAACATCATGGTGATGCCCGACTCGAACACGGCCTGCACCGCGGCAGGCTGACGCGCCGCATCGCCGCTCAGGGCGGCCATCGTGCAACCGTCGCCCCTGCTGTCGCGGTGCTCGCGCGACAGGTAGCCGTTCACGAAGCCCTGCATGTCCACGCCCTGGTAGTCGTGCATCTTGGCCTGGAGCCCGTGCGCGGTGGCCTCGGCCATCAGCTCGGCCTTCGAGCCGAAGTGCTTGTAGAAGCCGCCGTGCGTCAGGCCGGCGGCCAGCATCAGGTCGGCCACGCTGACGCCGTCGTAGCCGCGCTCACGGAACAGCGCCGACGCGGTCTCGACGATGCGGGCGCGATTCTCCTGGGACTGTGCCTTGGTGATCTTCATTCGGGGTGCGGTCGATGGACGTGGATTCACTATACATTGATGACGCTCATACGCAAAACGCTTGACACTTTTGATTATGCTCGTCATCATTACGGCTCGTCACTTCCCGAAAGCCCCGACATGTCCACGACTCCCACCGTCCTCGTCACCGGCGCCTCTGCCGGCATTGGCGCCACTTACGCCGAACGATTCGCGCAGCGCGGCCATCACCTCGTGCTGGTGGCACGAGACAAGGCCCGACTCGAGGCGCTCGCCGCGAAGCTGCGCGCCGAACATCAGGTTGACGTGGACGTGCTGCAAGCCGATCTGACGGACCGAGACGATCTGGCGGCTGTCGAATCGCGCCTGCGCGACGACACGCGCATCGGCATCCTGATCAACAACGCCGGCCTGCCCCAGTCGGGCGGTTTCCTGCAGCAAAGCGCCGACAGCATCGAGCGCCTGGTCGCACTCAACACCACCGCCCTGACCCGCCTGGCGGCCGCCGTGGCCCCCCGTTTCGTGCAGGCCCGCACCGGTGCGATCGTCAACATCGGCTCGGTCGTCGGCCTGGCGCCGGAGTTCGGCGCCACGGTCTACGGTGCGACCAAGGCCTACGTGCAGTTCCTATCGCAGGGCCTGCACCTGGAACTGTCGCCCCAGGGCGTGTACGTGCAGGCCGTGCTGCCGGCCGGCACGCGCACCGAGATCTGGGCGCGCGCCGGCGTCGACGCCAGCACCATGCCCGACCTGATGGACGTGGGTGAACTGGTCGATGCGGCACTGGTCGGTTTCGACCGGCGCGAGCTGGTGACGATCCCACCGCTGTCCGACGCCGCGCGCTGGGACAGCCTGGAGAGCGCGCGCCAGGGCGTGTTCGCCGGGCTCCACCAGGCCCATGCGGCCGAACGCTATCGCCACGCGGCCTGAGGTCAAGACATGAAAGCACTCACCTTCAAGCGCTACGGGAAGTCGCCCGACATCGGCTTCTCGGATCTTTCCATCCCCACCTTGCGAGACGACGAAATGCTGGTCGAGGTCCACGCGGTGGGCCTGAACCCGATCGACAACATGATCCCGACAGGCGCGTTCAAGCCGCTGCTGAAGTTTCAACTGCCGGCCACCATCGGCAGCGATCTGGCCGGCGTGGTCAAGCAAGTCGGCAGCCGCGTGACGCGCTTCAAGCCGGGCGACGCCATCTTCGCCAGCCTGTTCGATCTCGGTACCGGCTCGCTGGCCGAGTTCGCAGTCGTGCCCGAGCGCGTGGCCGCGCCCAAGCCGACGAATCTCGACTTCGTGCAGGCAGCCTCGGTGCCCATGGTCGGCCTCACCTCGTGGCAGGCCATCAAGGAGCGCGCTGGCGTTCGACCGGGACAGAAGGTCTTCATCCCCGCCGGCGCCGGCGGCATCGGCAGCATGGCGATCCAGCTGGCCAAGCACTTCGGCGCCAAGGTCGGCACCACCACCAGCACGGGCAACGTGGCGCTCGTGCGCAGCCTGGGTGCGGACGAGGTGATCGACTACAAGAAGCAAGTGTTCGAGAAAGAGCTGCGCGGCTATGACATGGCGCTGGGCACGCTCAGGGACGAGGAGATCGAGAAGGCCATCGGCATCCTCCAACCTGGCGGCAAGATGGTGTCGCTGGTCGGGCCGGCGGACGCTGCGTTTGCCGAGGCTCGCGGGTTGAACTTCATCCTGAAGTTCGTCTTCGGCCTGATGGGCCGCAAGATCAAGCGGTTGGCTGCCAAGCGCGACGTTGCCTATTCGTTCCTCTTCGTGCGCCCGGACGGTGCCCAGCTGGCCGACATCGGCAAGCTGCTCCAGGCCGGAACCGTCCGGCCCGTGGTCGACAAGGTCTTTGCTTTCAAGCAGGCCCCTGAAGCGCTGGCGTATGTGGCGCAAGGCCGCTCCAAGGGCAAGGTCGTCGTGCAGATCAAGTGATCGGCTGAAGACGGTTCGACGGTTCAACAACATGCTGATGTCCACATCCCCCATGCCTGAGACCAACCTTCTCGCGCAACCCTTGCGCCTGCCCAACGGCAGCGTGCTGCGCAACCGTCTGGCCAAGTCATCCATGAGCGAGACGCTCGCCACCTACGACAACCACGCCACGGAGAAGCTGATCGGGTTGTACGGACGCTGGGCCGCGTCGGGCGCCGGACTGCTGCTCACAGGCAACGTCATGATCGATCGACGTGCACTCGGCGAGCCCGGCAACGTGGTGATCGAGGACGAAGCCGACCTGCCGATCCTGCGGCAATGGGCCCGTGCGGCCACCGGCCAGGGCGCTGCACTGTGGGTGCAGCTCAACCACCCCGGCAAGCAGTCCCCCAAGGGATTGAACGCGAGCAATCTCGCACCGTCCGCGGTGCCGTTCCGCGAGGACATGGAGGCCTTCTTCGAGACTCCGCGCGAAGCCACGAGCGCCGAGATCCACGACATCATCCGGCGCTTCGGGGAAAGCGCGGCCATCTGCAAGAAGGCCGGATTCAGCGGCGTCGAGATCCACGGCGCCCACGGCTACCTGATCAGCCAGTTCCTCTCGCCCCACCACAACCTTAGAACCGACGAATGGGGCGGCAGCCCGGAGAATCGGCGCCGTTTCGTGATGGCGGTCTATCACGAGATCCGCCGCCGGGTCGGAGCCGACTTCCCCGTCGGGATCAAGCTGAACTCAGCCGACTTCCAGCGTGGCGGCTTCACCGAGGAAGAGTCGATGGCCACCATCGTCGCCCTCGTCGAGGCCGGCATCGATCTGATCGAGATCTCCGGTGGCACCTATGAGGCTCCGGCCATGAGCGGCGGCTTCCACAAGCCGCGGAAGGCATCGACGGCGGCGCGCGAGGCCTACTTCCTGGAATTCGCGGAGAAGGTCCGTGCGGCAGTCGACGTGCCGCTCATGGTCACCGGCGGCTTCCGTACCGCCGACGGCATGAATGCGGCGCTGCGCTCGGGGGCCCTCGACATCGTCGGCCTGGCGCGGCTGATGGCCATCGACCCGGACGCCCCTGCCGCCTTGCTGCAAGGCCGCGACAGCCCGCACAGCGTGCGGGCGATCACCACCGGCATCAAGGCGGTGGACCGCATGGGCGTCATGGAGATCCTCTGGTATTCGCGTCAACTCGCGCGCATTGCCAAGGGCGGCAATCCCCGTCCCGGCGAGAGCGGCCTGATGGCGTTTCTCAAGAGCCTGCTGAAGAGTCAGTGGGGAACCTACCGAACCAAGCGGATGCGAGCTTGAACCTCATGAACGACACACACCAGACTGCGCCAACCCGCTTCGTGCAAGTCGATGGCGACACATTCGCCTATCGCCGCTGGGGCAACGACACTTCGGGCCAGCCGCCCTTGTTCTTCCTGCAGCATTTCAGGGGCGGGATGGATCACTGGGATCCGCTCATGACGGATGGCCTGGCCGCCGGGCGCGAGGTCATTCTGTACAACGGTCGCGGCGTGGCCTCCTCTTCCGGCCGGCCGCGCACCCGGATCGAACACATGGCCGACGACGCGGCTGCGGTCATCCGGGCCATCGGCCTGCGCAAGGTCGACGTGCTGGGGTTTTCGCTCGGCGGGTATCAGGCGCAGGACCTGACCCGACGCCACCCCGACCTGGTCCGCAAGCTCATGCTCATCGGAACGGGGCCGCGCGGCGGCAATCCGGATTCAGACCCGGGCGTGCTGGAACGCGCGCCGCGTCCGGTACCGACGCTGGAAGACTTCCTGTTCCTGTTCTTCGGCCGGTCGGAGGCCGCTCAACAGACTGGTCGTGACTTCTGGAAGCGCCGCCATCAGCGCCAGGACGCGGACCCGCCGAGCTCGCCCGAGGTGATCCAGGCCCAGATCGAGGCCAACATGTACTACCTGCCCAAGCTCGACCGCCAGGCGCCGTTCGCCCATCTGCGCGAGATCCGTCAGCCGACCTTCATCCTCAACGGCGTGGACGACGTGATGATCCCGACCATCAATTCCTGGCACATGGTTCAGAACATCCCGAACGCGCAGTTGTTCATCTATCCGGACGCGGGCCACGCGCCGCACTTCCAGTACCCCGAGCGCTTCCTGAAGCACGCGATCCAGTTCCTCGACGAATGAAAGGCCCCAGGTCATGCTGAAATTCAAGTTCCTGCTCTGGGTGATGACGAAGCTCATGCAGAGGGCCATCGCCACCAACGCGGCCTGCGCGAAATACGTTGCCGGCAAGCGCCTGGAGTTCCAGATCCAGACGGCGGACCGCATCGGCCGCTACTTCCGCATCCAGGACGGCAAGGTGAAGTCATTCGCGGGCCTGGCCGCGGCGCCGCAGTTCACGATGACCTTCAGGAACGCCGCCAAGGGCTTCGAGATCCTGTCCGCCAAGGACGGCAAGGAAGCGTTCCTCGCGGCCTTGCATGACGAAGACCTGTCCATCAGCGGAGACTTCGTCGAGGTGATGTGGTTTCAAGGATTCACGGAGTACCTGAAGCCGAAGTCATGAAATTCATCACGGGGCATCCAAGGCACCGGCGCGCGACAATGACGCACCCATGACTGCCCAGGCCAACGGACACGGTCCGCCCACCAGCTACCTCGAGGCGCTGCGCGTCATCGACATGGCGCGCCTGCGGCAGCTTGCCGACGAGGCTCCGGGCGACCCGACCCGTGCCGTGCGCTCGATGGTGACGGCCAGCAGCGCGGTCGCCGCGTTCAACGAGCTCATGGTCTGGGAACAGTCGGCGCTGGCGCAGGAGTACTACATCCCGCCCAACCATTCGTATGACGTCTTCATCCGGCTCGCTGCGTCCTCGCCGGTGGTGCAGTGGCGCGAGGGATGCCTGGATATCCGCCACGACGCAGCCGGGCAGATCGTCGTGGTGCCGCCGTACCGGGCCGCCTACTTCCGGACGTTCGGGCCCGGCCAGAATCTGCATCTCAGCATCGCACCCGGTGCGTTGACGCGCGCGGCCGGGCACGATCGTCCGAAGGCGGGCGTCCGCCTCGCGACCTGCTTCGGCGAACGGGACGAGGTCGTCGCCGGCATGGGCCGCACGCTGCTCGAGTACGTGAAGACGCCGGGGGCAAACTCGCGGGCCTTCATGGAGGCGGCCAGCGTCGCGCTCGCCGTGCGGCTGCTCGAGCGCTTCGGCACGGACGACAAGCTTCCCCGCCGCACGCTCACCCCGGCGCAGCTCGCGCGCATCGACGACTACCTCGCGGCCCAGGTGGACCAGCCGACCTCGCTGCAGGCGCTCGCCCAGATCGTGGACCTGAGCCCGCAGAGCTTCCATCGTGCCTTCAAGGCGGCCACGGGCCTGCCGCCCCTGCGCTATTGCCAGCAGTTGCGCATGCGCCGTGCCCGCGACCTGGTCGAAGGCACCGGTGCGCCGATCGGCGAGATCGCCACCGCGGTCGGTTTCTCCGACCTGGCGCATTTCACCAACACGTTCCGCAAGCACTGGGGCGTTGCGCCCACCCGGCTGCGGCGCGGCTGATCGCGCCTGCCACCCGAGGCGCGATGCCCGAGGCGGCAGGCGGACACCGGGCGCCTAGCGCAGCAGGCCCAGATCTATGGCATCGGCCATCGCGGCGTAGCCGGCGTCGTTCGGATGCAGGTGATCGCCGCTGTCGAGTGCGGAGTTGAGCGCCTGCGGGTCGGCCGCGCTCTGCAGGGCGAGATCGAAGTCGACGACGCCGGCGACAGCCGTGTTCGCGCGGATCCACGCGTTGACTGCCTGCCGCTTGGCCTCGCCATCGGCGCTGTAGTAGCTGGCGCCCTTGAACGGGAGCAAGGTGCCCAGGATCACCTTGATGCCCTTCGCCTTGGCCCGGGAGATCGCGCCCTCGATCGACGCGATGATCTGGTCGGCGCTCACCACCTGACCGCTGGCGCTGAATACCGTCGAGAAGCCGATGTCGTTGATGCCGAGCAAGATGATGGCGTGCGTCACGCCGGAGATCTCGAGCACGTCGCGGTTGAACCGGCCGTTGCCGTGCGGGCCAGTGCCGTCGAACATCCAGCGATTGCCGGAGATGCCGGCGTTCACGACGCTCGTGTGCGCACCGGCTGCCTTCAGGCGGTCGTCGAGCAGGTTGGGGTAGCGCTTGGCGGCATCGACGGTGGAGTTGAATCCGTCGGTGATCGAATCGCCGAACGCAACCACCACGTTCGGCTTGGCGGCGAGAGCGCTCTCCACCGCAGTGATGCCGAAGTACGGGTTGCGAAAGCTCGTCGTGATGGCAGAGGGGATGTCGGCCGCCGGCGTCTGGTTGCCTGTACCCAGATAGGCCAGTTGCATGCCAAGCCCGTGGACCGTCTGCAGCACCTCCGTGCCGGCGAAGTACATGGTGATGGCCAGATTCGATTGCGCGGGCATGGCGAGCGTCACCGGATCCGAGTAGCGTTCTTCGCCCACGGCGAGCGTGACCGTGCTGCTGCCGCCGAACGTCACCGCCCTGTCGCTCTGCGGATCGATGCTGCCCTGGCCCGCGCTCTTCGCGACATGCACGGCCGAGAAGGTCAGTGGCCTGCGTCCGAAGAGATTGCTGAGCTTCACGCGCACGGATCCATCGACAGGCAGCGACATGCGGACGATGTGGCGCACGCTCTGGTCTGTGAAAGTCACCGGGGCCGGCGCCGGCAAGGTCGGCAGGGCCGTGGTGGCGTCGGACATCGCGCCGGTCCAGGAGGCGTAGTACGCACTTGGCGCGTCGTCCCCGCCGCCGCCGCCGCAGGCCAGCAGGGCCGCCGACACGAACACGGCCGCCAGGGCTTGGCCGAAGCGCCGTCTCATGGGAAGTCTGGGATCACGGGTGGTGCTCATCGTCGTTGTCTCCTTCTGGTGTTGTGGCGGCCCGGCAGGCCGCCGTGTCGTCTTTCAGCCGTGGCTTGCGCCCCCAGTGCTAGGGGTCAGGCGCCGTACCTGTCCAGAACGCCTGGTATCGAAGCGTGTGTTGCACGAGCCGATGCATCTCGTGCGCAGAGCAGGGCGTCGACGGATGTCGAGCCATCGCCTCGAGCAAGGTTTCGCGCGCCGACTCGTCAAGCTCCAGCCGCGACAGATCGCCCCACCAGCCGTTGAGCGCGGGTCCGAGGCGTTCCAGCATGGCGCGGCTTCCCGCCGCACCGCCCCCCAGTTCGGTGAGCGCGAACGGGCCGGCGGCGGCCCAGCGCAAGGCCAACCCGTGGGTGAGGATCGCGTCGATGTCCGGCACGTCCAGCGTGCCGTCGATCGCCAGCGCAAAGGCTTCGCGCAGCAACGCGGCCTGCAATCGGTTCGCCGCATGCCCGACGCGCTCGTGCCGGGGGACGATCACCTTCTTGCCGAGCGACTCATAGAACGCGACGGCGCGCGACAAGTCCGTGGCGGACGTCCGCTGGCCAGGCACGACCTCCAGCAGCGGAATCAAGTGAGGTGGGTTCAGCGGGTGCGCCACCAGGATTCGCTGCGGATGGGCGCGCGCCATCGCCTGCAGGTCGGATGGTCGATGGCCCGAGGTGCTCGACGCGATCAAGGTCGATGGCGCCGCGGCCGCATCGATGGCCTCGATGAGCGCACGCTTCAGCGGCAGGGCCTCGGGGCCGTTCTCCTGCACGAGGTCGACGCCGTGCATGGCATCCTGCAGGTCCTGGGCGACGCAAAGTCGCGATTGCCATGCCGATGCGTCGCCAAGCGCCCGGGCCAGGAAGGGCTCCAGCGCCGCCGTCGCTTCGGCCGAAGGATCGAAGCAGCGCACCTGCAGGCCGGCGCCGAGAAACTGCGCCACCCAGCCGGCGCCGATGACGCCGAGCCCGACAACGGCAACGTGTCGAATGCTCATCGGCAGGAGAAGTTCGCTGCGTCTTCGAGGCTGCCGCTGCCCTTGTAGACGGCGACCTTGGGATAGGCGCACAGTGGCCGCGTGCGGCCTGGCCACGGCGTGAACGGGCCAGCCTTGGCCAACAGCGTGTCGGGCGCCACGCCTTGTTCGACCCAGGCTTGCACGGCCGTCAGCGGATCGAACCCGTCGGTCGCGGGGCCGCCCGAGCAATGGCCCATGCCGGGCACCAGGAACAGCCGCGCGAAATCAGCGGCGTTGCCGCCGTTGGCAGCCGCCAGCGACTGGTAGTAGCGGGCGATGTCCTTCGACGAGAACAGCGGGTCGCTGTTGCCGTTGTAGATCATCAGCTTGCCGCCGCGCGCCTTGAAACTCGACAGGTCGATCGAGCTCGTGTCGGCCAGCCTGCCGAACTCACGGAACCTGGCAGGATCCGCATCGGGGTCGAAGCCGAACGGATTGAAGACCGGGTTCGCCGGGGTCGAGAAGACCTTGCCGGGGCCATCCATCCCGGCCAGTTGGTTCAGGCCGAGACTCAAGGTCAGCGTAGGCGACAAGGGCACTGGAATGCCGTCGAGCTTCCAGACGCTCCACCCCGGGCTGCCGATCCCGGCATCGTAGAAATAGTCGCTGTAGAGCGCCGCGCCCGACGAGGTCATGCCACCCGCCGTCATGGCGGCCAGCGCCGTCTTCTGCGCTGCAGACAGGCAGGTGCCGTCGTTCGCGCCGGTGCAGGTTGGGATGTCCGTCGGCGGATTGAAGTCGCATGCCTGCGGATCGGAGATGATGCCGTCGGCGGCGTTGTCGCGGCCCTTGACATCGCACTTGGCGACGATGGCCGAGCCGATCAGTGCACGGTCTGCGAGCGAATACGCCTTGCCGAGGTCCGGGCCAAGGGGAGTTGCCTGACCGGCAGGAACGATCGCGGCCAGCGTCTTGACGTCGGCCAGCGTGTTGCTGACGGCATCCATGTAGCGAAACCCCGGATCGCCGGCCACGATCCCGTCGAAGTAGCTGGGGAAGCGCTGCGACGCCATCATCGCCTGGCGCCCGCCGTTGGAGCAGCCGACGAAGTACGACTTGTCGGGCCGCCTTCCGTAGTACTGCTGCAGGACATCCTTGGCCGTCAGCGTCACCTGGTCGAGCGCGTTGTAGGCATAGTCCAGCCGGGCTTGCTGATCGGCGCCGAAGTTGCCGTCGAACGCGCTGGTGCCGCGGTGGCCGCCGTCGGTGGACACCACCGCGAAGCCGCGCGACAGCGCATTCGTCGCTGCCCCCTGCTGCGGGTCGAAGATGCCGAACGCCGGAGTGAGCACGCCGTCGAGCCCGCCGCCGCCCTGGAAGAAGAAGCGCCCGTTCCAGTCCTTCGGCAGGCGCAGCTCGAAGCCGATCGCGTACGGCGCGTCGACGACCGACACCGCACGGGTGACCGGATCCGCGGAGAAGGCCTTGCCGGTGCGCGCATTGATCTCACCCTGGACGACGCAGTGCGCGGGCAGGAATTCGCCGACCGGGGCGCCGGTGAACGGGTCAACCGGCTTGGAGGTGTCGGCCTCCACGCGCTTGCTCTGCGTCACCTTGACGTTGCTGCCGAGTGCGGCGTTGGCGACGGCAGCACAGTCGAAGGTGGCCGCAGGCGCGAGCGGGGCGTCGGAGCCGCCGCCGCAGCCTTGCAGTGTGGCGATGGCGGTGCCGAAGCTGGCGACGAGCACCGTGAGTTGGACTCGATGGTTCATGGTTTCAGACCCAGGATGGAGCGGGCTTGCGAGGGGGTGGCGATCGTCGGGCCCATGTCTTCGACCATTCGACGCACCTTTCGTACTTGCTGGGCGTTGCTCTGCGCAAACTCGCCCCTGGAGATGAACGCGTTGTCTTCCATGCCGACGCGAACGTGGCCGCCGAGCAGTGCCGACTGCATCGCCATCGGAAATTGGTTGCGGCCGATGCCGAAGCCCTGCCACTGGGCACCTGGCGGCAGCTGGTCGCGCATGTAGCTCATCGTTTGCGTGTCGGCGGGCATCGTGAAGTTCAGGCCCATGACGAACGAGAACATGCCGGGGCCATCGAGCGCGCCTTGGGCCATCAGGTGCTTGGCCAGCACGGCATCGCCGGAGTCGAAGAGTTCGATCTCCGGCTTGACGCCGGCCTCGCGGATCAGCGTGGCCATGCGCGTGAGAACCTGCTCCGTGCTGATGACGATGCCGCCGAAGACCTGCGCCGTGACGAGATCGAGCGTGCAGATCTCGGGCTTCAGCTTGAGCACGTGCTCGACGCGCCTTTCCGCCGTCCAGATGTGCGTGCCCGGCCCGGCCTCGCTCGGCAGCATCGGGTCCTTGGGATAGAAGCCCGATCCCAGGCCGGTCGTGAGGTTGAGGATCACGTCCGGGTTCTGCGTGCGGATCAGATCCACGGCCTCTTCGTACAACGCGAGGTCCCCCGAAAAGACACCCGTCTGCGGGTCGCGTACGTGCACGTGCAGCACGGCCGCGCCGGCCTCGGCCGCTTCGAGGCCCGACTGGGCGATCTGCCGCGGCGTGACCGGCTGCGCCGGGTTCTTCGACAGAGGTCCGGCCCCCGTAAGGGCACAGGTGATGACGATGGTGTCCTGCATGCGGAAGATCGTAGGCAGGCATCCGTGATCGCAATGTCGACAAGCTGCGCAGCTGTCGGATTCGTGCGCCTGCACCCCGCTTGCGCGCAACCGCCACGCTTGTGGTTTTCTCTCAAGGCTGCGGGTATTCACCCAAGCGCCCGCAGGCCAGTCACTCCACCAAGCCCCGGACCGCACGGAAGAATTGGTGGGCCATCGAGGCATGGCGACATCGGAGACCATCGACATGGGCAGCGTGGCGCATCTGGGCGAAGACATCGACGCAGACCGCTGGTCGGCCACGGCCGCCGCCGAGATCGGCGATCCCTGCGAGGCCCTGCCCGAGCAGGTGCGAAGCCACAGCCGGGGACGCCCGTGGCGCGGCCTGGCCGTGTGGCATCAGGTCGGGCCGCCGGGCGATCTCTACATTCCCCGCATCAACACGCACACGATCCTCGTGCGGCGTGCCGGTCCCACCGAGCTGGTCCAGCGACACGGCGGCACGGTCCAGCACCGGCACTGGCTGCCGGGCGAAGCCATCATCGTGCCGAGCGGCGTGCCCACCTTCTGGCGCAGCGAATCGCCCCGCGACAACATCCACATCGACCTCGACCCGGCCTGGCTCCAGCGCGTGGTCGGTGGCGGGCATGCGCAGCTGCGGAGCTGCTTCGGCCAGCCCGATCCCGTGCTGTCCGCGCTGGCGGCGGCCCTGATGGCGTCGCTGCACACCAACGCCTCGCTCCAGCCCAGCTTCGCGGACGGCATCTCGCTGAGTCTGGCCGCGCACCTGCTGGAGCACTATGCACAGGCGGACCGGCGCGAGCGGTCATCGGCCGCGCTGTCCCGGCGCGAGCTGGACCGGATCACCGCGATGGTGCTGGGCGATCTGCAGCAGCGCTGGTCGGTTCGCCAGATGGCGGAAGTCGTCGGCCTCAGCAGTTTCCACTTCTGTCGCTGCTTCAAGGCGGCCAGCGGGCAGAGTCCCCATGCCTATGTGACTCGGCTGCGCATGGAAGAAGCGCTGCGCCTGCTGCGTTCGACGTCGCGACCGATCTTCGACATCGCGATGGACACGGGCTACGCGACGGCCACCCACTTCTCGCAGACGTTCCGGGGCCATTGGGGGGTCACGCCCCGGGAGGCGCGGCTGGGCCATTTGTCGGCAGCCTCATCCCGGCCGCAAGAACCGGACATTCGCGCAAGGGCACGACAGTGATCCGCAGTGTGCACCTCGACACTCTCGGCGACGTCGCGACCACGCGATCCGAAACCTGGAGACACACCATGACGAACCGCCGCCAATTCACGACCACACTGGCCCTGATGTCCACGGCCGGGCTGCTGCCGGGCCTGGCTCGCGCGCAGTCCGCCGACACCGTGCGCATCATGGTCGGCTTCCCGGCCGGCGGTGGCAGCGACAACATCGCGCGCCGTCTTGCCGAACGCCTGCAGGGCGCCCTCGCGCCGACGGTCATCGTCGAGAACAGGGCGGGTGCCGGCGGGCAGATCGCGGTCAGCGCTCTCAAGAACAGCGCTCCGGATGGCAACACCTTGATGCTGTCGGTGCCGGGGCCGCTCACCGTGGCTCAGTTCACCTTCAAGTCATTGCCGTACAAGCCTGACGACTACGTGCCCGTCGCCATGGTCAGCACCTTTGCGTTCGTATTTGCGGTCGGACCGGCCGTGCCCGAGAGCGTGCGCAACCTGAAGGACTACCTGGCCTGGGCGAGCAGCAACAAGGCGAACGCCGTGTTCGGGTCGCCCGCCGCGGGCGCGACGCCGCACCTCGTCGGCATGCTGCTGTCGAAGGCCGCGGGTGTCGAACTGACCCATGTGCCCTACCGCGGCGACGCTCCGGGCATCCAGGATCTGCTCGGCGGGCAGGTGCCCGCCTTCCTGTCGACGACCGGTTCCTTCAGCCCGCACATGAAGAGCGGGCGGCTGCGCCTGCTCGCCGTTTCCGGGGTCTCGCGCAATCCCATCGCGCCGGACGTTCCCACCTTCCGCGAGCAGGGTTACCCGATCGACCTCATCGAGTGGACGGGCATCTTCGCGCCCAAGGGCACGCCGCCGGCGGTGGTGCAGCGCGCGGGCAGCGCGGTGACTGCCGTGGTGTCGCAACCAGACTTCGCCAAGTTCCTGGCCGACCTCGGCATGACGCCCAAGACGATGACCCCGCAGGCCTTTGCGGAGCTGATCCGTACCGAGACCGAGCAGTGGCGCACCGACATCAAGAAGATCGGCTTCTCCGCCGAGTCCTGAACCTGCGGTAGGGAAGCTTCATGCCGCTGGCACCCACTGCCCGGGCCTGGCTCCTGGTGGCGGGCGACAGCGCCGGCGGCAATCTGGCCGCCATGGTGTGCCTGCGCGCGCGCGAAGCGCGCGACCCGCCGATCCAGGGCCAGTTGCTCTTCTACCCCGTCACGGCCCACTACGATCCGCCGACACCGTCGTACGGGGAGTTTGCCGAGGGCCAGGCCTACGCGGACCGGCTGCGCGACGCGGGGCGTGGCCTGCAGCCACCGCTGCGTCGGCGGCATGCTCCACGGCTTCATGGCCCAGACCGACCTGCACCCCCAGGCCCGGGATGCCATGTGCGAGGCCTGCAAGTGGATTCGCGCACTTCAGTCCGGCCGATAGGTCTTTCCCGGTGGATGGGGCGGTCCTGACGGGGCCAGCGCGGTCAGACACGCTGCCCGCGTCTTGTACGCCTTCCGATTTCGAACCTGTCCGCAAGGATCTGGCCCAGCGCGTCGACAGCCCGGCCCAGGTTTCCGATCTCCGGCGCACGCAGCAGCCACAGGTCGATCTGGAGCGCAAAGTCGCTCACTTCGACCGGGCAGAGTTCCTCCAGGTAGCGGCTGTTGGCCAGCAACCGGGTAGGCGCGAGACCAAGCCCGAGGCCGGCCGCAACAAGCCGCAGCTGTGTCTCGGTGCCATGCATGTCGACGCCCAGCCGCACCTGCTTGCCCGCGCCCTCCATCGCGCGCTGCAGCGCGGCGCGATAGCCGCAACCCAGCGGGTTCAGGATCCACTGCTGCTCCGCCAGGTCGGCCATCGTCACGGGCTTCGTCGCGATCGGCGCACGTCGGCTCTGCACGATCAGCACGTCCAGCGTGGCAATGAGGCTGGCACGCGCGCCGGTCGGTGGCGTGCCACCGCTGGGAGCCATGATGGCGGCGGCATCCACTTCGCCGCTGGCAACCTCGCGCTGCAGCCCGCTGCTCCACTCGGTGCGACAGCGTAGATCGAGCGCCGGGAACGAGGCCTTCAAGCCCATCGCAATGTCGAACAGCGCCACATCTGCCACCACCTGCGGCAACCCCAGGCGAAGCGTGCCACTGGGCTCGCCGTCGTCTTTCGGGATGTTCATCAGGCGGTCGAGATCGCGCAAGAGCGCCGTCGCCTGCTGGTAGACGCGCCGGCCGACTGCGGTGGCGGTCGGCGGCCGGCTGGACCGGTCCAGCAGCGTGGCACCCAGCTGCTCCTCGAGCTGCTGGACGCGTCGCGACACGGCCGACTGCGTCAGCGCCAGCGCGTCGGCGGCCTTGGTGAGTGACGTTCTTTCGACAACCGCCGTGAACGCCTTCAGTTCTTCAAGCATGAAGGCCTCCCCATCCCTGTGAGCGTGTCTTTAGCATTTTCTTTTCGCATGCTATGCATGAGAACTATGCGCTTGCATGATTCTAGGGCGGCTTCTAACCTGGGCAGACGCCTTGCACTTCAACGCCGTTCCATGCCGCTGGTTCGAATCGAGATCGCAAATTCCGCTTCGCCGCAGGTCGTGCGCGCCGTCAGCGACGTCGTGTACGACGCCATGACGAGTGTCGCGAACGTGCCCGCCAACGATCGGTTCCAGGTCATCACGCGCCACGGCAGTGATGAACTGGTGTATCCGTCGGACGGGTACCTCGGCGTGACCTACAGCCCCGGCATCGTGTTCATCCAGGTCACCTGGAACACCGGTCGCAGCGTGGAGGTCAAGAAGGCGTTCTACCGGGCGGTTGCCGAAGGCATCGCAGACAAGGCCGGTGTTCGCATCCAGGACGTCTGGATCAGCCTCATCGACGTTGCACGCGAGGACTGGTCCTTCGGCAACGGTGACATGCAGTACGCGCCCAAGCCGGCGTGATGGGCCCACACACACACCGCTTCCACCGCAAGGAGCAGTCATGAAAGTCGAGTCGCTGACCTACGAGTCGGTACGGGTGCGTGCCGTGCTGGTGCCGCTGAAACGCAAGGTCGTCTCGCGCGTCGGCTTCTTCGACCGCTGGCCGTTGATCCTCATCGACCTGCAGACCAAGGAGGGCATCGTCGGGAGGAGCTATCTGGAGCCCTACCTCCAGGCCTCGCCGCGGTACATCATGCCGGCCATCAGCGACCTCGTCGAAGCGCGCAAGGGCAAGCCGCTCGCGCCGATGGCCGACTTCCAGGCCGGGCGCAAGTCGCTCAACCTGATCGGCTACGAAGGTGTCGCGATGATCGCGAACGCCGGCATCGATATGGCTGGCTGGGATGCCCTGGCCAAGGCCGCAGACGTTCCGCTGGCCGTGCTGCTGGGCGGAACGGTGGGCAGCGTGCCGGCCTACAACAGCAACGGCCTCTGGCTCACCGACCCGAACAGCCTCCACGATGAAGCCGCGGAACTCGCCGCCGAGGGCGGGTTCGACGCTTTCAAGCTGAGGCTGGGGCGCGACCAGCTGGAGGACGACCTGCGCGCGATCTCGCAGGTGCGCGCCGCCGTCGGGTCGAACGCGAAGCTGATGGTGGACTTCAACCAGGGCTTGACGCTGGGCGACGCGATCCGGCGCTGCCATGCGCTCGATGAACTCGGGTTGTACTGGTTCGAGGAACCGACCACGTACAACAACCTCGAGGGCTACGCGCAGCTGGCGGCGGAGTTGCGCACGCCGCTGCAGCTCGGCGAGAACTTCTATGGTCCGCGCGAGCTTTACCGGGCCATCAGCATGCGGGCGGGCGACTACGTGATGCCCGACATGATGCGCATCGGTGGCGTGTCCGGCTGGCTGCGTTCGGTACCGATCGCCGCAGCGGCGGGCATCGAGGTGTCGACCCATCTCTATCCGGAAGTCTCTGCACATCTCATGCGGGTCACCGAGACGGCACACTGGCTGGAGTGGCAGGACTGGGCCGACCCGATCCTGAAGGAGCCCTTCCCGGTGGTGGCCGGGCAGCTGCAGATTCCGCATCGTGCCGGGATCGGGATCGAGTGGGACGAAGACGCGGTCAGGCGGTTTGCCGCCTAGCAACTTGCCGCGCGTGGGCATGCTCAATCGTTTGATGTGTCGGCTTTCGTCAGAGTTCGTCTGGACATGCGCTCGTTCAGTCGGGCACCACCGGCGTAGCCGCGTCCAGGTCGGAGCATCTTCGCTTCTTTCACACGCAGACTGCCGCAAGCGACCGCTCCGCAGACTGTCGACGAGCCGCTACGGCTCGGCTGCGCGAGCAGGCCTTCGGTGAGCGCAGTCAATCAATCGGCTGCAAGCAACCGCCCTGCCCCGCCGCCGTCACGGCGTCTCGCGGTCCCGATGTCGGGCGATGCTGTGGTCCGGCGATTGGCCGTGCAAGACCCTCAGCGCTGCAGGATCGACAGAGGCTGCGTGGTGAAGTTGACGAGGCCTGCTGACAATGCAGTCGAATCATCAACGAGCCCTTCACCTCATTGAGTTAACTGCAGTTTTCAGCAAACCCGTCACTCCCACTCGATGGTGGCTGGCGGCTTGCTGCTCACGTCGTAGGTGACGCGGTTGATGCCGCGCACCTCGTTGATGATGCGGCTGGACACCTTCTTGAGCAGCGCATAAGGCAGC